>Ga0182745_1000624_pt1 | contig 37711 bp, 27 predicted proteins | sample eDN3rd30CKraftBY_FD_128523 | JGI IMG/M metagenome (GOLD analysis project Ga0182745, IMG submission 128523) | Enriched backyard soil microbial communities from Emeryville, California, USA - eDNA 3rd pass 30_C Kraft BY (version 2) (version 2) | ecosystem: Environmental > Terrestrial > Soil >...
GCGCGATCGCACTGCTCGTCGATCATGCCGAGGATTTCGCCAAGGCGGTGAGCGAGGATTTCGGGCATCGCAGCCGCGAGCAGACGCTGATGACCGACATCATGCCATCGGTCAGCGCGCTCAAACATGCGAAGAAGCATCTGGCGGCCTGGTCGCGCGGCGAGAAGCGCAAACCCACTTTCCCGCTCGGCCTGCTCGGTGCGAAGGCCGAGGTCGTCTATCAGCCGAAGGGCGTCGTCGGCGTCGTCGCGCCGTGGAACTTCCCGGTCGGCATGGTCTTCGTGCCGATGGCGGGCATCCTCGCCGCGGGCAATCGCGTGATGATCAAGCCCAGCGAGTTCACCGAAAATGTGTCGGCGCTGATGGCGCGGCTCGTCCCCGACTATTTCGATGCGACCGAAATGGCGGTGTTCACCGGCGACGCGGAGGTCGGCATCGCCTTCTCGAAGCTTGCCTTCGATCATCTGATCTTCACCGGCGCGACGAGCGTCGGCAAGCATATCATGCGCGCCGCCGCCGATAATCTCGTTCCGGTGACGCTGGAACTCGGGGGCAAGTCACCGACCTTCATCGGGCGCAGCGCGAACAAGGATCTCGTCGGCCAGCGCGTCGCGCTCGGCAAGATGATGAATGCGGGGCAGATCTGCCTCGCGCCCGATTACCTTCTCGTTGCCGAGGATCAGGAAGGCGAGGTGATCGACAGCGTCAGCAAGGGCGTCGCGGCGCTTTATCCGACGCTGCTCAAGAATGACGACTACACCTCGGTCGTGAACGGGCGGAATTTCGACCGGCTGCAGGGCTATCTCGCCGATGCGCGCGAAAAGGGCGCCGAGGTGATCGAGGTCAATCCCGGGAACGAGGATTTCGCGAGCGCCAACGGTCACAAGATGCCGCTCCATATCGTCCGGGGCGCGACCGACGAGATGAAGGTGATGCAGGAGGAGATTTTCGGCCCGATCCTGCCGGTGAAGACCTACAAGTCGATCGACGAGGCGATCGATTATGTGAACGGCCACGACCGCCCACTCGGCCTCTATTATTTCGGGCAGGACAAGAGCGAGGAGGAGCGCGTGCTGACGCGCACCATCTCGGGCGGGGTGACCGTCAACGACGTGCTGTTCCACAACGCGATGGAGGATCTGCCCTTCGGCGGGGTCGGGCCGTCGGGGATGGGCAATTACCATGGGGTCGATGGCTTCCGCAGCTTCAGCCACGCGCGCGCGGTGTATCGTCAGCCCAAGCTGGATGTCGCGGGGCTCGCAGGTTTCAAGCCGCCCTACGGCAAGGCGACGGCGAAGACGCTGGCGAAGGAACTCAAGAAATAGCTTGGCAAGGGCGGGGGCGGCGCATTAGGGCACGCTCCGTCCACGGGCCCCTGTGGTGAAATTGGTAGACGCGCTCGACTCAAAATCGAGTTCCGCAAGGAGTGCTGGTTCGAGTCCGGCCAGGGGCACCATTTCCGGTCAGAACCGGGCACCACCCCGCCGGGGTCACGCCTTCCCTTTTGCGTAGCGATCCCCGCGCCGCGCCCGGACCCCTCAGCTATGGTCCAACATCCGAAGCCGGCGGGTGCAGGCGATAGCCTTCGCTTGCGGGAAAGCCGAGCGCGGCCGCCACGCGGTCGTTCCAGCCATAGGGATCGGCGCGGATCACGGGTTCGCCTGCCTCGTCGAACAGGACGGTTTGGTAGAACAGGCGGACCGGAATGGGCCGCGGCAGCGGCACGAAGCTCTCCTTGCCGCCGCCGCGCGCCTTTTCCCATTCATCGGATAGGCCCTCGTCGCGCGCGAGCATGGCGGCAAAGCCGGGGGCGTCCTCGACCCGCACGCAGCCGTGGCTACGCTGACGCTGCACTTCGCTGAACAACTGCTTGGCGGGCGTATCGTGAAGATAGATCTGGTGTTCGTTCTGCATGTCGAACTTGACGAGCCCGAGCGAATTCTTCGGCCCCGGCTGCTGCACGATCCAGCCGTCCTTCCACACCATATTGTTGCGACGGAGATAGGCGGCGCCTTTGCCGGCAATCTCCTTGTTCTGGATCGAGCGCGGGACGGTCCAGGTCGGATTGGCGACGAGCCGATAGATGGGCGATCCGAGCTGCGGCGTTTCGGTTTCGGGTTTGCCGACCACCACCTTTCGGCCGTCGGCGAGCTTGCCATCGCGCCAATAGGCCAGCCGTGCCGAAGCGAGATTGACGTCGATGCGGGGCGCGGGAGGATTTCGGTCGAGCCAGCGCATACGCTCCATCGCGACCGCGATCGCCCGCGCGCGCTCGGCATCGGACAGATTGAGGATTTCCAGCGCTTCGCTGCCGATCACCCCATCGGGCTTGATGCCATAGTCGGCCTGCATGTGCCGCACCGCCTTCACCATCGCCGGATCATAACGCCCGCCTTCGGCAGCCGCGCGGTCGAGATAGCCGGATGCGACGAGCTGCCGCGCGATCGCCGGGATGCGCGGATCGCTCGCGCCGGGCTCGATCGGCTTGCCGGCATCGGGGATTGGGGCAGCCGGAGCCTGGCCTGTCGTGCGAAGTGCCAGATAGGCCTTGGAAAGAGCGCGGTATTGGTCGTCCTGCGGCGCAAGGCTGGCGAGCCAGTCGTCGACCTGGCCTTTTGCGAGCGCCTCGGCGAGGCCGCGCCGCAAATCCGGGTTCGGTCGCGGCAGGGTATAGATGCTATTGAGCTTGCCGGGATCGGAGGCGCCGCGAGCAAGCGCCGCGGCATAGCGAAGCGCGCTTTGCGTCAGCGCCGCCTGGCCTTCGGCGCTTCCGGGCTCGCCGCCGATCGCAAAGCGCATCCGGTCGAGTCCGTGCGCTGCCCGGCGATCGATCGCTTCGCGCAGTTGCTTGACGGTGGCGTCGCTCCAGCGCGCATTCTCGACCGTTGCGCCTTGTCGGGAATTGGTGGACGGATCGCAGCCGGCAAGGGTGAAGGGCAGGGCGAACAACGAACAAGCAATCACGGCCTTACGCACATATATCTCCTTGCAGGACCAAAGAGATAACCCCGGAGCGGCGGCGGCGTTCCGGTGCGGGCGACGGGCCATGTATCAGATGGTCTAGGCTCGCCCCGCGTAAAGCAGCCGGCCCGTGCCGAGATGCGCGAACATATCGTCGAGACAATGCTCGCCGACGGCGAAGCAGCCCTGGCTGCGTCCCAATTTCCCATGGGCCTGAATCATGTCGGCATTGGCATACCATGCGCCATGGATGACGATCGCGCGGTCCATCGCATTGTCGTTGGTGGGATCGAGCCCGGCAAGCCGCTGCGACCGGCCATGCTGGCCGACGTAGTAATCGCCGGTCAGAAAGGCGCCCTCGCTCGAAGCGTTGGACCCCGAGACGTTGGAAAATTTATGGAGATAGCCCGTGTGATGCGGGTCCGAACCGCTGCCGTGCGCGACGAGCAGGCGCGATACCCGGCCGCTCGCGACGTCGAGAAAGTGAAGCCTCGCTTCCGATGAGGGCGCCGAGAAGTCGGCAATGGCGATGCGGTCGCGATGTTCGATGGCGTTGGCATGTCGATCGAGGGCAGCGAGGGCTCTTCGCAAGAGCTGCGGATCGAGCGACGGGGGTGCGATCTGGCCGGCAGCCGCGGATGAGCCCGCCGCCGTGATCATGTCACGATCGGGCGCCCCGCTCACCAATGGGCCTGCCGTGGAGCGCGCGAGCGCGCCGACGGCCGCCGCCGCGCCGGAGATCATCAGGATTCGCCGGTCCAGTCGAAAGGGGTGATCGGTCATCGGCTCAATGTAGGGGCCTATCGCTGCGGTTGAAGACCAGGGACGAGCGGCAGCGGGCCCGAATGGGCCGCGCCGTGCGCATCGATAGCCAAACCGCTTATGGCGCCGCCGCAGCCGGCTCGGCGCTGGCGGCGTCATATTCGGCCTGTGCCGCGAGCAGATCGTCGCGGAAGGCCGGAACTTCGCGCAGCCGGGTCAGCACCACCGCGGCGACCGCGCGCGCGGCGTCGGTATCGGTCGGGAAATGATAGCCGCAGATGACGCGGCTCAGCGCATAGTCGCGGCCGCGGTCGAGGATCTGCGGTGCGCGGTCCGGCGCGACCTCGGCGAGCAGCAGCGCGGTCGCCCAGCCATAGACCGTGTGCCCCGACGGATAGGAAGACCCGCCGCGCGGCTTCTTGTCGGGCGCGGGGATCGGGCTGCTGCCGCAGCGACGGTTGAGCTGATAGCGCTGATAGGGACGCGGGCGCTGGAAAATCTCCTTGGCGGTCCACACCGGGTCGGCGGCGTCGCGCATGACGCGGTTGAGAAGCTGGATCAGCCGTGGGCTGTGCGCGCGGTCGATCGGCCGTCCGAAGGCGTCGGCGAAGCGCGGATAGACCATCTTGCTGTCGAGCTGGGCAACCTCCCACCGATCAGGCGCGATCGCGGCCTGAAAGCGCTGCGAGATGTTCATGTCGATCTGGTCGAGCAGCGAATCCGGCGCGGGTGGCGGGCCGACGAGCAGGCGATAATCGACGCTGCCTTTTGCCAGATAGCCTTCGGGTTTCGCTTCCCCTTCGGGGCGTTTCACGCCTTCGAGCGACTGCGCCGATGCGGCGGCGGGAACCATCAGCGACAGGGCGGCAAGGCTGGCGAGCAGGGCGCGGCGGATCATCGGCTAACCTCCAGTGTCAAAATATGGGACGAGCCCCGCCGCCGGGAGCGCGGCGGCGGGAGCACGCGCGGCGGATCAGAATTTCGCCTCGGACCCGACATAGAAATAGCGGCCGATCTCGTCATAGTCGCCGGTGATATTCTGCGAGCTTCCCGAAACCGTGCCGGTCGGCGGGAAGGGACTCTTGCTGTCGAAGGCGTTGTTGACGCCGGTATAGAGGCGGAAATCGCGGCCCGCCGAGGGCACCTCCAGGCTGGCGTAGAAATCGAGCAGGCGCGAATAGAGCAGCCGAACGTCGAACTTGCCCGTCGACGACAGCCACTGGGGGGGCGTCGAAGCGATAGTCGAGTCCGACGTCGATCCCCGAACGCACGATCTTGTTGAGGTTGAGGTCGCGGTTGATGATCTGGGTGATCTGGCCTTCGCCGTTGCGCGTGATTTCGTTGCAGAAGAAATTGTCGGTGAGCCCATCGGGATTGCCGAGGCATTCGCGCCGCCAGGCTCCCGAATATACAGAGTCGAAGCCTGCAAGCGCGAAGATCGCGCGCCGCGTAAATATGCTCTTGAAGAATCCGGCCCGGTCCGCTCGGATGTCGAAGAGTGTTTCGCGGTCTATCGAACCGCTTTCCTGGAGAGGACATAAATTGTGACCGAAGCCGTCAATCTCGCCGCAATCGAGGAAATCCGGTTGCTCAAGGCGTGCTATGTGCGTGCGCTCGATACCAAGGACTGGGCGCTGCTGCGTAGCTTGCTGACCGACGACATGGTCGGCGATTTTCGCGAGATGCCGGGCGAGACGGACGAATCCCTGCTGACCACCGGGGCCGATGCTTTCGTGGCGGGAGTCGCCGCGGCGCTCGAACATGCGACGACGGTCCACCATGTCCATAGCTTCGAAATCCGCTTCACCGGCGCACGCGATGCCGAAGCGATCTGGGCGATGGACGATCATTTCTGGGCAGGCGAAGGAAGCGACCTTGCGGGCCGTTCGCGTCACGGCTTCGGGCATTATCACGATTGCTATCGCAAGGCGCGCGGACGCTGGCTGATCGCCAGAACCCGGCTCAGCCGCATCCGCGTCGAGCGCGACTGACGCGCTCGCCGGCCGGTTCGGGTATCGGCGGGCTGAGCAAAGATGACATGATCGCCGCCCTCATGACGATGGGCGATCATATCCCGGGCAAATCAACGATCTCGTCCTTGCCTCGTATCACCTTGTGCCGCGGCCATCGCGGTCGAGGCCGTTCAGGCGGCGCGTTCGAGCGGCTGCGCACGCGGCCGCCGCACGAGCCGGCCCGGCAGCGCGCCGGTATGTTCGCCGTCGAGATAGGTGATCTCGCCCGACACGATCGTCGCGACATAGCCGTCAGACGCCTGCTGCATCCGCTTGCCCCCGGCGGGCAGGTCATAGGCGACGCGCGGGACGTGCAGCCGCAGCGCGTCGAGGTCGATGACGTTGATGTCGGCCTTCCAGCCTTCGGCGATCCGTCCGCGATCCGCCATGCAGACGGTCGCCGCCGCCTTGCTCGTCAGTTCGGCGATCGCCAGCGGCAGCGGCAGCCGCTGGTCGTCGCGCGCGTCGCGCGCCCAGCGCTGGAGCAGATAGGTGGGGAAGCTCGCGTCACAGATCAGCCCGTAATGCGCGCCGCCGTCGGCCAGCCCCATCACGGTGTTCGGATGCCCCAGCATCTCGCGCACGCTGTCGAGGTTGCCGCCCGAATAATTCGCCGCGGGCAGGTAGAAGACCGCGCGGCCCTCGTCGCCGAGCAGCAGGTCGTAGCTGTAATCCTCCAGCGATCGGCCCGCCGCGGCGGCCAGCGCTTCGACGCGGTCCTCGCGCGCCGGCTCATATTGCGGCGTGTCGCCCCACGGGCAGGTCGCGCGAAACGCCGCGACGAGGTTCAGCGTGACCGGATTGCTGTCCTCGGGCTGTTCGGACAGGAGCCGGCGGCGGAAATCCGGATCGCGCATCCGCGCGACCCGCTCGGCGAGCGGCAGATGCGCGATCGCCCGGTAGCTCGGATGGCAGGAGAATAGGTGCAGGCTGAGGTCGAGCCCGAAGAACATGCCGACCGGCCGCGGCGCAACCTGTCCGCGCATTTCGACGCCATCGGCGGCCGCGCGTTCGAGCCCCTTGAGCATGTGCCGCCAGCCGCCGCCGGGCTGGCCCGCGACGTCGAGCAGCGTGAAGGAGAGCGGGCGGCGGCCATGTTCGGCCACGGTCCGGAGTATGTCGAATTCCTGCGCGGCATCGCCGTCGGGCGCCGGGATGATCTGGAACACGCCGGCGTCGGCGTCGGTCAGCCCGTCCATCAGCGCGCAAAGCTCGTCGACGTCGGAATGGAGGCTCGGCGCCAGTTCGCCCGCCTTCGTGCGGTGCATCATGTTGCGCGAGGTGGTGACGCCGAACGCGCCCGCGTCGATCCCCTCGGCGACGAGCGCCCGCATCTTTGCCAGATCGTCCGCCGTGGGCGCCTCGCGGCGCGCCGCGCGCTCGCCCATGACATAGATGCGCAGCGCCGAATGCGGAATCTGCGCGGCGATGTCGATATCGAGCCGCCGTTCGTCCAGCGCGTCGAGATAATCGGGAAAACTCTCCCAATTCCAGGGGAGGCCGTCGACCATCACCACTTCGGGAATATCCTCGACCCCCTCCATCAGCTTGACGAGCATGTCGCGCTGGTGCGGGCGGCACGGCGCGAAGCCGACGCCGCAATTGCCCATCACCACCGTCGTGACGCCATGACCCGACGAGGGCATCAGCCGCTCCTCCCAGGTGACCTGTCCGTCATAGTGGGTGTGGATGTCGACGAAGCCGGGGGTGACGATCTTGCCCCGCGCGTCGATTTCGCGCTTTCCCGTCCCCGGCACGTCGCCGACCGCCACGATCAGCCCGTCGCGGATGGCGACGTCGGCGATGCGCGGCGCGCTTCCCAGGCCGTCGTGAACGGTTCCGCCGCGAATGACGAGATCGTGATCAGCCATGTCCATTCCTCTTCCCGATTGCCGCTGTTTGCGGGTTTCCTTTTGCAACTGGTCTAGCCTTTTTCGGGCCTGTCGGAAAGCCCGAACCGAAAGGCATCATTGCACGCCGGGCCCGCGGACGCGTTTTCATTGTCAGGAAAATTGACATGACAGCGCGAAAACTCGTCATTTAATTTGACAAGATGGAATTCATAGATAGCTTACTAATCAACCGTCGGCAAAGATCGGCGGCACGACATGGGAGAGGGATGAATATGGGCAAGCGCTCCATTACATGCTGTGCGTCGCTGCTGGCTATCGTCGTCACGACCGGGGCCTCGGCACAGGTCGAAACCGCTCCGGCCGCGCAGAGTGCCGGGTCCGCCGATCAGGTTGCCGAGATCATCGTCACGGCGCAGCGCCGCGAGCAGAATCTTCAGGATGTTCCCGCCTCGGTGACCGCGTTCGACAGCGCGAGCCTGGAAGCGCAATCGGTGCTCAACCTGACCGACCTCAATTCGAAGGTGCCGAACGTCGTCCTCGCGCCGGTGGGCGCCTATCCCTATGCCAGCGCCTTCTTCATTCGCGGCCTTGGCTTCGCCGACGTCGAATCGACCTTCGAACCGTCGGTCGGGGTCGAGATGAACGGCGTCTATCTGGCGCGCAACAGCGGCGCGCTCCAGGATTTCTTCGACATCGAATCGGTCGAGATTCTGCGTGGCCCGCAGGGCACGCTCTATGGCCGCAACACGATCGGCGGCGTCGTCAGCGTGCGGACCAAGCGGCCGGGCGATAGCTTCGCGGGCGAGGGGCAATTGACCTTTGGCGACCGCGGCCGCGTCGAGGCCCGCGCGGCGCTCGAAACGCCGCTGGGCGACAATCTCGCGGTGCGCGCCTCGATGCTCTACAAGACCTATAACGGCTACAACCATAACGCGACGACAGGCGAAAAGGTCGGCGGCAACGAGGTCTGGTCGGGTCGCCTGACGCTGGTCGCGCGGCCGTCCGACACTCTCGAAGCGACGCTCGTTGCCGATTTCGACCGCGAGCGCGGGTCGGGCGCGGCGTTTCGCAACGCTTCGCTTCCCGGCGACGTCTATTATAATTTCAGCCCCGATACCGGCACGCCGACCCCGGCGGTTCCGGCGGGCAATTCGGACCCGACCGATCCCTACACCATCTATTCGGACACGCCGCTGTTCGCGGACCTCGATACCTGGGGGCTGGCTTTCAGCCTCGATTGGGCGATCGGCGGCGCAAAGATCACCGCGGTCACCGGCTATCGCGAGTTCAAGGATCGCGTGCAGAGCGACTATGACGCGAGCGCCTTGCCCTTCTTCTCCGCGTTGCGCGACCAGACGCACGAGCAATTCAGTCAGGAAATCCGCATCGCGTCGGACGGCAAGTCGCGCCTCGACTATGTGCTCGGCGCCTTCTTCATGCACCAGAGCTATGACATCACCAATGCGCAGAGCGGGCTGATCTATGGCGGCGCGACCGTCCCGCAGATCGCCAGCCAGAGCAACACCGCCTGGGCGGGCTTCGGCCAGCTCGACTTCCACGCCACCGATGCGCTGACGCTGACCGCCGGGGGGCGCTACAGCTATGAGAAAAAGCGCTTCACCAACCAGCCGCTCTTCTATCCGGCGTCGATGACCTATCGCGACAATTGGGACAATTTCTCGCCCAAATTGGGGATCAGCTATCAGGTCAATCCCGATGTCCTCGCCTATGTCACCTGGTCGAAGGGTTTCCGCAGCGGCGGGTTCAATGGCCGCGCGGCCAGCTTCACCTCGGCGGGCCCCTATGATGCCGAAACCGTGTCGAGCTTCGAGGGTGGGCTGAAGACCGAATTGTTCGACCGCCGCGTGCGCTTCAACATTGCGGCCTTCTCGTCGACCTACACCGACATGCAGGTCGGCACGCAGGGGCTGACCTCGGGCGGCGTCTATGAATCGATCGTCACCAACGCCGGCAAGGGCCGCATCGACGGGATCGAGAGCGAATTGCAATGGGTGCTCGGCGGCGGGTTCAGCATCAACGCCAACGCCGCCTACCTCAACGCGCGGTTCAAGGAGAATTTCACCGATCTGACCAGCGACGGCGTCGACAATCCGACCGACAACAGCGACCTGCCGTTCGCCTATGCGCCGAAATGGTCGGGCAGCCTCGGGCTCTTCTATGACGCCGACGTCGGGATCGGAAAGCTGAACGGCTCGGTCAACGCGGTCTATATGGACGATCTCTATACCAGCGGCGGCGCCGCCAACCGGACCAGCGACGTCCAGTTGCGGCCGAGCAATGTGCTGGTCGATGCGACGCTCGGACTGCAGAGCGAGCAGGGCTGGCGGATCGGTGTCTGGGTCAAGAACGCCTTCGACAAGACGGTCATCAACAACACCTTCGGCCTTGGTCCGCTCGGTTTCCTGCGCATCTATTCGCCGCCGCGCACCTTCGGCGTCGATCTGGGCTATAAATTCTGATGCTGGAATCGGGCGGCGGACCCGTGGAGACCCACCTGCCGCCGCCGGATTCCCGGACCGGCACCGGGGCGGGGCAGGGGGCCGCGATCGGTGCGCGCGACCGGCGCTACGCGGTCTTCATGCTGCTGGTGGTGTCGACGATCGCCTTCATCGACCGATCGATCCTCAACACGGTGGGGCAGGCGATCAAGACCGACCTCCACCTCAGCGACACGCAGCTCGGCCTGCTCGGCGGCGCGGCCTTCGCGATCCTGTACGGCGTCCTCGCCATTCCGGTCGCGCGCCTCGCCGAACGCTATAATCGCGTGCGCATCATCGCGGTCTCGATGGCCGCCTGGTCGGCGATGACGACGCTATGCGCCGCCGCGAGCGGCTTTGGCGGGCTGATGCTGGCGCGGATCGGCGTCGGCATCGGCGAAGCCGGATCGGGGGCGCCCTCGCAGTCGCTGGTGGGCGACTATTTCCTGCCCGAAAAGCGTGCTTCGATCTTCGGCATTCTCGGCCTGGCGACGCCGATCGGGATCATTCTCGGCGGGATCGGCGGCGCGGTCGTCGCCGAAAGCCACGGCTGGCGGGCCGCGTTCCTGCTGGTCGGGCTTCCCGGCATCGCGCTGTCGGCGATCGTTTGGCTGACCCTCAAGGAGCCGGCGCGCGGCCTCTCCGACGGCCGGATCGCCTCCGACGTCACGCCGCCGCTCGGCGCCGTGCTCCGGCGCCTTGCCGGAAGTCCCGCGTTTCGCAACCTCGTGCTGGCGGGAACGGTGGTGAGCTTCGTCGGCTATGCCGGCATGACATTCGCGCATCCCTTCTTCGTGCGCAATTTCGACGTCGGCTATACCGAGGCGGCGATCGCCTTCGCGGTGATCAACAGCGTATCGCTTGGCAGCGGCAGCGTGCTCGGCGGAATCGTCGCCGACCGGCTGGGGCGCCGCGACATCCGCTGGTACGGCTGGCTTCCCGCCATCTGCATGATACTCGCGGCCGCGACCTATATGCTCGGCTTTTCGCAGACGAGCTGGTTCTGGACGATCCTGCTCCTGACCCCGCCGGGCTTCTTCGCCGGCGTCTTCACCGGGCCGACCTTCGCCGTCACCAGCAACCTCGTCGAGCCGCGGATGCGGGCATCGGCGACCGCGATCCTGACGCTGACGATGAGCGTGCTCGGCATGACCCTCGGCCCGATCACCGCCGGCTGGTTCAGCGACATCTTCGCGGCGCAGGCTTTCGCCGGCGATTATGCCGCGCGCTGCGGCGAAGCGACCACGGCCGCGGCCTGTGCGGCGGCTTCGGCTCAGGGGCTTCGGACCGCGCTGGTCACGGTCTGCTCCTTCTATGTCGTCGCGGGATGGCTGTTCTTTCGCATGGCGGCTCACCTGCCGCGCGAGCTGGCTCATATGGAGGAAGGCCGATGACCGAGGCGGAGCAAATCGCGGCGGTTGCCGAGCGCTTTTTCGGGGCGGTCGAGGCGGGCGACGCGAGCACGGTCGAGGCCTGCTACGATCCCGCGGTGGTCATCTGGCACGGCCACACGCGCCAGGCGCAGGACCGGGCGGCGAACGTCGCGACGCTGACGCAGTTCATCGCGCTCACGCGCGAGCGGCGCTACACCGACCGCAAGATCCATGTCTTCGACGGCGGCTTCGTGCAGCAGCATCTGCTGGTCGCGATCGCCAATGGCGGCGCGCGCCTCGAACTTCCGGCGGCGCTGATCTGCGCGGTGACGGGCGACCGTATCACCCGGCTCGAGGAATATTTCGACAATTCGGCCGTGATCGAATGGGCGGCGGCGCCCGATTTCGCGTGACGGCTTCAGGAGAGACCAAATGAAAACAATGGGGATCAATCATATCGCGCTGGTGGCGCGCGACATGGCCGAAACGGTCAAATTCTATACCGAGGTGCTGCAGATGCCGCTGGTCAAGACGGTCGAACTGCCGACCGGCGGCCAGCATTTCTTCTTCGATTGCGGCGGCGGATCGGCGGTGGCCTTCTTCTGGTGGCAGGACGCGCCGCCCGCGGCGCCGGGCGTCGCGTCGGTGAAGAAATTTCCCGGCGACGACAAGACCGCGGTCGGATCGATGAACCATCTCGCCTTCCACATGGAAGAGGATGAGCTGGAGGCCGCGATCGGCCGGCTGGTCGAGGCGGGGGTCGAGGTCATCCCGATGGTCGTGAACCACGACGACAGCGAGACGACGGTGAGCATGACGATGCACGATGGCGTGTTCATCCGCTCGGTCTATTTCACTGATCCCAACGGCATCATGATGGAGTTCGCCGCCAACACCAAGGTGTTCGGCCCCGAGGACGTTCGCCACGAACCCCAGCGCGTCGAAGCCGCCGCCTGACAGGGCGCGCCGCTGGCGGTTTTTGGGGCGGCTGGAGGTCGCTTCAGCGCTTGATCGTAACGACCGGCGGTTCGCCCCATTCGGCCTCGAAGGCGCTGTGCAGCGCGCGCACGCGGCGCTTGCCGATCCGCTGTTCGAGCCGCACGCCCAACTGCTCGACGATGGCGTTGGCATCCTCGTGCATCTGCGCGCCGCGCTCGGCGAGCGTCACGATCTTGATCCGGCCATCCTCGGGATCGGGTTCGAGCGCGAAGAAGCCCGCCTTGACCAGGCTCCCGATCGTCGTGTGCACCGCCTGGCGTGACAGGCGAAGCGCCCGGGCGATATCCGCCGGGCGCCGCGTGCCGACGAGGACGTGGAGAATGACCATCGATTCCGCGCGCGTAACGGGTTCCCAGCCGGCGGCCTGCAGGCTGCGCTGCAACGCATCGTCGAACCATTCAAAACCCTCGAGCAGCGGGGCGATAAGATAGTTGGTCGACTGCATGGCCGATGTCTATGCATATGGTTTGTCGATAGGCAAGGGAGGAGCGGAGGCGGAAGCACGGAATGTCGAAGTGCGCCGGTGATGCGCGGTGAGTGTGGCTTTCGGCACTTCTCCGCACTCGCCGCGATCGGGCCGCGCAAGGCAGCGGCGGTGCGGGAAAAGGCGGAGCAGGGGAATAAACCGCTCCGCCGATCCCGACGGTCAGAAGCGGTAGCGCGCTTCGAGCGAATAGGTGCGCGGTGCGCCCGGAAGCGCCGAGTTGAACTGGAGCAGCGCCGCGAGCGGCATGCCGCCGACATAATAGACCTTGTCGAAGGCGTTCTTGAGATTGGCCGACAGCGACCAGCCGGCCGCTTCATCCTCGATGCCGATCCGGAAATTGGCGATCGAATAGCCGGGCAGATGCGCGGTCGGGTTGAGGTTGCCCGACGCGATGTAGAAGGTGCCGGTCTGCGAATAGAGGTCGCCGCGCAGCGATGCGGTGAGGCGGCTCGACACCGGTGCCGAAATCTCGCCATAGACGGTGCCCGACCATTCGGGGGTATCGGGAACCGTGCCGAGCAGGATCGTGCCGCCGAACGCCGGGGTCAGGCCGTCGGTGAAGCGCGCGTGGGTATAGTTGAGATTGCCGCCGATGCGCAGCCAGTCGGTCAGTCGCAGATCGCCGTCGAGCTCGAACCCATAGACCTTGGTGCGCGGAACGTTCACCGCCAGCGACGCAGGGCCGTTGATGTCGGCAAAGGCGTTTCGCTGCCCGTTCTTGATCCACATATTGTAGAGCGCGATGTTGAACCGCGCGGGCATGGTGCCGAGAAGACCCTGGAATTTGGCGCCGGCCTCGACATCGGTGACGGTTTCGGTGCCATAGCTGTTGCCGTTCACCGTGGCGTCGCCGACGATCGGCGGCGAACTGCCGTTGAAACCTCCATTGCGATAGCTGCGGCGCGTAACCGCATAGAGCAGGACGTCGTCGCTGATCTGGTTCTGCAATCCGAAGGTCCAGCTCAGGTTGCGGATCGTCTTGCGCTGGTCGTTGTCCGCCACGCCGCTATCGATCTGCGCCGGGGTCGCATAGCTGTTGTCGATCGGCAGCGTCCGTCCGCGCACGGTTTCGCTGGTGTAGCGCAGCCCCGCCGTTACCCCGAACCCGCCGCCGAGCTGATAGGTGCCCTGGCCGTAAAAAGCGTAGCTGTTGTTATAGGCGACGTCCGAATTGACCGACAGCGGCGACAGGCCGAGATCGCCGAACACGTCGAGGAAGGTCGCCTGGCGGAACACGTTCGACTTCTCGCTCGATAGATAGAAGCCGAGGGCATAGGTGAGTCTGTCGGCGGCGAGCGTGCCGAGAAGTTGCAACTCCTCCGACAGGATCGTCGTTCGCGTATGGCCGCCGGGCCGTCCGACCTCGTCGATTTCGCCGTCGCCCGCGACGCCGAAGGGCGAACCGTCGGTGTCGCCGCGAACATCGGTCTTCAGATGCGCATAGCCGATGATATTCTTGAGCTTGGTCGTGTCGTTGAGATCGACCGATGTCGAGTTGGTGACGATCAGATTTTCGGCGCGATAGAAATTGGCGTCGTTGGCTGCGATCGTGAACGGCCCCCGCGCTTTCTGGATCGCCAGGAAGTCGGCGAGACCGCCGGCGGGGATCGTCGGGTTGGTGTGCCGGCTGAGATAGCCGTCCCAGGCACCGGGGCCGAAGACGAGATCGAGGCCGGGAGAATAGAAGAGAGTCACCGCCGCCGCGGTGGGCTGCGTCGGATCGAGCGCATAGAGGACCGACTGGGTGCTGGTTCCGTCGGCCTTGTAGTAATCGACGACCAGATCATTCTCGAAGCCGCCTTCGCCGCGCCAGGTCAGGCTGCCGCGCACGCCATAGCGCTCGATCGAACCGGGCCGCGACCCGTCGTAGAGATTGTGCTGGAATCCGGTCTGGTCGCTGTAGAAGCCCGCGACGCGCGCAAGCAGCCGATCGTCGACGATCGGCAGGTTCAGGGCGCCTTCGAGCTGCACCGTGTCGTAATTGCCGTAGCGCGCGCTGAGATAGCCCCCGAATTCATTGGTCGGCTTGGCCGAGGTGAACAGCACCGCGCCGCCCGTCGCGTTGCGGCCGAACAATGTCCCCTGCGGTCCCTTGAGCACCTGGACCGATTGCAGGTCATAGAAGGAGGTCGCGCCGCTGCCGCCGCCGCTGTTGCTGCTGATCTGCACTTCGTTGAAATAGGGGAGGACGCCGGGACGGGTGCCGGTGAACTGGTCGACCGATTGCCCGCGAAGCGAGAAGTTGACTTCGTTCGAGGTCGCGCCCGCGCGCACCGACAGGCCGGGCGCGGCGAATTGCAGGTCGGCCTCCGACCGCACATTCTGTTCGGCCAGTTCCTGCATACCGACGACATCGACCGCGACCGGCGTGCGCGACAGGCTTTCGTCGCGGCGCTGCGCGGTGACGATGATGTCCGCATTTCCCGCTGTCGTTTTGCTGGCGCTGTCCGCCGTCGTCTGAGCGAGGGCCGGCGCGGCACCTCCCAGCATCGCGGCGGCCATCGCAAATCCGCTGATCCCGTGCCTCGGCATCGTCTCTCTCCCCAGGCTCCGCACCTTCGGGTGCGTGTTGTCTGTAATTAATTACTTACATGAGCGATTGCGCCTGTCAACCGGCTTCCTGACGGCCTTCGGCTTCGGCACGCGTCATCCCCGCCAGGCGGATGAGATATTCGTGCAATTCGAACCAGATATTGTGATAGGAATCGACCTTCGGGGAGGCGAGATAGGGGGCTTCTCCGGCTTGCAACCTGTTGAAGGCTGTTTCCAGGCGCCTGCGGAAGAAGGGAAGCGGCCCTTGCGGGGCGACCGCCTCCAGCCACGCCAACGTGTCGCGATGCAGGCCGGGCATCCGGCCCAATATACCGGCGTCATAATCGGGATCGCTATGGTCGTTGAAGACCGGAGCGCCGTCGGACGGCCGCATCTGCCAGCCGGTGACGAGCGTCTTGAAATCGTCGTTGAGTATGTGGAACGCGGCGAGGCGATCGCGCGCGGCGTCAAGTCCCATCGCATCCCGATGCGCCGCGACAATCTGATCGCCGCGTGCCTTGCCCGCATCGGTCGCCTTGATGAAACGGGGCGAGGAAGAATCGAGAGATTCATCCAGCCCGGCGAGCTTCGCTGCCAGCGCGTCGCCGTCCAGCCGCCCGATTTCGATCGCGGCATCGCGGGGACAGAATCCCTTCAGCGTGACGAGGAGGATCAGTTCGTCGTCGGACAGCGTGGACTGCACCGCGCCGTCGCCACCGTCCGCGGGGCCATTCCGCCAGCCCATCATGACCACGGCCTCGGGCGTAAGATGCGTCTCGCAGGCAAGCGCGCCGGCGAATATCTCGCCACTCTCGCCGTCGATCGACAGGATCGCACCCTCGTCGATCCGCATATCGTCCACCGAAATGCCGCATTCGACGAATTGCATCGCGTCCCAGCCGACCACCGCGGGCTTGCCCCAGCCGCGCGCGACCACCGCCGCATGGCTGGCGAGCCCGCCGCGGGAGGTCAGCAGCCCTGCGGCGGCGGCGATGCCTTCGATATCCTCGGGCGAGGTTTCGGGGCGCGCGAGGATCGCGGCTTCGCCCTGCGCTGCAAGCTCGACGGCGCGCTCGGCGCTTGTCACCAATTGTCCCGAAGCAACGCCCGGCGACGCGCCAAGGCCGGCGCCCAAGGCGTTTTCGTCGCCAGCGATGCGCCGCGAACGCGCCGCGGCGCCGAGCAGATGCCCGACCCTGTCCAGCGCTTCGCTCCGCGTCAGGGGAAAGTCGGGGTCGAGCGCCATGTCGTGCGCGATCCGGATCGCCGCTTCGGGCGATCGCTTGCCGGGGCGCGCCTGCAAAATCCATAGCTTTCCCGACTCGATGGTGAATTCGACATCGACCAGATCGCGATAATGACGCTCGATCGCGTCGAGGCAGCGGTCGAGCGCCGCGGCGGCTTCGGGCAGCCGGTTCGGTAGTTGGGCAATGTCGATCGTCTGATGCGCGCCCGATACCACGTCCTCGCCCTGCGCCTGAAACAGAATGTCGCCGAAGATCCGCGGTTCGCCGTCGGAGGGATTGCGGCTGAAGACCACGCCCGTCCCCGACATCGCGTCGCGATTGCCGAAGACCATCGCCTGGATATTGACCGCGGTCCCGGCGTCTTCGGCGATCGCCTCGATCCGCCGATAGGCTTTGGCGCGCTCGCTGTTCCATGACTGGAACACCGCCTCGATCGCCGCGCGCAACTGCGCGCGCGGCGCATCGGGTGGCGCGTGCCCCACCGATTTGACGAAGGACTCGTGCAATCGGTTCAGGCAATTGCGGGCGAAATCCTCGTCGCCGCCGCTACGCGCCGCGAGCCCCGGCACGATATCGGTGTTGAGCCCGACGTTGAGCACCGTGTCCATCATCCCCGGCATCGACGCCGCGCCGCCCGACCGGACGCTGAGGAGCAGGGGGTTGATCGCATCGCCGAAACGCCGCCCCAGCATCGCCTCGATCTGTGCGAGATGCGTCTCGATCGCCTCGTCGAACGCGGGCGACCAGCCCGAGCGCAGATAGTGCCGGCAGGCGCCGGTGCCCAAGGTGAAGCCCGGCGGCACCGGCAGCCCCATGGCGCGGGTCATGTCGGAAAGGCTCTTGCCCTTGCCGCCCAGCAGTTCGAGGCGCTGGGCGTCCGACAGCGCGTGGGGCGCATCGAACATGAAGGCAATCGCTTCGCTCATCACCGGCGATCCGTCACCGTCGAGCGCGCCGCTGGGCAGTCCGCCATGCCAGTCTCCTCTTCCCGGCCGATCTTGCTCGATCGACTTTTTATGTAAGCAAACACTTACTTCTGGAGGTCGGGATAAGTCAATCGGGCTTTCTGTCCGCGCTGCCGCCGCGATGTTCGAACAGCGGCAGCATCATCTGCGCAAGCTGCTTGGCGCTTGCCTGTGTGTCGAGCCGGGTGCCGCGGAAATGCGCGTTGGCCGCGACGAAAAAACTGATCCCGATTCCGGCGATCGCCAGGAAATGCTGGTCGAGCTTGCTGCCGGGGGCATCCGACGGCATCGCGGTGGCGGTCCGCCGCGCCCAGCCTTCGATCAGCGGAACGATGCGCTTGGCATAGAATTCCGGGCCATAACTGCCGCTACCGAACAGCGCGATGCCCAGCAACGGAAACACCTCGTCCATATGACTGAGATATTGCTCCGCGCCGCGTTCGAGGAGCTGGAGTTGGGTTTCCGCGTCGGCCGCGGTCGCGACCAACCGTCCCGCATGATTATAGGTTTCGAGCCAGCTTTCGAGCGGCTCGATCACCGCCGCGTCGAACAATTCTTCTTTCGAAGCGAAGTGGCGATAGATCAGCGCCTCATTGATCTTCGCCTCGACAGCGATGTCTTTTGTCCGCGCCCCCGCATAGCCACAGCGGATGAACACTTCGGTCGCCGCCGCCAGGATCGATTCGCGGCGTTCGGCGGATGAAATGCGGCTCGTCGCTTTCTTCGGCTTGGCTTGCGCTTTGGTCACCACCATCCCTCGATCTCCGGTCCGTGCAGCACGGCAAATAGCGTGATGGCCGCCCTGAATGCAAATTCGGCCGATCGCGGCGCCCGATCCCGATGCCCCCTGCGTCGCCGATCGCGACGCCAAGAGGATTGACGCTCCCCGAATCCAGATGTAAGCATTTACTTACTTATAAAGCGAGAGAGGAATTTCATCGATGTCCCGTGCCCCGCGCCTGATTTCGCCGGACGATCATCTGCAAGCGCCCGCGCATCTGTGGCAGACGCGTCTGCCGGCGCGGCTTCGGGATCTGGGCCCTTATGTGAAGCGGATGACCGGCACCGCTTATGATGCGGGCGGCGGCAATTTCCGCTTTCGCGAAACCCCCGACGGGGTGCTTGGCGACGTCTGGCATTATGACGGAAAGCAGGTTCCGATCGTCAAGATCGCGGCGGCGGCGGGCTTCTATCCGCGCTCGTCGGTGAAGTTCGGGCCGAACACCTTCGACGAGATCCGCGAAGGCTGCTACAATGGCACGGCACGCCTCGCCGACATGGACCAGGCCGGTATCCTTGCCTCGGCCAACTATCCCAATATGTTCGTCATGTTCGCGGGCGAGCAGTTCAGCTTCGCGGCGGACAAGCCGCTCGCGCTCGAATGCATCAAGGCCTATAACGATTTCGTGATCGAGGAATGGTGCGCGGGGACGGGCGGCCGCCTGATCCCGATGGGGATCGTTCCGCTCTGGGACGCCGACCTCGCGATCGCCGAAACCCATCGGCTCGCCAAGCTCGGCTTCAAGACCATCTCGTTTCCCGAGGCGCCGCATCGCAATGGCTTGCCGTCGATCTCGTCGCGCTATTGGGACGGGTTGTTCGAGGCGATCGCCGATGCCGACATGGTGCTGTCGGTCCACATCGGCACCTCGCCGATGACGCTGGCGGCCCCCGATGCTCCCGCCGCGGTCGCGCATGTCGGTGCATCCTATTATGTCATGCACTGTCTGATGGAGTTTCTGTGGTCGGGCGTCTTCGTCCGTTTCCCGCACCTTCGGGTTTCGTTCGCCGAATCGCAGCTCGGCCTCGTGCCCTACACGCTCGACCGGTGCGATTTCATCTGGGAGAATATCATCATCGACGGCGTCGCCACGGTCGATCAGCGCGCCTTGCCCGAAAAGCCGTCGCATTATTTCCGGCAGAACTGTTACGTCTCCTATTTCCGCGATCCCGTGGGGCTCGAAATGACGCAGCACATCGGCGTCGATAACATCATGTTCGAGACCGACTATCCGCATCTCGACTGCGACTGGCCGGACTGCCTGACCGAAGCCGAGCAGATGGTGGCGCATCTGCCGCAGGAAACGCAGGACAAGATCCTGTTCGGCAATGCGCACAAGCTGTTCCGGCTCGACATCAAGGAACCGGCGCTCGCCTGAGCCCTGGAAAACAGACGAAAGCAGGAGAGGGCGATGAAGTTCACCGCGACCGAGCGGATGGCGCCGCACAGCATGCCGGATTCGGACGAATATTTTCACCGGCCGCCCGATCCGCTGCCCGAACGGTGGCAGGAAAATACGATGCTCGCGGCGTGGAACATCGACGAAGGGCACGGATTTCTCGTCCATACCAAGCGCTGGCCCGCCAAGGGCGACCATGAGGCGCATATCATCGTTTTCGTCGATGGCGTCGCCTCGTCGGCGATCCTGCATCGGCCGACCGGCGATACGCTGCGCATCAACGATGAAATCCCCGAACTGCTGTTCGAGCCCGAGGTGCCGTGGAGCCGCTGGCGGCTATGCGCCGAAATTCAGGGCGCGGGCGGCATCGGTCCGCATGGTTTCCTCGCCCACGCGCCCCGCGGCGATACGATCGGCGCCATCGACATCATCATGGAAAGCGATCTTCCGGTCGCCGATTTCAACGCGGCGCTGGCCGAATGGGCCGAAACGCTGAGCGCGGCGGGATCGCATTCGCACAATTCGGCGCAGGCGCATTACGAGCAGGGCGGCCGCTGGCACGGCACACTGCGCGTCGGTGGCCGGACGGTGAAGACCAGCGGGTTGTTCGTGCGCGACCATAGCTGGGGCGAGCGTGTCGAGCGCGGTTTCGACTCCGGGGTTTTCTGGACCGCCTCGTCGCTCGACAACGGCAATATCTTCTGCAACGCGATCGGCTTTCCGCAGCCCGACGGTTCGGCGATTGGCACCGGCATATTGGTGAACCGCGACGGCGCGTTCCTGACCAACAAGGTCGGGGGGCGCTTCACCCCCGAGCCCGGCCTGCTCAGCTACGACCGATCGGAACTGACGTTCGGGTTCGATACGCCGGTCGTGCTGACCGGCGAAACCCACGTCCACGTACCCAAATATCTGCCCGGATCGGGCTTCCGCCGCTATGACAATAATGCGATCTCGCGGGTGCGGATCGGCGACCATGTGGGCATGGGGTGCCTCGAATGGGCGGCGGTGCTCGAAAAGCATCAGGCCGACGATCTCGATCGCCTGCTCGAGGACGCATAAGGAACCGACCGTTCGACCGGCAAAACGCCGGCGGCCGGATCGGGGGAGAGGATTGCATGACCGTTGACACCTGGCTGCTGCACGACACGCCGTCGAAGCGCTTCCCGACTTACACCCGCTCCAACGCGGCCGAGGTCATGGGCGCGCCGGTATCGCCGCTCGGCTGGTCCTATGTCTGGCGGGAGGCGTTCGGTCCGGGCACGGTGCGCGGCTATGTCGATTTCGGCGGTTTCGACGCCGACGAGTTCGACGGGCCCGAGGATGTCTATGGCATCTTCGGGGGCTATTTCTACCTCAACATCTCGGTGATGTTCGTCGAGATGGAGCGGATGATGCCCGGCGGCGCGGCGCGCATGGCGGCGATGTTCGACAGCGGCCCGGGAATGCCGCCGCATATCGCCGAGGATTGGCACGCGAATGCCGCCTGCGGCGCGCGGGTCGCGGCGAATGTCGGGCGCTTCATGGCGGGCGAGGTCCACCCCGACCTGGACGTTCTGCACGAAGCGGCGATCGCGCTTCGCGCGGGGCGTCCCGATCTCGCGTCGATTTCCCCTGCCGAGATCATCGCGCGGCTGCGGTCGATCACGCCCCTCCTCGACCGCGCCGGATGCATCCATGTGCAGATCGGGCAGGCGGGCATGATCGCGATGGGCCAGCTTGCCGAGCTTCTGGCGGCCGTCGGCCGGGCCGGGGACGTGGCGCGGCTGGGCACCGGCATCGGCGATGTCGAGTCCGCCGATATCGCTCGCGGGCTTTGGGCGATCAGCCGCCTGGTTCGCGGCTCACCCGCGCTCAAGGCTGCTTTCGCGCCGGGCATCGACGGCGTGCTGGGTCGCATAACCGACCTCCGATTCCACGACCTTTTCCGCCATTTCCTCTATGAGCATGGCGCGCGCGCGACGAACGAATGGGACCTGATCTACGATACCTATGAAACCGCGCCGCAAACCGCGCTGGCGCTGATCGACGCAATGGCGAAGCAGGGGGACGAAGCCGATCCCGAGGCGGCGCTGAATCGCAACGCGGCGCTGCGGCGCGAATGCCTCGCCGATATTCGTGCGCAATTTCCCGGTCAGGCCGATGCGATCGACGCCGCCGCCGCGGCGCTCGCGACATGGTTCGTCGCGCGTGAGCGGTCGAAGAATATGTGCGTCCGCCTGGTTCATGAGGCCCGCATGGGCTGCGAAGCGCTGGCGGCGCAGGGCATTGCGGCGGGCGCGCTCGACGACCGGCGGCAATTCTATATGCTTCTGTCGAATGAACTCGACGCTTGGGCGAGCGACCCCGCCGCCTTCACCGACACGCTGCGCCGCCGGCTTGCCGATTATCACGCCCTGGACCAGATCGAGCCGCCCTTCTTCGTCAACGGCGAATGCCCGCCGATCGCCGAATGGCCGCAGCGAAGCGCACGTGACATCGCGGCCGCCGCCGATGGCGACCGGCTGACGGGTGTCGCCTGTTCTCCGGGCCAGGTCACGGGGCGGGCGCGGATCATCCTCGACCCTTCCGACCCCGGCGCGCTCGAACCCGACGAGATTCTCGTCACCACGAACACCAACCCCAGTTGGACGCCGCTGTTCCTTGTCGCCGGCGCGGTGGTCACCGAGTTCGGGCTGTTCAACAGCCACGCCAGCATCGTCTCGCGCGAACTCGGAATCCCGTGCGTTGCGTCGGTCGACGGGGCGACCGACCGGATCAAGGACGGGATGCTCGTCACCGTCGACGGCGCCGCGGGCACGGTGGAGATATTGGCGGGGGCGGCGTGATGGCAGCGACCGGCGACGCCATCGTCTCGCCCTATACCTATGCCGATCCAGGGGCGATGGATGCGCTTTTCGCGCAGCTCCGCCGCGACGATCCGGTGCACCGCGTCGAACATCCCGATTATCGCCCCTTCTGGGCGGTCACCAAATTTGCCGATATTCAGGAGGTCGAGCGGCAGCCCGACGCCTTTCTCAATGCGCCGCGCACATTTCTGCGGACGCTCGCTTATGAGGAGCGTGCCCGCGCTGCGACCGGCGGCAATCCGGCGCTTCTGCGCAGCCTCGTCTTCATGGATGCGCCCGATCATGCGCAATATCGCAAGCTCACGCAGGCTTGGTTCATGCCGGGGCGGATCAAGGCGCTCGAAGCCGATATCCGCCAGCTCGCGGCCGAGGTGATCGATGATATGGCCGACCGTGGCGGAGTCTGCGACTTCGCCGCCGACGTCGTGCCCTATTTCCCCGTGCGGGTCATCATGCGCATCCTCGGCGTGCCGCGATCCGACGAGCCGTTGATCCTGCAACTGACGCAGGAAATCTTCGGCTCGGACGATCCCGACGTGCAGGCGGCGCGGACGATGACCGCGAGCCTCGCTGACACAGTGAAGGTCTTCTCCGACTATTTCCGCGACCTGACCGCCGAGCGCCGCCGCAATCCCGCCGACGATCTGGCGACCTTGTTCGCGCAGGCCGAGATCGACGGCCGGCCAATGGCGGACCATGAAAGTGTGTCCTATTATATATTGGTGGCGACGGCCGGGCACGATACGACCAGTTCCACCACGGCGGGGGGCCTGTTGGCCTTGATCGAAAATCCCGACGTGCAGGCGCGACTAAGGGTCGATCCCTCACTTCTGCCCGGCGCCGTCGACGAGATGGTGCGCTGGGTGTCTCCCGTCCGCCATTTCTTCCGCACCGCGACCCGCGATTGTCATCTGCGCGGCAAGGCCATTCGCGCCGGCGACAGCCTGATGATGTGTTACCCCAGCGCCAATCGCGACGAGGAGATATTCGACGATCCTTTCGCGTTCCGGGTCGATCGCCCGGCGAACCGGCACATCGCCTTCGGCTATGGCCCGCATCTGTGCCTGGGAATGCATATGGCGCGGATGGAAATCCGCATCTTCTACGAAGAGCTGCTGCGCCGGGTCGCCTCCGTCGAGCTTGCGGGCGACGCGGCCTGGCTCGCATCGACCAATGTCGGCGGGCTCAAGCGCCTGCCGATCCGCTTCACGCTCGCTTGACAGACGGGGCTCGCGCCATCGATCAGGCGGAGGCGGCAACCGGGGAGGGACTATGATCGCCGACACCGATTTTTCCGGAAAGACCATCCTCGTCGTCGGCGGCTCGAGCGGCATCGGCAACGGCATTGCGCATGGCTTTCGCCAACGCGGCGGAGCGGTGCATGTCTGGGGAACCCGCGCCGCCGCGTCTGATTATGATCCCGCCGACGGCTCCGATCTCGCGGGGCTCGGCTATGATGGCGTCGATGTCGGCGATCCCGCCGCGATCGAGGCTGCCGCGACGCCCTTCGACCGCCTCGACGTGCTTGTGCTGTGCCAGGGCGTCGTCGTCTACAAGCGCGGCGAGTTCGAGCGCGAGGGGTGGGACCGCGTCATGGCGGTCAACCTTGATAGTCTGATGCATTGCGCGCGTAAATTTCGCCGCCAGCTATCCGAGTCTCGCGGTTCGATCGTCGTGGTCAGTTCGATTTCGGGTTTGCGGGGAAATATCGGCAACCCCGCTTATGCCGCGTCCAAGGCGGGCGCGATCAGCCTGACCAAGACGCTCGGCCAAGCGTTCGCCGCCGACGGCATCCGCGTCAACGGCCTGGCGCCGGGGCTGGTCGACACGAAATTGACCAAGGCCACGACGCAGCATCCCGACCGCCTCGCGGGCCGCCTGGCGGCGATCCCGCAGCGGCGGATGGGAACGCCAGAGGACATGGCCGGCGCCGCGATCTTCCTCGCGTCCCCGCTCGCATCCTACGTAACGGGCCACACGCTCGTGGTGGACGGCGGTCTCTCGCTTTAACGCCCGCCGCAAAGCGATTTGAGCTTCAAATATTGGGCGCGTAGCGCAGGATGGCGTCAGGCTCGTCGTGCGGCGCACATGCTCGTGATCGGGCGCGACTGGAGGAGCCAGAAACAGCCTTCGGCCTTGGCCCATTCGATATCCTGGCCGTGCCCGAAAACCGTCTCGCAGCGGGTCGCGAGATCGTCGAGCGCCGCGAAATCGCCGCCCGACAATGAAAGCTCCGCGGCGCAATTCGAGTGAATTTCGCGTTCTTCGATCCCGCCGCCAGCCTTTGGATGGAGCGAAAGCCGTTTCACGCCGGCCGTCGAGGAGAGCAGCACCCCGCCTCGGGCGATGCGGTAACTGTCGGGGCTGACCCGGCTTGAGACTACAGCGTCGCCGAGGCCCCATGCGGCTTCCGCGAGGCGCTCATCATCGCCGTTCAGCGGATTGACGGTGAACATTACGCCGGCGACTTCGGGGTCGAGCAGCTTCTGGATGGTCACGGCGACCTTCGGCTCCTCTGATACGCCGCTCGACTGGCGGTAGGTTCTCGCGGCCTCGGTCTCACCCGAGCGCTCGACCCGCACGACCGCCGAAACAAGTGCATGAGCGCCGGAGACACCGAGGATCGTCAGATGCTGCCCCGCGAAGCTCGCGCCTTCGCCATCCTCGCCGATCGCCGACGACCGCACCGCGAGCAGGCCGGGAGCGGCATCTCCGATGCGCAGCAGTCGCTCAATGGCGCCGCGATGCCCTTTCGTCACCTGCTGCGCAAACTCCCACGAGAGCGCCCAACCGTTCGGAACGGGCAGGCCGGCGCGGATCATTTTGCTGAGATTGCGGCTCTTGGTGCCGAAATCATCAACGGCAAGCTCGTCTTCCAGCGATTGCACGCCGGTTTGCAGGGTCTGTTCGATGTCGGTCATTCCACGCCCTCGAAAATGGCGATCCGGCCGGTCGTTCCGTCGATCTCGATTTGCGCTCCATCCGGAATTCTGCGCGTTCCCCGGCGAGTGTTGACGATCGCCGGGATCCCCAGTTCGCGCGCAATGATCGCACCGTGCGAGAGGGCGCCGCCGATGTCGGCGACAATCCCGCCGGCAAGCGACATGATCGGCGTCCAGCTTGGGTCGGTGAAGCGGCAAACGAGAATGTCGCCGCGTTCGAAGGCGCCCGCCTCGAACGGACTAAGAATTACGCGTGCGGTGCCGCGGGCTACACCGGCCGAGGCCGGAATGCCTTCTAATTCTTCTCGCATGTCGCCGTCGTCTTCGCCGGATTCCATACCATGGCCCGTGTCGAGAAAGATGACCTTGGGGTCGCCGGCGAAGCTGTTGGGGAGATCGAAGCTCTGCCGCCATTCGTAAAGCGCCTTGCGGTGCGCCGCGGTCCCGTCGAGATCCGATGCGTTCGCTTGCAGAAGCTCTTCAGTCGTAAGGTGGAAAGCATCGGTTTCGTCGCGAAGCAATCCTTGCGATGCCAGTTCCCGGCCGATGGCGGCGCCCGCACAGCGCGCGACATCCATTCGCTGGAGCCAGATCGATCGGCCGAGCTCGCGTGAATAGGCCAGCTTGTCCGAGAGATTCAGCAGCCAGCGGAGAATCGGGCGCTTCATCGGTGCGACACTCTTCGCAAGTCCGTCGATGAACTCCGCCCGGTGTCCCTGCGCGCGCTCGGCGGCCTCCCTGGGGGATATCGATCCTGCATAGGCGCCTTGCAGCGCATCGAGCATCTCTGGCCGAGCGCGGATCGAGGGCGAAGTCACGTCGCCACCCGATGCGCCGAAATATCCCCATTCCTCGATAACGGCGTCGCGAGAGATTTGCCCGTTCGCATAACTCCATGCCGCCGCTGCGAAGAGCATCTCAGGGAACATATGGCTGCTCGGGAGCTTGAGAAGCAGATCCCGCGGCCCGGCGGACAGCATCTCCGCCGCCATGCCGAAGATGGCCTGCTGACAGAAAGCAGCCGTTCCGTTGATCGAGGCATCGCGCACCTGCTCCTGAACGATCGTTCCGAGCACCTCGCGGGCGGCCGGAGCGCCTTCGGATGCGATGCGCCGGACCCAGTGCTTCCACCATGCCTTGACGGCCTTTGAATGGAGCGGGACGTCCCGGACGCTCCGATAAAGGGCGCCCGGCATACTCCTTGCGACCGCGAAGGTGCGTTTTTCCGCGCGCGCCTGCGGCGTCATCGGTCGTGCGCCGAGCAGATGCTCCTCAAGCGCGTCACCCGCATCCCCGGGAAGGCGGTCCATGATATCGCGCAGAACATCGACATTCGCGAGAAGCCGGCCGTGACGCATGCCGATGGCCTGGCGGGCGCGGTCTTCGGGGAGGACCATGTCTACCGCCCTCATCAAGCCCATGCCCCGGAAGCAGGCGCGCATCATCTCATCGCCCCGGCTCAGCTGAACCGACCAGGATAATGTCGGCACCTGGTCGGGATATTGTTCGCCGGCGTTGACTCGCGACCAGCGGATCGCCTTGTCGGCGCAGGGCTGATCGAGATGGTCGGCGATATAGGATGATGACGTCATCAGCGTACCCAGCCGGGATCGAATGGCCGTCGTGAAAGCCCGTCGTCAACATTGGCGAGCAACGTGTGCGAAACTTCCATTTCGCCGCGATGGGCATTGTCGATCATGTTGAAGTCGCAGACTCCGCCGACGAGATCGCCGCAGCGAGGGATCGAGATCGCCTCGATGCCCGCAGGTGACGAACCCGGGCCACCGTTCACGAGATGGGTCGAGGTCACGATGCCGTCGATGGTCTCGGCCTCGATCCGAAGCGTCTCGCCATTATCCAGCTCGACGACGGTCCAGCCGCCGATGACCGAATAGCCGTCGCTCAGCGTCATGCTGACCGTGTGGAGATCCTTGATCGTTTCCCGCTTGCCTTCGCGAACGAGCCAGCCGAATTTATAGGCGCTGCCGTCGCTCGCGACCGAGTATACGAGTGAATAGCTGAGCGCGGGGCCGAGCGTGCCGGCATGCCAGCGATTGGCGCGGAAGATATTGTGCTTGCGCGGGCCGAAACTGTGATCGCGGTATCCGAAGCCATCGGCTATATCGATCACGCGGTCGCCGATGCGGATGCGTCCTTCGATCCGGCCGCCGCTCTCGGGATGCCCCTGTCCGCCGCGCGAGACGATAGGTGCCTCGGCGCCGATCATGTCCCAGTCCTGCGACGGATGATAGTCGAACATGCGGATGTCGAGTTCGGCGTCCTTGTCGAAGCCCTGAAATCGGACGAAATCGGGGTTGATCGTATAGCGGGTGAAGTCGCCCGACTGGAAGCTGTTGCCGGTCAGGTGATGCGGCTCCCAGTCGACCTTCGCCCGATTGCGGCGGAAGCGGGAGCCGTCGGGGAGTGCCATGCCCCAGTGAACCTGCGAATATCCCTGGTTCACATATGCGCCGGTACGAAGGAAGCCGCAGATATTCGTCTTGGGATCGCGGAACACGAGAACGAAGGATTCCTGCCAATCCACGTCGTCGCTGGGCTGATGCGGATAGTCGACATCGGTATAAAGGGACATGTTTCGGTTTCTCCACTGGCGAGAGGAGGGCGGCCGCCCGGCCGCCCCGTCCCTAGAAGTCTGCAGATAGCTCGAGGCCGTAGGTCCGCGGCGCCGCATAGGTGCCGAGATGCCCCTGGCCGGGATTTGCCACCACGCCCTGAAGGACTGCCCTGTCGTTCGCATTCTTGACCCACGCGCGCAGCGCCCAACGCTCGTCGGGAGTCCGGTAAGTGAGTGATGCGCCGAAGGTCACATAGCTCGGCTGGATCGCGCCGGGGTCGTTGAACTGGCGGAAAGAGAATTTATCCGTCGCGTAAAGATCGCCGCGGATCGTGACTGTTCCGAACCCGCCGCGCAGGTCGTATTGGGCTCCGGCGTTCAGTGTCCAATCCGGTGCCCGCATGAGCGGCACACCGGCAAGATTCTGAAGCCCCGCACCTGGATCGAGCGGGTCGGTGTCGCTGAGCCTCTTGAACCTGGCGTGCAGCAGCGAACCGCTGACATTCAGCGTGAAGTCCCTTGCCGGGTGAACCAGCAGTTCGGCATCGACGCCGTAAAGCTCGGACTTTGGCGCGTTGCTCGTGAAGAGCGAGGTGAAGATGATCTGCTCGAACTGCAGATTTTTGAAGTCGTAGTAAAAGGCCGAAAGATTGAGGTCGATCGCACCATCGGCGAGCCTGTTCTTGGAGCCGATCTCGAATGCGTTTATCGTCTCCGGCTTGAACGGATTGCCGCATTGCGACGGCGCGAACCCCCCGCTCTTGTAGCCGCGCGAATACTGGCCATAGATGTTGGCGTCGTCGCTGAACTCGTAGCGCGCACCGAAGCGGCCGGTCACGGCCGAGCGATCTTGCTTGGTGAAGCCGCCAGGGGTGGTCGGCGTGCAAAGGAACGCATTCCCGACCGGCGTTACCAGAAAAGCGGTCTGCTTGATGTCCTGATGCTCCATGAGGCCGCGCGCGCCTCCGAACAGGCTGAGTGCGCCGGTGACCTTGTAGGTCAGGTCGGCGAATACCGAATAGCTGTTCACGCGCATGTTGCTGAAGCTGTTGGTCTCCAGAATGCCCAGCGCCGCGAAGCCGGGAGTCGCCGTCAGATTGTCCTGGCGGATGCGGTCGCGTAGATAATAGGCCCCGATTACCCAGTCGGCGCGCGAGCTCTCGCCGATGATGTTGAATTCCTGCGAAAAGCTCTTGGATGCGTCGATCCGGGTGACGTTGAACAGGTCGACCGCAGTACCGTCGCCGTCATAGACGTCGATGTTGAACTTATAGTCCATATAGTTCGACTGGCTGACCAGCGTGATCGCATCGCTCACTCGCGCCTCGAGACGCAATGTGCCGCCGACAGCACGTTGGCGCGCTCCGTAAGGCGAATTGGCGACGATGCGGTAGGGGTCGAGATCGAAGGTTCCCGGCGGGAACGGGAAGTTGGCGTCGATTGGATCGTAAGACGGACCCTTGAACCTGTTCCTGCGGTAGAAGAACTTCAACTTCGCGGTGACATTGCCGACATCCGCGTCGAGCGCAGCGCGCATTCCCCAGCGGCGAGCATCGTCGATCCGTTCGCCATCGAAACTGTTCAAGACATAGCCGTCGCGGTCCAGTCCGTCGCCGGAGAGGCGGAAGCGCACATTGTCCGAAATCGGGCCGCTCACATAAATGCTGGTCTCGCGAAGGTCATAGTTGCCGATGCCGACACGGAAGCCAGCCTTGAATTGGTCCGTCGGTTCGGGGGTAATGATGTTGACGACGCCGCCGGTGGCGTTGCGTCCATAGAGAGTGCCCTGCGGACCGCGCAGGAATTCGATCCGGCTCACGTCGGTCTGGAATAGCCCGGCGGCGCTCGGGCGCGAGATATACATGCCGTCGACGTGGAATGCGACGCTGCTTTCGCCCGCGCCGGTCAGGAGCGCGAGACCGATCCCGCGGGCACTGATCTGCGACGTCCCCGCCACCTCGCCGAAGTTGACCGACGGTACTTGCCGGGCGAGGTCCGCCAGATTGCGGATGCCCCGCGCCTCGAGATCGTCGGCGCCGAGTGCGGTGATCGCGACCGGAACTTCCTGGATGCTCTGCGCGCGCTTCTGCGCCGTCACGATGATTTCGGTGCCGTCCGTTTGGCCGGCGTTGACGGCAGCCGTTGCCGTGTCCGTTTCCTGCGCCCGTGCTGTCTGCGAAAATGTCGCGGCGGCAATCGCCATGCACGATACCATAATAGTCTTCGTGCGCTGAGCGCACATGTGGCCCTTGATTCGCATTATACCCTCCCAGATTTATGATTTTATATTTTGCGTAAAAGAGCTGAAGGCCGCCGTTTTCCGGCATTCCTTCGCGCAGCGTTGCATCGGGCCACTGATGCCGAAGCCGCACTCCCGCTCTAACGCTAGGGAAACCGGCATATTTGGTCAAACAGATAAATTGCCGGGGCAGGCAGTGCGGTGCAGCACCTCGCGCGCGGCGCTCTCGTCAGCACACAGATGCGACCTGCGAGGTTCCTTTCCCACCTGCTCCTGTCGAATGTCCATTCTCATGCCCCCGGGTCGCGCCAGAACGCCATCGGGCAGGCCCATGGGGGCGCTTCCAAGGCTTCAGCGGAAATACGCATTATTTAATATTTGACATATTGATATTAATTATGCGTATATCGCGCATCGGACGACCATGACCCCCATGGGTCGTCGTGGAGATGGACTGTCGCATGGCTGAATTCGATCTCATCATTGCCGGCGGCACCATCGTCGATGGCACGCGTATCCCTCGCTATTCGGGCGATATCGGCATCAAGGGCGGCAAGATCGCGGCGATCTCCACCCAGCTCGACGCCTCACGCGCTGCGCGCGTGATCGACGCGACGGGCCGCATCGTGGCGCCTGGTGTGATCGATCCTCACACCCATTATGACGCGCAGATTTTCTGGGACCCCTATTGCGCGGATTCGAGCTGGCACGGGAACACGACCTTCGTCGTCGGCAATTGCGGCTTTGGCTTCATGCCGTGCCGGCCCGAAGATCGCGAACGATATATGCTCATGATGGAAAATACCGAGCAGGTGCCGATGACCGCCATGCAGCAGGCCTTGCCCTGGACCTGGGAAAGCTTCCCCGAGTGGATGGAGACGCTCCGTGGCGTGGCGAAGGGCGTGAACATCGCCGCCTATATGCCGCTCAACTCGCTGATGATCTATGTCATGGGTATCGAGGCGGCGAAGTCGCGCGGGGCGACCGCCAAGGAACGCAGCGAAATGCGTCGCCTGCTTCACGAGGCGATGGACGCGGGCGCGGTCGGTTTCGGCTTCTCCTTCCTGCGGGACCAGAATAGCCACAAGGATATCGACGGATCGCCGATGCCGACCGACGGCATGAACATCGAGGATGCCTATTATCTGGCGGACGTGCTGCGCGAACGCGGCGAAGGCGTAATTCAATGTCTATGCGAACTTCCTCCGGGAAAGGTTTCGAACCGTTATGCGGTCGAAGAGATGGCGCGCATTTCGGGGCGCCCGGTCCTGCTCAACATCATCACCCCGATCGACGCGATGCCCGACTATCATGTCAGCCTGCTCAACTGGCTCGATGAGATGGAGGCCAAAGGCCTCAACATCTACGGTCAGGCGTTCGTCAATCGCTCGTGGAACCAGTTGCGTGCGACCGAATTCGACGTGTGGCAGGGCACGAGTCCGTCATTCCTCGCGTTCACCCTTGCTCGGACCGCGGACAGGATGTCGGCTCTTGCCGCCGACCCGGCCTTCGTTGCGCAAGCCGCCGAAGAATATGAACCGATGATGTGGATGGGGGCGGGCGGTCCGCTTGAGACCTTCAAGCTCGTCGATGCACGGGAGGCCTCGGCCTTCACCCAATATAACGGCAAGCTGCTGGGCGAAATCGCGGCGGCCGAGGACAGGCACGTCGTCGAAATCTTCTTCGCGATCATCGCCGGTTCGAAAGCCGTTGCGGATTTCCGCACCACGGTGGCCACCAGCACCAATCCCGATATGTCGGCGGAAATCCTCCTTCACAAGCGGGTGGTCTCGGGAACGTCCGATGGCGGCGCGCACGTGAAGTTCCACTGCGGCGGTCAGTATGCGACCGACAACATCATGTGGCTCGTCCGCGAGGAAGGCCGGATCTCGCTCGAGGAAATGCACTACGGCCTGAGCTATCTGCCGGCGCGCATCTACAATTTCGCGAAGCGTGGGGCCTTGCTCGAGGGCTATGCCGCCGATCTCTACATCTACGACTACGCCAGGCTCGGCTACAATCGCGACCACTATGAGATGGCGCACTGCTTGCCCGGTGGCGACTGGCGCCGCGTCTGTCCCGCGCAGGGCATCGAATGGGTCATCGTGAACGGCGAACCCATTCTTCACGGCGGCAAGGTCACCGGCGCCACGCCGGGCGCGATGATCGGCGTTCGCGGCGCCGAATTCGACCGGGATTATCTCGCCGGCCGGCAGATTGCGGCAGAATAGGCGAGATTCACCAAGGGCCACTGGGGACGGGGGCGCGAGTTGCTTCCGTCCCCTCTTTTTGCCCTGGTTCAGCCCTCTGGCGGTGGATGCGGCGCGCGCTCCCCGCCAATGTGGATATAGTCGAAACGATGTTTCACCGTCCTCAAGAGCGGACGGAACGCGATTTCGCCGATCCCTTCGATGGATCTCAGATCCTCGATGCAGAGCTGCGGCAGGATGGTCGACTTGTCCGCGACGCACATCAATACCCCGTCGTAAGCACCTTGCGCGGTGGCGGCGAAATTGACTTCATCACGTCCGGTCAAGTTGGCGAGAGCCGTTTCGACCGCGGCGCGGCTTCCCTTGAAGAAGATGTAGGCGGCAGCGTCATAGCCGACACGGTCCGGCTCGCAAACGATGCCGAGCCGGATGACCCTGTCCGCGGTCAGTCGCTTCAACCGCGCCCTGACACTCCCTTCCGAGATGCCGACGCGGCGCCCGACTTCACGATTGCTGAGACGCCCGTCGTCCACCAGAAGCTCGATAATCGCCTCGTCGAGATCCTCCTGGCGATGAGCAGGCGAGAAGGGGCCGATTTCCGAGGCGAGATCGCCGGCGCCGGCGACGAACTTGTGAACCGTCTCGCAAATCGTCAATTGGCAGTCCGTAACTCCTTCGACGCTCCTGATGGCGGTTTCGATCAACGGAAGATCGTCAGCGCTGCGGACGTTCACATTTGCCAGAATCTCCGGTGAGCCGGGACAGATGGTGATACTGAATATCTCGGTCATCGCGGCGAGTGATTTCGCGGTCGCCGCGATCGGCAAGGCGTCGACGCTGATGCCTGCGAAGGCAAGGATGGGATAGCCCGCCGCGACAAGATCGCGTTGCACCATGACACGCATGATCCTGCCATCGACCATGGCCTTGATCCGGTTCGCTACCGTCTGCTGGGTAACCCCGGCTTCCCTGGCGATCGCCCGGTTCGACATCTGAGGCTCGCGCTGGAGGCACTCTATGATCTGGCGATCGAGCTTCGAAATCGACATGATGCTTCCCCAAAAGCGCCGAGAGCTGCGAACCTATGACAACTGCTCCTGCACGGCGTCGCCGGCTGCCGCCAAAAATGTGCGAAATCCGCAAAGGCGCGCTCTTCTGCGCGGCGGTCCGATGGCTAGACATCGACCGGCCCGTCGGCAAGCGTTGATCCGCCTGCTAGCGTAATGCGATGCCCTCCGGCCAGGCTCGCTCTTGGCGCGGACCCCTCACATTGCCGGTCATGCAGGCTGTACCAAGACGGGCGAGCATATGGTCCGCCGCGGGCCTTTCGACTGGAGGAGCATCATGTCTGCCGGGCGACGAGCCGGGTCGGCAGCATGGCGGATCGCGGCCGTCCGCCATCCAGCGTCTGCATCAGTTTCTCGACCAGCAGCGCCCCCGCGACCCCGGTCTGCTGCGCGATGGTGGTGATCGACGGGGTGAAATGGGCGGCGGGCGGAATGTCGTTATAGCCGATGAGCGAATAGTCGCGCGGGGTCAGATGGCCTTCGGCGTTGAAGGCGCCGATGACCGCCATCGCGGCGGTGTCTGAAAAGGTGAAGACGGCATCGGGCCGTTCGGTACACGCCTTCAGATAGGCGTGGGCCTGGTCGTGAACCGCCGAAAAGGCCATGGATTCGATCGAAAGAACCTCGATCTCGATATTCTGGCCCGTCCGAGCGGCCGCTTGCAGCCCCTCGAAGCGCAGGCGGATTTCCTCATGCTGGCGGTTGCCGACGAACAGCCAGCGGCGGCGCCCGAAGGACAGGAAGCGCTCGCCTGCCAACCGGCCGCCCAGGAAATTGTCGCTCCCGACCGCGCAATAGCCGCTTGCGTCGCTCACCGCGCCCCACACGACCATCGGAATGTCCTTGCGCGCGACCTTCCGCAGCAGCGCATCGCGCGCGCCCTGTCCCAGCACGATGAAACCGTCGGCGCCGCGTGAGCGGTGGAGATCGACGAAACCCTCGACCGTATCGAGCCCCGATGGCGACAGCAGCAGATCGAGATCGCGCACCGACAGCGCTTCGGAAATGCCCGCGAGCAACTCGAAGATGAAGGGGTCGCCGATCGCGCCCTGGCGGTGCGATCCGAAGTCGAGCACGACGGCGATCGCATTGGCGCGTTCGCGCCGCAGCTTCTGCGCGTGGCGATTCAGCGCATAGCCCTGCTCGCGTGCGACCGCGAGCACGCGCTCGCGCGTCTCGGCGCTGACCAGCGGGCTGCCGCTGAGCACCCGCGAGACGGTCGGCTTTGAAACTTTTGCAATACGCGCGACGTCGTCCATCGTCGGGCGTGTCGTGCGCGGCATTGTGGTCGTATCGCTGTTCCGGGCCGCCATAAGCCGTTCATATGGCAGCGATGCCGTGCGCGCAATGCTCGATCGCAATGCTATGAAACTTGTTGTTGAAATGCATTTCATAAAAATCTATCAGAATCGGCGAACGGGTGACACAGCCCGCCGAGGGAGGATGATCGATGGCAATCACGCGCAAATATTGGATGTCGCTTTGCTGGGGCGTGGCGCCGCTGGCGCTGGCCGCCGTTCCCGCGCCGGTGCTGGCGCAGGACGCGCCGGAAGCCGATTCGGCCGCGGGCGGGCTCGACGAAATCATCGTGACCGCGCGCCGCGTCGACGAACGCGCGCAGCAGGTGCCGATCGCGATCACGGCCTTCAGCCAGGACAATCTGCGCGAAAAAGGCGTGAACAACGGCACCGATCTTCAGAATTACACGCCGTCGCTGTCGGTTGTCGGCGACGTCGCGCGCAATCAGGAAACCTATTCGATCCGCGGCATGGGCGGCAGCACGGGGCAGGGCACGGGCAGCGGCCCGGGCGTCGTCGGCTATTTCGCCGAAGTGCCGACCAGCGTCAGCGGACCCGGCAGCTTTTTCGATCTTGCCTCGCTTCAGGTGCTGAAGGGCCCGCAGGGCACGCTGTTCGGCCGCAACACCACCGGCGGCGCGGTGCTGCTCGAACCCATGCACCCGAAGATGGGGGTCGTCGAGGGCTATGCCGACCTGACGCTCGGCAATTACGATCGTCGCAGCGGGCAGGGCGCGCTCAACATCCCGTTGGTCGGCGACAAGCTCGCGATCCGCGTCGCCGGCCAGTTCGACAAGCGCGACGGCTATGTCCGCGATGCCGTCACGGGCTTCGACTATCTCAATCGCAACAATTACAGCCTGCGCTTCGGCCTGCAGTTCAACCCCACCGACACGATCCGCAGCTATACGGCGGTCAGCTATGTCAATGTGAAGGAGCATGGTGGCGGCAGCATCCTGCTCGCGGTCAATCCCGATCGCCCCTATGCCGCTTTGCTCCAGCCCTATCTGCTGGAGCAGCAGGCGCGCGGCGTTCGCGAGACGGCGCTCAGTGTCTCGACGCGCGAGGTCGCGAAGAGCTTTCTCGCGCTCAACAATACCGAGATCGATCTGTCGGACACGCTGACGCTCAAGAATGTCTTCAGCTATGCACGCACTCGTTCGACGAGCGCGACCGACCGCGATTCCACGCCGCTGCCGATCGCCGACCTGCTCGGCGCCTATCCGGGCAGCTACAACAACAACCTGCGCACGATCACCGAGGAACTGCAGCTCCGTTATGACGACGGCACGCTGCGCATCCAGGCGGGCGGCTTTTTCCTCGACGACAAGACGCCGTCGCCGCTGACCTTCCAGACCGTCAATCCGATGCAGTTCGGCGGCATTCTCGGCGGCGGTCCGATCATCCTGCCGCCCGCGCTGCGGGCGGCGCTCGGCGTCGACGGGCCGCTGCTCCCCGCGCTCAGCCTTCAGCCGACCGCGCGCGTCAGCGCCCAGAGCAGGGCGATCTATGCGCAGGCGCAATATAAGCTGACGCCCGACCTCACCGCGACCGCGGGTTTCCGCTGGACCTGGGACCGCTTCGGCGGCGAGATTCAGGCCTATCAGGCGGCCGAGAGCTACGACGTCTTCAACCAGCTCGCGGCGCTCGGCGTCATCACGCCGGCGCAGGCGGCGCAGGTGATCGGGCTCAACGCCGATCTTTGCACCTATGACGCCTTCAAGGCGGTGGCGGCGGGCGGTTTCCCGACCCTCTATTACCCCAATTGCACGACGCCGAGCTTCAACGGCAAGAGCAACGGACCGACCTGGCAACTCGGGCTCGACTGGCAGGCAAATCCCGACACCTTGCTCTATGCCGTGTCGCGGCGCGGCTATAAGTCGGGCGCCACCAACCCGATCGTCTCGCTCTTCCTGGGCGAGGAACATCCGCTCTTCGCGGTGCGTCCCGAAAAGGTCACCGATCTCGAACTGGGCGTGAAGAAGGATTGGAACCTTGGCGGCGACGCCCGCGCACGCACCAACATCGCTGCATTCTATACCTGGTATAACGACATTCAGGTGATCCAGCGCGCGACGATTGCGGGTTCCGACATCCTGACCAACGCCAAGAAGGCGCGGGTGATGGGGCTGGAGTTCGAGGGGCAGCTCGTGCCGGTGCGCGGTCTGACGTTCAGCGCCGTCTATTCCTATAATTCGGCGAAATATCTCGAATATGATTCGATCGCGATTCCCGAAATCCCCTCGGCGCTGACCGCGGCGCAGCCAAGCCGCGACCTGTCGGGAACGCCCTTTTCCTTCGTGCCCAAGCACAAGTTCAGCCTCAACGGACGGATCGACCTGCCGCCCGTCGAAGGGGTGGGGGAGATGGCCTTCAACGCGAACTGGACCTATCAGTCGAGCCAGCGCGTGACCCCCGAAGCGCAGCCGTTCGACACGATCGCGGGTTATGGCCTCGTCAACCTGCGGTTCGAGTGGAACAATATGTTCGGCGCGCCGATCGACCTCGCGGTTTACGGCACCAACATCTTCGACAAGGAATATCGCGTCACCGCCAATCCCGGCTATAATAATTCGGGTTTCATCAACTCGATCTATGGGGAGCCGGCGCAATATGGCGTGCAGGCCCGCTATCGCTTCTGAGCCCGGCATGACGACCGGAA
>Ga0182745_1000626_pt1 | contig 37659 bp, 18 predicted proteins | sample eDN3rd30CKraftBY_FD_128523 | JGI IMG/M metagenome (GOLD analysis project Ga0182745, IMG submission 128523) | Enriched backyard soil microbial communities from Emeryville, California, USA - eDNA 3rd pass 30_C Kraft BY (version 2) (version 2) | ecosystem: Environmental > Terrestrial > Soil >...
CAGTGGAGAAGGGAACGGGCTGATTGGCCCTTCCGCCTATCTCTCTCCCAACACCGCGTTACTGCTCGGCCAGGGGAACACGCTCAGCCGAGTCGAGGCCCTGATGGGGGAGTTCATTCCCGACAAGGTCATGCTTCGGCGCAACCCGAACCAGTGGCCGCCGCTGCATTCCCCCTTGGTCTGGCAACACCATGTGCCGAACCGGACCGCCATGCGTCTGTATCAGATCAAGGAGTCGCCCCCAACGCCCAAGCCCGCCGTCCTCTCCATGGTGACGGGCAAGGCCAGTCACAACCCGGTCGATAGCCGAGACGTCCTGATCCGCTGGACCGATCACCCTCAACGTCTCTGGGATGTCATCGACGAGTCGCTCAGCTCCGGTATCGAGGTCGTGATTCACGTGGGGCCAACCCCCAGCCTGATCGCCTCGACCTACAGCCGGCTGGAGAACAACATCATCCGGCAAATGGGTTATGGGAACAAATACCTCCATATTTTGGGACGAGGATTGGCGTCGGAGCTGAACCGGCACGCCTGGCTGGCGAGGCTGCTCCCCTCAAAGGCCTCGCTTTTGCGAATCCCTTACATCGGTCACGTGATCCTGGAAGACTGGCTGCTGGAGCAGCCTTGCGAGGTGGGGAGCGCGGTGGCTGTTCCTCGTGAGGTGGAAGAGACGAATCCGTTGGCGGCGGGGGAGGAACCCGAGTTGGAGGCCGAGGCGCGTTCCCTCTCGGAGACCGACCCGGTGCTGAACGAAAGCTGCGCGTCCCGCGAATGAGTCAATGCCCGCGGATCCGTTGACGCGAAGCCCTTGATGGGAGGTGCCGTGAGCGGCGGCCAGGCCGCTCCCACCTCATCGAGCATCTTCAACTCTTTTTGTTCTTTCGGAGGGCATGAGCATGAGCCAGGACCTCAAGGACCTCCAGGAAGTCGAGCAGCCTCGCACGTTCGTCGAGACAGCGCTCGAGCTGGGTGGGAAGAGTCGAGAAGAGGCCCAGCGGACCGGTTCGTTGGACCGAGCCGACGATCAGGTCGAGGCGCTCTTCGCCCCACGTTATCAGACCTCGCAAAGCCCCGTGCATCGCGCGGTTTGGGACAGCAAGTTCCCGCTCGACCTCTTTCTCGATCGGCCCGCTCCGTCCGTCAACATCAGCGGCGGAGGAGCCGGCTCAACCGATGCCTGGTCCCTCATCATGGAGGAGTCTCTGGCCCTGGTGCGTCAACATCGGGATGAAGGGACCCTCCTGAATGAGCAGGGGAAGATCACCGATGAAGTCCTCAGTGGCCTGGGACGAGTCGGTTACTGGGGACTCCTGGTCGCCCCCGAGCATGGCGGGCAAGGGGTCCCGTTCAACGTGTTCGCGCGGTTCCTGACCAGGATGGCGACGATCGACCCCACGGTCGCCGGCCTCGCCTCGGTCCATGGGTGCATCGGTGCGGTCGATCCGGTCCGAACGTTCGGATCGCCCGAACAGAAGAGTCGCTATCTCCCCTTGCTGGCAAGCGGCCAGCGACTCTCGGGCTTCGCCCTGACCGAACCGTGCGCGGGCTCCGACCTGACCGCCTTGCGCACGACCGCCGAGCTGGATGGTGATTCGTACGTGGTCAACGGGGAAAAGCTCTTCATCACCAACGCGATCCCCGGGCGAACCGTTGGCCTGGTCTGTCTCATCTCCGGTAAGCCGGCCGTCTTGATCGTGGATCTCCCCGAGCAGGAGGACGAGTCGTTCCAGACGGTTCCGTACGGACTCCACGCATTAAAACATTCCTATAACAAGGGGCTCAAGTTCCACAACTTCCGGGTTCCTCGAGAGAACCTGCTCGAACCGACCCGAGGGGACGGGCTGACCATCGCCTATCATGGCCTGAACCTGGGCCGGGTCGCGCTTTGCTCGGTGGCGGCCGGCACCATGCGGACCATGATGGTGAACATGATCCCCTGGGCCCAGTTCCGCCGAACCTATGGCGCTCCCATCGAAACGAGAGAGCTAGTACGGCGGCGGATTGGGCGGCTCGCCGGCCTGATCGTTGGGTGCGACGCGCTGGTGGACTGGTGCTCCAGCTTGCTCGACCAGGGCTATCGCGGCGAGATGGAGTGCATCGTCGCCAAGATCTTCGGTAGCGAAGCGCAGAAGGAAGCGGCGATCGAGCTCTTCATGAAGACCCATGGCGGCCGCGCGTTCCTGCACGGGCACCTCTTCGGAGACAACGTCCATGAATATCTGGCCCCTTGCATCTATGAAGGTGAAGGGGAGATGCTCGGCATGGCCTTCTTCAAGTCATTGATCAAGGAGCACGGCAAGACCTACTTCGAGCCGATCGGCCGAACCTTGCACGAGGCGAAGATCTCCAAGCCCAACCTGATGAACCCCGCCCACGCCTGGCTCCTGCGCAAGGCGCTGGTCCCCTACGCGGAATGGTTCGTCAAGGAACGGCTTGCGCTGGCCTTTGGAAGCGGCGTCGATAAAATCGACCTGCCCAGGCCGCTCGACGAGCACGCCCGGTTCGCGATCAACGCCCTGCGCAACGGCCGAATGGAGGTAAGCGGCGTGATGCGCACGCACCAGTTGAAGCTGGCTGACCGGCAATGCCGCATGGCCGAGCTCTCGCAGCGGCTCCAGGATCTCATGGTGATCGTGACCACCTGCTGCTGGGCGAGTCACCAGCAAAGCGAGGTGGTCCGCGAGGCGGCCGACGTTCTCTGTCGCGACCTCAGACGCAAACTTTCAGGGGCTCGGCCCAGCGACGCTGACATTCGAGCCACCACCCGGCTCGGCGAGAAGCTCGCCTCGGGTGCCCTTGAGGAGCTTGTCGGCCCTGGTCTCGTGTCGGAGCCAATCCTGATGCCGTACCAAAACGAACCGGAGTCCCAGCCTTGATGGAACAAGAACCGCCAAGGGAATGAGCAAAGCAAGGGGAGAGCAGGCGAAGGGCGACGAGGGGAGTGATTGCTCACCTCACCCGCCCGTCCGCTCGGCCAGGGGTCGAGTGACCCTTGAAGCTCGAAGAGTGATCGAGACGTGGGATGCAAGGCCGGTGTTAGGTCACCCCTCGGTCGGGAGACACCACTCGGCCACATCCCGGGCCAGGTCGGGCGACTTCGGCGAGGTGCGCCGGAGCCGCCGACCGATTCGCCTCGCCGCCGTTCAACGGTGAGGCCGACTTCCAACAAAACCTCGTCGAGGGTTGTCATGTCCGGCGCATTTCAGCTTGAAGAGCGAGACGGGCACATTGCCCTGCTGACGTTCGATCTTACCGATAAAAAGGTCAACACCCTTTCGCAGGCAGTGCTCAGCGAGCTGGCCCATTGGCTCGGCAAGCTCGCCCAGCGTACCGACCTGCGCGGGCTCTTGTTCCGGAGCGGTAAGCCAGGGCAATTCATCGCGGGGGCCGACCTCAAGGAACTCGCCGCCCTGGCCTTTGCCTCGAAGGAGCAGGTCGCGCAGGCGATTTCTCTCGGCCACAAGCTCTACGGCACGATCGGGCAGCTTCCGTTCCCCACGATCGCATTGGTCGACGGCAACTGCATGGGGGGGGGAACCGAGCTGGCGCTGGCGTTTGACGAGCGGATCGCCTCGACCTCGCCCGAAACCAAAATCCAGCTCCCCGAGGTGAACCTCGGCTTGCTCCCCGCCTGGGGCGGCACCCAACGGCTCACGCGTTTGATCGGTCTGAATGCGATTGATGTGATCTGTGGCGGTCAACCCTTGAACGCTCGCAGGGCGTTGGAGCTGGGCGTGGTGTTCGACACCGTGCCGGCCGACCAACTGGTGGAAGAGGGGACGCGCCTGGTCGAGTACTTGCAGGAAAGCGGTGAGTGGAAAGCCCGGCGCGAGAAGGCCCTGCAGCCCCTCGGCCTGAGCCCCGATCAGCTCACCTTCGCGTTCGCGACGGCCGAAGGTTATCTGCGAGGAAAAACCAAGGGGCAATACCCGGCTCCCCTGGCCGCCTTGAAGGCGATCAAGGAAGGGTGCAACCTCCCGCTCGAACAGGGGCTCGAAGCCGAGAAGAACGCGGCGATGGAGCTCTTCGGCTCGCCGATCGCCGCGAACCTGATCGGCATCTTCTTCATGAAGAATCGCCTGAGTCACGACTCGGGGGTCGATCGGCTCGACATCACTCCCGCCAAGGTTGAGCGGGTGGGAGTGCTCGGCTCGGGCCTGATGGGGGCCGGAATCGCCACGGCGCACGCCCGGTCCGGCATCTCCACGGCCATGGTCGACGTGGACGAGGCCCGGCTGGCCGACGGCATGAAACGAGCCCAGGACGTCCTCCTGAGCCGGATCAAGATCGGCCGGGCCACGCCCATGGACATGGCCAACATGCTCTCGAACCTGAGTACCTCCACCGGCCATGGTATTCTGAACGATGCCGACGTGGTCATCGAGGCGATTACCGAGAATGAAGACGTCAAGACAAGCACGTACCAACAACTCAAGAATGTCTTGAAAGATGGGGCGATCCTCGCCAGCAACACCTCGACGATCTCGATCACCCGCATGGCGAAGGCCGCTCCCGACGCGTCTCGGTTTGTCGGCATGCACTTCTTCAGTCCGGTGGACCGGATGGAGCTGGTGGAGGTGATTCGAGGCGAGGAGACCTCGGACGAGACGGTGGCGACGGTCGTGGCCCTGGCCAAGCGCATTCGAAAGACCCCCATCGTGGTGAAGGACTGCGCGGGGTTCCTGGTCAACCGCGTGCTATTCCCTTATATGAACGAGGCCCTCTTGCTCTTGCGGGAAGGGGTGCCGATGGATGCGATCGACGCGGCGGCGGTCAAGTTTGGAATGCCGGTCGGCCCGATCGCGCTTCAGGATATGGTGGGCTTGGACACTTCGCTGTTCGCTGGCAAGGTGCTAGCCGCCGCATACCCCGACCGGGCCACCGCTCCCGGCTTGTTGAAGGACCTGGTCAAGGCGGGGCGGCTCGGGAAGAAGTCGGGCGCGGGATTCCGCTCGTACATGGGCAAGGGGGGCAAGCCGGCCAACGACCCGGCCTTCGCCGCGCTGCTCGAGCCGCACCGATCGACGGGGGGAGCTCCCCCCACTCAAGGCGAGGCCCTGACCGACCGCCTGTTCCTGCCCATGCTGCTGGAAGCCACGCGGGTCCTGGAAGAGGGGATCGTCCGCGAGCCAGGCGACGTGGACATGGGCCTGATCCTGGGGATTGGCTTCCCGCCGTTCCGCGGGGGAATCCTCCGCTGGGCCGACGCCGAAGGGGCCGCCAAGGTCGTGGAGCGCCTCGCCCCCTTGGCTCCGCTCGGCAAACGCTTCGAACCAACGGAGACCCTCCTCCGGCAGGCCCAGACCGGCGAAACCTTCTATCCGAGCCCCAAGGCCTTGCTGGCGGCGGCCGGAAAGCCGCCACAATAGCGGAGCGAAGGGAACACCAAAATTTCAAAACATTTAGATTTGAAATATCTTCTTTCACAAGGACCTATCCCAATGAGACACGCGGTCATCGTCGATGCGGTCCGAACGCCGGTGGGGCGGGCCTCGGCGGATAAGGGCTACTTCCGAGACGTCCGCGCCGAGGACCTGGCCGCCCACGCGATCAAGGCCGTCGTGAAGCGAACCGGGATCGACCCGAAATTGATCGAGGACGTTCGACTGGGCTGCGTGCAGCAGCAAGGGGAGCAGGGGTTTGACATTGCCCGGATCGCCTCGCTGGCCGCGGGCTTGCCGATTCAGACGGCGGGCGTCACGATCAATCGCAACTGCGCCTCGAGCTTGCAGGCGATCAACGATGCCGCGTTGAACATCGCCGCCGAGTGCGACGACGTGCAGATTGCCGGCGGAGTCGAGCACATGGACCACGTGCCGATGAGCAAGGACTACAACCCGTACCCCGGCCTCCTGCGCACCAATGGCGAGGGGGTCATGAACATGGGGCTGACCGCCGAATACCTCGCGATGAAATACCAGATCCCGCGTGCCGATCAAGATGCCTTCGCCCTGAGGAGCCATCAACTTGCCGCGGCCGCGACCGACCGGGGGGAGTTTGACGCCGAGATCGTTCCGACCTGGGGCCGCGATGAGTCGGGACATAAGGCTCTCTTGAAGAGCGACCAGTGCATTCGCCGCGATACCTCGCTCGAAGCCCTCGCCGCGCTTCCGCCCGCGTTCAATCCCGCGGGGGGTTCGGTCACGGCGGGCAACAGTTCGCCGATCAACGTGGGCGCGGCGGCCCTGCTCATCATGTCGGAAGAGAAATGCCGAGAGCTCGGCCTCGCCCCGATGGCCAGGGTCCGCGCGATGGCGGCCGTGGGGGTCGATCCCGCTGAAATGGGCATCGGACCCGTTCCGGCCGTGAAGAAAGCGCTCGCTCGCGCGGGCCTGAGCCTGAACGAGATCGACTGCATCGAGCTCAACGAGGCTTTCGCCGTGCAAGTCCTTGCCTGCCTGAAGCGACTGGGGATCGATGAGTCGAAGGTGAACACGCGAGGGGGCGCCATCGCCATTGGCCACCCACTAGGAGCCAGCGGCGCCCGGGTCGTCACCACCTTGCTCCACCGCATGCGCGATGAGGGGGCCCGCTACGGCCTGGCCACCATGTGCGTCGGACAAGGGCAGGGGGTCGCCACCATCTTTGAAGCCACGGCCTAACAAAATAGAGCAGTTCCTACCTGATTCTCCCTCCAGCCATGAGCCTGCGTACACACCGCCCAGTTTCTCCACTGGGCGGTTGTCGTTCACTCACCTTCTGGACCTTCGACCTTTCTCCAGTCCTGGTCTCGCCTTGCACCTAACAGGCGCCAGATTCTATCAGGCCGCTACTTCGGCATCGAATTCGCTGTGCTATTCTAGAAAAAGTAGGCCGAGTTTAATGTCTGCCCGGGCTCGAGGAATGCACGGTTCTCCGCTCGTTCCTCATCGAGTCAATCTCTTCACGTTGGCGCGTCGAGGAACGTGATACGACAAGATCGACCCCGCAAAGGGCGGGAGTCGCTCTCGAACCAGTGAAGTGCGCGATCGGGATGGGCGGAAACCGACTTCATTGCTTTGATCACCGGAGGTCACGTCGTCACGATCTCATAAATTAAGACTCACTATTTGCAGATTCTCTTGAATCCTGGCTCGATCCTCGGATCAGCCGGACGAGTCCGAAAACGTCGCTCACCCCCAATGCACCTGCTTCGGAGTTGCACCCATGTTTCGTCTCCAGCTCCCGTCGATGAGCAAGCCACTGCCGATGCCCCGCGACCGGACCGAGTCTTCCCGGCGCGGCCGGAGACGCTCGAGAGCCAAGTTGTGGGTGGGATCGCTCGAGCAGCTCGAGACCCGGATGGTCCCCGCCGTGATTACCGTCACGAGCCTGGCCGACGCGGGCGACGGCACCTTGCGGGCCGCCATCCTCCAGGCCAACTCCAACCCAGACGCCGACACCATCTCCTTCGCGCCTGGCGTCAACGGAACAATCAGCCTGAACTCGGCCCTGCCGGCGCTCAGCACCGACATTTTCTTGAATGGGCCAGGGGCGGCAAGCTTGACGGTCTCGGCCGCGAACACCACCACACCATACCGGGTCTTTGAGGTGAGTGCCGGGGCTAACACAACCATCGCCGGCCTCACGATTCAAGGGGGGCGAGTCCAGGAGGATGGCGGCGGCATCTTGAATAACGGGAGCCTGACCCTGGTTCAATCCACGGTCCAGGAGTGTGTTGGCGATGGCGGAGGAGGCGTGCGCAATAACGGAACGATGGCGATTTACGCCTCGACCATTCAGAACAATCATGCGAACTTTTTCGAGGGTGGCGGGGGCATCTACAACACGGGCACGTTGGCCATCACGATCTCCACGATTAACGGGAATGTGGCCACGGCGGGAATGGGAACCACCCAGGGCGCGGGGATTTACAATAGTGGCACCTTGTCAGTGACCAACTCCACCATCAGCGGCAACCAGGTTGTCGGCTCGGGCGGGGGCCTGTACAACGCGGGCGCGGTCTGGGTCATCAGCTCCACGATCACGGATAACAAGGCCGAGGCCTTCCGAGGGACGGCGGGATTGGGAGGAGGCATCTTTAACCAGGATGACTCCGGAGTCCTGGCGCTCAACAGCTCGATCGTCAGTGCCAACACCGCTCCGTACCCCGGCCGAGACGTCACCGGAGTCGGCTACTCGGTCGGCCACAACCTCCTCTTCGAGGCCCCCAACTTTTACGCGAACTCAACCGACCTGACCGGGACGCTCCCCAACCTCGGACCGCTCGCCGATAACGGCGGCTTTACCTTCACCCACGCCCTGCTACCGGGAAGCCCAGCGATCAATGCCGCCATCATGATCGACGGCATCACCACCGACCAGCGCGGAGTCACGCGCCCGCAAGGGTCGGCCCCCGACATCGGCTCGTTCGAGTTGGTGGGAGCCGTCGACGTTCAGGCTCCCAGGGTCGTCTTCGCGCAACGCACGGGCAACGCGGCCCGCACCACCAGTATCATCCTGGCCTTCAACGAGACCATGAATCCGGCCAGCGTTCAAAATTTAAACAACTACTATCTTGTCATTTCCGACCCCTACGGCAATCCCATTCCGAACGCTCCATCAGTGCCGCTTCGCTCGGCGGTCTACAACGCCGCGAACCGAACCGTCACGGTGAGGATCCGAGGGTTTGTCACCCCCTGGACCAACTACCGCTTCGTGGCCGCCGGCATTCCGCCAACGGGCCTGGTCGGTACCAACGGCGCCTTCCTGGCTGGCTCCAGCTCCGGACAAGCCGGTACCAACTTCGTGGCCGTCGTCACGGGTAACTACGTGATACCCATCTCTTGAGCGTCTGCCGGCTCAGGAAGAGCCCCGCTCGCCCCAGGGCGAGCGGGCTCGAGTACCCCGCCAAGCCTATCGACTTCCCTGACAAGCCCGAAGCGCAAGCGAGTGAATCTCTTCGTTTTTCCACCACAAATCATATCAACAATCATATAAATCAAAATCATTAATTAACCATAGAATAAAATTCGATTAAATAACGTCTCCCTCCCCCATGCCCGTAGCGTTCAGCGGCGTGCATCCTGAAGCGTGGATCCAGCAAAGCGAGGTTCGCGTCGCCTCGGCGCATTGATCAAACCAACAAATTCAACTTCATTCACTCGCTTGCGCTTCGGGCTTGTCGAGAAGGGGCCAAGGCCGAGGTAGACGGATCCTTCCGACGGCTTTTTCAAAAAACCTATTTGACAGTGTTACATTCGGGCGATAAAACAGTGTCATGAAGGACAACCGCAAAGCACTTTGGACGATCGACGAGCTGGGCCGGAAGGTGGCCGAGGCGTTGTCGGTCGATTACGAGGGTGCGCCGAACGACCGGGTGCGGGCGGTGCCGGACCGGCGTACGATCCGGTACTACACGACGCTGGGACTGCTGGACCGCGCGACGGAGATGCGAGGGCGGACCGCGTATTACGGCGAACGGCATTTACTGCAGCTCGTGGCGATCAAGCGGCTTCAAGCGAGCGGATCAAGCCTGGCGGACGTTCAACACCGACTTGTGGGGATCACACAAGGGGAGTTGGCCCGACTTGCTAGGCTGCCTGCAAGCCTTGGCGACGCGTCAGGGGAGCAGGGGGAGGGTCCTCCCCAAACCAAAGCCGCCGCCAAAGCGAAAGCCGAGTCTCCGGAGAATAAAAAAACGCCACGAGGCGCGTTCTGGAAGGAGGTGCCGGAATCGAGAGTCTCCTCAAATCCAAGAGAAGCCTCGAGTGATCAGGAGAAACAGAGCGAGAGGACGAGAGGAGAAACGGCCGTCGAGTCCCAGATCCATGCCGAATCCACGGCCGAAAGCACGGCTGACCCCCCTCTCTCAAGGTTGTTGCAGGCGGTCCGGCTAGGCAACGGAGCCACGCTCCTGCTGGAAGAGCTTGAGCCGGTGACCGAGGTGGAGATCCAGGCGATCCGCGAGGCCGCGGAGCCACTGCTCAGGCTACTGGCGCGGCGAAGGGCGAAATCACCCGCGTCCCAAAATGGGAGGATTCCTGAATGAGTAGTAACTTGCTGCCACGGATCAGTGAGGACGAATCCAAGCGGGCCATCCCGCACGGGGAAGAAACGGGGTTTGGAGCACTCCAGACCGACCAGGGCCCTTTGCCCCTGAAGTCACTCGACGTCCAGGGACGTATCGACGGACTTCTTGCCCAAATAACCGTTTTCCAGACGTTCGTCAACGTTCATAACGACCCACTGGAAGCGACCTACGTTTTCCCACTTCCCGACCGGGCGGGAGTAAGCCGATTCCGCATGGAAGTGGCCGGACGCGTGGTGGAAGGGACCTTGAAGGAACGAGGGGAGGCCCGACAGGCGTATGCCGAGGCCATTGAAGCGGGCCATCGCGCGAGCATCGCCGAGGAAGAACGCCCCAACGTCTTCACGATGCGCGTGGGCAACCTTCCGCCCGGCGAATCCGCCAGCATCGAGCTCACCTTGACCGGCCCCTTACCCTACGCCGACGGCGAGGTCACGTTCCGGTTCCCCTTGGTCGTGGCGCCTCGCTACATCCCGGGGGCACCTCTGGCCGGACCATCGGTTGGTGACGGGGTGGCGGTCGATACCGACGAGGTGCCCGACGCCTCGCGCATCTCTCCCCCTCGGCTTTTGCCAGGCTATCCGAACCCGGTCCGACTCGGGATCTCGATCGACCTGCATGACTCGGGCGTGAAAGTCGATGCGATTCGGTCGAGCCTCCACGCCGTTGTCGAGAACCAAGGGGAAGCGGGTTGTCACCGCATCACCCTGGCGAACAGCGAACGGCTCGACCGCGACTTCATCCTCCGGTTCCGGCTCGGTGGCGCCTCCATTAGCTCGTCACTCTCGGTCCATCCCGACTCTAATTCGGAAAGCCAGGAAGGGACCTTCGCCCTCTTGCTGGTTCCGCCCAGCTCGAGCGCCCAGACCCATCGCCCACGCGACGTGGTCTTCCTGATCGACCGCTCGGGGAGCATGGGGGGCTGGAAGATGGTGGCCGCCCGCCGGGCCCTCGCGCGGATGGTCGATACGCTGGGCGAGGCCGACCGCTTCAACGTCATCGCGTTTGATGACCGTACGGAGCGGCCGTTGGAGTTCCCCACCACCGGCCTGATGTCGGCCTCTGATCGGAATCGGTTTCGCGCCGTCGAGTTCCTTGCCGCGCTGGACGCTCGGGGTGGAACGGAAATGGCCGACCCACTCGAACAGGCAATTGCCGAGCTAGAGCGGGCCGAGTCACATGGGCGCGACCGGGTACTGGTCCTGGTCACCGACGGGCAGGTCGGGAACGAGTCAGCCTTGATCAAGAGAATCGGCCCGCGTCTCAAGGGACTTCGAGTCTTCACGCTCGGCATCGACCAGGCGGTCAATGAGGGGTTCCTGCACCGGCTCGCCGACCTGGGAGGCGGCCTGTGCGAACTGGTCGAGTCGGAGCATCGACTTGACGAGGTGATGGACTCGTTCCACCGCCGGATCGGTGCGCCCCTGATCACGAACCTTCAGCTCGACGCCCCGGATCTTGGACTGGTGCCCGACAGTCTCGTCCCAGGTCGAGCCCCCGACCTCTTTTCCACGGCTCCTCTGCTGGTCCTGGGTCGTTACCAGGGGAGCTTTCCCTCGACGTTGACGGTCAAGGGACGAGAATCGAGCGGCGAGGAGTGGTCGTGCTCGGTGCCCGCTTCGACCCGAGCCAACCCGGCCGTCGCAACGGCCTGGGCGCGTGGCCAGTTGAGAAAACTCGAGGATCAGTACACGATCCATCCGAACCTTCGCGGTTCGCTCGAAAAAGAGATCGTGGCCACGTCGCTCCGATTCGGCGTGCTCTGCCGCTTCACAGCGTTCGTCGCGGTGGACAAGGCCGAGGTCGTCAATCCAGGAGGAGTCGTGGAGCAAATGACGCAGCCGGTCGAGATGCCTCGGGATTGGGCGGGGGTCGATTCTTACCTATCGTATGGCTCGGGGGTTATCGGCGAGACCTGTGGACAGCCTGATTCCATGAGGATGATGCCGTGCATGCCGGCCCCCGCGGCGAAGTCGAGTCGCAGTCCCGCTCGCTATCGACTCGATCGAGCACGCAAGCCCAGGGTCGACTTGCCCCCGCCAACTCCCCCGAGTTCAAAGGATCTGGACGAGTTGTGCTGCTCCGAGCCCCCTCTCGCTCCAGTCGGACAAGAGGCTTCCGCCAATCCCGCGACGGCGTTGAAGGCTCTTAAAAAGCAGGTACTGACGGTCTGGACAGAACTCGACCGCCTCTCGAAGCAAGACGTTTCGTTCCTGCTTCAGGCCTTACCTCGGATCTTGCAAACCCTGGAGGAGATCCGAGCGGCCTTCGAACGGCTCGCCCCCTCGCGTCAGGGACTGGGAGATCTGGCCCCCCTGATCGCGGAAGGTCAGTCGCTCTCGCTTCTCCAGCCTGGCGCTTCAACGGCTGCCCAGGTTGGCGAATACAGTGGGCGTCTCAAGGAAACGCTCCGAATTCTGGGAAGGAAGAGACGATCCTTGTTCTGGAAATAATCCCAGGCCCCTTAGCTCAGTTCAACATCAACATCCGAAGAGGAGAACATCCTCTTCGGTTGTTGGCATGACAGGAGACGAATTCTCAAGGTCTCAACGGCACAAGGGATGAGTGGCGGGTCAGTTCAATGACTTGACCCGAATGTTCTTGAAGCGGACGGTATTCCCATCCTTCCAGATCACCAGGTTCGGAACGTTGGGATGGACCTGAAAGGCGATCCTCCCTTCGACGGGTGCCCCCTTGGTCGATTCGGCGGTGTGGTGGAAGTCGGTGACGAGCTCGTCGTTGAGCCAGAGCTGAATATGGGCAGGCTCTCCTTCCACGCGCACCCGCACGGTGTTCCACTCCCCCTGTTTGAAGGCCTTGATTCCTTTGGGGTTGGCATGGACCCGCCCCTGGGCCCACGGGATATAAATGGACCCGAACTGCCCCTTCGGGCGATTGTCCAAGGTAATTTGCTGGCTCTTCCCATCTTCGGCCATGCGGATGAACACGCCGCTATCGGTGGGCCGATCCATTTGCAGGTCGAACTTCAAGTCAAAATCCTTGTAGACGCCGTCGGTCATCAGGAACCCCCCGCTATGCTCGGGGCCTTGATCGCCGACCAGCAGGCCGTCTCGGACAAAAAACTTGCAGCCGACGTGCGGCTTGGGGGTGCGCGTCTGGTGGCTCCAGCCGGCCAGGCTCTTGCCGTCGAAAAGGGACTGGTAGCCAGGCTCGGTGGGGGCATCGTCCGCCGCTCCTCTTGCCGACAGGGCAAGTGGAATCAGGAGCACGGCCAGGGCGAGCGGAGGAATCGCAGGGGAAAAGGGGCGGGCCGGGTGTGCGGTCATGGGTGGGATTCTCCGAAAAGGGGCTGACTTCGGCGACGTCGCCGAGCCTGATCTGGGTCGGTCGGTTGGGATGAAACGCGCTTGCCGGGCGAATTCCGCCAGGTTGAGTCGAGCGATGATGCGACGAAAGAATCTCAAGCGGCTTGTTGCATCGAGTGCGAACCTCATTACTATCTCACTCATGAGATTGTAAGTCCCTCACCTTCCGGGCAAATTCCTCCTGAACTTGACCTCGACCCAAACCGAAACCGCGGCTCGTCAACCGGCGTCGATCCGTGTCGGATCTAGACGTCAATTGGCTCAAAACCACCGAACCACGATTTCGGCGACGATAGCTCACTCGTCAAACGCGGTGATCGATTCACCGCCTAGCCCTTGTTTTCCTCCCAACGATCCACTGGAGCGACCAATGACGCGGCAATGGAAATCCATGAGGGGGCTCGCGGCGTGGACCGCGGCACTAGTGGCGCTCGGGGCCCTCGCGGGGCCAAAGACCCTCCAGGCAAGAGCCGACGAGAAGAGCCCGAAGCCGCGGATCCAGGCGGGCGCGTCAACGTCGAACATCACGCCGTTCTTCGATGACCCGATCGTCGGCAACTTCACCACGCCCCCCGCCGAGTACGTTCACGACGAGCTCCACGCGCGGGCCATCGTGCTCGACGATGGCTCGACCAAGCTGGCCATCGTGGTCAGCGACAGCGTGGGCGTCTCGCGCGAGGTCTTCGATGAAGCGCGCAAGGTGGCCTCGGAGAAAACAGGCATCCCCGCGGGAAATATGTTGTTGTCGGCCACCCACTCGCACTCCGCCACCAGCTCGCGTTCGAAGAATCTCCTGATCCCCAACGCGGAACTTTCTCCCTATCAGAAGTTCCTGGCGAACCGGGTGGCCGACGTGATCCGCCAGGCGAACAAAAACCTTCAGCCCGCCCGCATCGGCTGGGGAGCCGTGGATGTCCCCGGCCAGGTCTTCAACCGACGATGGCTGCTCAAGCCCGGGACCACGGCGAAGAACCCATTCGGCGGTGAAGACCGGGCCCAGATGAACCCCGGTAGCAACCCCGACAAGCTCGAGCCCGCCGGACCCACCGACCCCCAGGTCTCGATCCTCGCCATCCAGTCCCCCCAGGGGAAGCCGGTCGCCTTGCTCGCCAACTACTCCCTCCACTACGTGGGAGGGGTGCCCACCGGCCATCTCTCCGGCGACTACTTCGCCCGCTTCGCCGACCGCGTCTGCCAGTTGATTGGCGGAGACGACCGCGCGGACCCTCCCTTCGTCGGCATCATGTCCAACGGGACCAGCGGCGACGTCAATAACAACAACTACGCCAAGCCCTCTCCAGGCCTCCCCCCGTACCAGAAAATGGATCGGGTCGCCAAGGAGATTGCTGAAGCCGTCGCCGAGACCTACCGCAAGATGCCCTTCTTCGACCACGTTCCCCTGGCCGCCGCGCACGGCGAGTTGGAACTGGCCACGCGCAAGCCGACTTCGGAGCAGGTCGAGTACGCCAAGAGCATTCTCAAGAAGCCGGAGGATGCGCCCAAGTACCACAGGCTTGAGCGAAACTACGCGGAGCGAACCCTCCAACAGGCCGACTCCCCCGACACGATCTCGGTCATGATCCAGGCCTTCCGCATCGGTGACCTGGGCATCGCGGCAATCCCCTTCGAGGTGTTCGCCGAGACCGGCCTGGAGATCAAGAAGAATAGCCCCTTCAAGTCAACCTTCACGATCGAGCTCGCCAACGGCACCTACGGCTACCTCCCCACCCCTCGCCACTTCCCCCTGGGAGGCTACGAGACCTGGATGGGAACCAACAAAGTCGAGCCCGAAGCCTCCGTCAAGATCGTCAAAACCTTGATGGATCAGTTCCACAAGCTCGATGAACAGCGCAAGGCGAAGTAATTCCTCCTCAAAGGTCACGAGGTCTTGAACCAAGGCGCGACTCCCTCCCCCAACCGAACCCATTATCAAACCCTCGGCAATGTGGGTTGGAAGATAGGGTAGGGAGTCGAGCCCGCTGGGTGCCACTGGCTTCGATGCGACGAGCATGGCACGCACAACCCTCTGTTCCGATCGAGCGTGCCGGCTGAACTCATGACCAGCGTCAAGAGAGGAGAGCTGGAGCCACCCAATAAACCTAACAATATAAATTTTCATTCATAATATATTAGTTTTTATTGAAATATTCAGGCCAAACGTCGCCTTCCCTGGAAGTGCGGGTCTCTTGCCCGCTCTTCGTCATTCCAATTGCGGGCGAGACGCCCGCGCTTCCAGGGAAAGAATTCTTGATGTCTCGAAATCCGCAACCCCATCCAGGTGTCCCACCAGGCTCTATCATTTCTTTTTGAATCGTTTTCAGCACAATAGAAGCTAGTCAATGCAATAAGGCAATGCAAATCAGCCAGGATGGACCATGTCACACAAAACGATTCTCTTCGAGCTTGAGCAGGATGAAGACGGTTATCCGCCCGCCGAGCTGGAAGGAGTCTGGGCAATCGAATTCGCCGACGGTGGATACAAGATTGATAATATCCCATTCTTTACTCGCCAGGCAACGCTTGGCGACATTGTTGAGGCAAGACCGGTGGGTGACGAACTTTTCTAAGAGAGGACGCGAGAAGAATCGGGCAATACACTCCTACGCATCATTTCCTTTGACCAGCATGATTTCTCCCAACTTAAGTCGGAGTTAAAGCAGCTCGGATGCTCGACCGAGCAGAGCCATCTTCCCAACCTGATTTCTGTCGATGTTCCCTCCACGGTGGACATCGATGAAGTGCGAAAGTTGCTTGATGGAGGGTGCGGAAACGGCTTTTGGGATTACGAGGAAGCGATTCTTCGACATTGGGCGGGCGAGCGGTGAGCGAAGCTGGCCGTTTCTGATACGATGGTGATCGATTTGCGACGCGATGAAGCGACCAGGGATGGTCTGGGACGAATCTCCTTTGCGTAACTTCGTCACGGCGTGAATCAAATCTATTCAACTATGCAAATTGACAATTTCCAGGACCCTACCATGAGCATAATCCTGCGAACAGCGAGGTGGATCGGAGTTGCCGTGCTGGCTTTCGAGCTCGTATGGCCGGCAAAATCAGCCCACGCAGACGACCAGCAGGTTCGTGCAAAAATCGCGGTTCTCAGGTGGATGGGGATGACGGTTGAAACAAATACCTCGCCTGATGGCCTGATATGCGTTACCAGGGTCGCAATCAACACCTCAGCGAACATCACGGACACAGGGTTAGCCCTCCTGGGATCGCTGCAGGAACTCTCCAGTCTTCACATCTACGGAGGAAGATACACCGAAGCCGGGCTTTCCCACCTAAAGCAGCTCAAAGGTCTCAGGATCCTTTCCCTGTATCGTAGCCCGATTGGCGATGCCGGTCTGGCACATCTAAGCGGACTGAAAAATCTTGATACCTTATATCTCGACTTTACCCAAATCAGCGATACCGGACTGGCACATCTAAGCGGACTGAAAAACCTTCGCACCTTGAATCTCGACTTTACCCAAATCAGCGATGCAGGGTTGGCGAACATCAAAGGGCTAAAAAACCTGCGGTCTCTCTCGCTGGTCCATACGTCGATCGGCGACGCTGGGGCGATATATTTGAAACATTTATCAAACTTAAAATATCTAACACTAAAACATACAAAGATTACCGACGCGGGACTGGCGCATTTACGCGGACTTGACGACCTCGAGACGTTGGACCTCACCGGCACACGAGCTGGCAATACTGGTCTATCATATCTGAAGACAATGAGGGAACTGTGGGATCTCAATCTCGACAGTACGCGCATCAGTGACGAAGGGCTGGCGCAATTAGAGAATCTTTCCGGACTACAAGTGTTGTCGCTGGCGCAGACGGCGATTACGGACGCGGGACTGGTTCATCTGGGGAAAATATCGAGACTGAGAGGCCTGACATTGTCGCAGACGGCGATCACCGACGCAGGGTTGCCTCACCTAAGAAACCTGAGGTATCTCGAGAAGTTGCATCTCGAGAATACCAAGGTCAAGGCTGCTGGCGTGCGTGAGCTCAAGAAAGCCCTGCCGAAGCTCGAAGTCGTGCGTTGAGTCCCCGACAGAGTTGTAGGACGCATTCAATAATCGGCTCCACGCATCAATTCAATTTCATACGCTCAATTTCCAAAATCTATGCCGCCGCGTCCGTGATGATGCTTAACGCATCCCACGACGACCTATGATTACCGGCCGAATGTCTCGTCGAGCCAATTGAAAACACGCAGGTCGCGCAAACCGGTTCCATTCGTCTCGCAGTGGAGATCGGCGCCGCTGCTGGCGGGGAACTCCACCAGAGTCTTTGGCGATGTGAGCCCCTTGTAGAGTTGAAGGGATTGGCCGGGCCAAAACGCCTCGCTCGCCGGATTGGTGATGAGAGTGGGGCAACGGATCTGGGCGATCATGTCAGCCGTCAACTGGTATTCCATGACGGCCTTGAACGCATCGAAATAGGAACGAACTCCGTACGGTCGCATCCGGAACGACAAGATAGACTTTGCAGCAGCGTCGACGGATTCGGCCATGAGATTGTCGAATTCCACCTTTCGTCCCGCCTTGAGCAGGTCGACCATCGGCGGGGCCAGGTTGCGAAGCCAGGAGGTGGAGACGTCCACCACGCCCGGGTCGACGATGGCCGCGGCAATTCGGTTTTCAAACGCCAGAGCGCGTGGCACCCAATACCCGCCTTGACTGATCCCCTGAATCGCGATGCGCCTCGGATCGACTTCACTCCGGGTTAATGCATAATCGACGACCGGCGTGATGACTTTCTCCCAATCCGGGCGGAAGTACAGCTTTTGCTTCCAAAGGGCATACCCTTGACCGGGGCCGTCGAAGGTAAGGCAATTGTATCCTCGGGCAACCGCGCTCGCACCGCCCCAAAGCCACATATCCAACAGCGAACCGTCGCTTCCATTGGCCAGAATCAACAGGGGTTTCTTGCTGGTGGAGGTATCGCGAACGCCGCGTGCCGGAATAAAGTATCCACGCAGCTTGGTCCCTTCGTAGGGGATCTCCACGGGTTCAATCGGCGGGTCGAACAGAGGCAAAGACTGTACCCAGCAGTCATTGAGGAGTTCCCAGGTCGCCAGAAAGCGCGAAGGGTCCTTGGATCCGTCCAGAAAATAGGTGGCGCTGTCAAAATTATTCTGCGCCCACAGATAAGCCTGACGGGCACTCTCCTTGTGGCCACGGTCGAAGGAATCCTTGGCGATCGCGCGGGCCTCTTCACCAGCCTGCTTGAATGCCAGATAGGCACTTTCGAAGTCACCATCCTTTACCTGGCTGGCGATATACAGAACTTTGCCGACATCACCACCGCTGTGATAGGCACGTCCTAGGCTGGTCAGGAAGATCGTCTCAAACGTCGGATGCTTGAAAAAGAACCAGGGCCGCCGAGGATCGGATTGTGGGGGACCATCGGTTCGCGCAAAGGCTTGTGGTGCCGTAACAGCACTGACGCCCAGAACAGTCCCAGCCAGTTCGGCGCCGAAGAGTCGTCGGTTCATTGGAATCCTATTGAGTTCATCTAAACATAAATTGTCATTAAATCTCGCCAACGCCAGCTTGGCGAAGCATAAGACAAAAAGTGATCCACCACTCACCCACTCTCTTGAGGGATTCTCAAAGCGTAGCACATTTTAATTCGCGTTGGAGAGGATCATTGGCTTCGGATTTAACCACTCCGCGCCAGCATCTTGAGCGTAGCGTCGCCGCTGATTGGATGAACGGCACATGTCGCATTGGTGGCAAGCCTCAACGAACGGTCGAGTTTGGCTTCGCGTTGAGCGATCTGAAAGAACCTAGCCCGCAACATTTTCTTTACGAGCCCGAAGCGCAAGCGAGTGAATCGGTTTTTGTCATGCCGAAGAGATTCACTCGCTTGCGCTTCGGGCTCGTAAAGAATTAAAGAGATTCACTCGCTTGCGCTTCGGGCTCGTAAAGAATTAAAGAGATTCACTCGCTTGCGCTTCGGGCTTGTCAGACTCCGTGATTCCGTAATCTGCTTCGGCATTCCTGACACTTATTGTACAAATACGTACTCGAACATAAAATCAACTTCATTCAAGCCTCAGCCTGAAAACTCACTCGCTGGCGGCCTCGGCCTGGTCTAGCTCGGCGAGGAAGCGAGCGCCGAGGGTGGGGTCGGTCATGTAGACGTAGGCCGAGAGACCGGTCAAGGTGGAGGGGCTCTCGCCGGGGTAGGGCGGTTTGCCTTGGCGGTGGTTGTGGATGGCGGCGCGGAGTTGACGGCGGAGCTTGCGCGGGGTGCGTGGGGGAAGGGAGCCGTTGACGACCAGGCCGGTGATGGACTGACGGGCTCCCGAGCGGGCGACGCGGGTCTTGCTCGGGTGGATCATGAACCCTTCGTCCTGGACGATCCGGGTGGTCAGACCAATCAAAGTGCCCAGCCTGGGTTTGTCCTTGTGGTCTTGGGGAAGGCTAAAGGTTAGGTCGTCGGCGTATCGGCTGTAACGCCAGCCGAGGCGGCGAGCCAGGGCATTGAGCCGACGGTCCATCGCCAGGCAGAGGGTATTGGTCAAGGCGGGGCTGGTGGGGGCTCCCTGCGGGAGGCAGCGCGGGCCGAGTGCCACGTAATAGGTCTTGTCGTCGTGCTCGACGATCTCGCGAGGCGACTCGGTGCAGAGCAGGGCTAACAGGGTCGCCACCTGCTCGCGATAGCCCGCCTTGCGGAAGATGCCACGCACGCGCGGGAGGGTCACGGTGGGGAAGAAGTCCTTGATATCCATCTTGAGCACGACCCGAGGGTTCGCATGAACCTGAGCGTTGGTCAAGGTGGAGCGACCGGGCAAGAAGCCGTGGGCCGAGCCGTGGACCAGGAGCTTCTCGGCGATGTTGCGGAGGATCCAGTGCTGGGCCTGCTTGAGCCGGGGCATCGGGGCCCAGATGGCGCGTTCGGTCCCATCTCGCTTGGGGATCGTGAAGCGCTGATAGTGGATTCGCGTCGCGGCGTCTCGGTGGAACGCCAGCCAGCGCAGCTCCTTGATGCTCAGCTCGAGAGCTTCGGCCAGGTGCCGAGGACCATCGAGCGGCGGCAGCTCGTTCTCCGCCGCGCGCACCTCGACGTTGGGGAGATCCCACGGGTCGATCTTCGCCTCGTCGTTCCAGTAGACCCCATCTCCCAGGAAGACGATGTGGCTCGACTTGTACGCCTTCCAGGCTTCGGCCTTGAGCTCCCGGCGCGCCTGGGCCTCGGCCTTGAGCGACTTCTTGTAGGCCTCGAGCTCGCGCTCCGACATCCGGTCGGTCTCTCGACGCTGGACCAGGAAGCCGCGCTCGGCGAGTTGAGCCTCGACATAGGCTTGCGGGCTGCCGGCCTGCTCGATGGCGCGCAGGAGAGTCAACGGGTCGGTGGGGATCCGGGCGCTGCTCATGGTTGGAATTATCCCGCCGAGGCGTCGAGGAAGCCGCGTGCGTCCAGCTCAACAATGCGAGCCTGGTATGCCGCGCGGGCGTCGTCAACCGAGTCGAATGCCAGGGTTTGCAAGCGAGAGGGGCGGCCGGTCCGTCCCCATCGGATCTTCAGACGCTGGCGTTCGAGCGAGACCTGATGGATCTCCTCGCCTTGCGCATCGCGTCGGGTGTAGGTTCGCGTTTCCACGGTCACTTGCTTCGCGGCCTCGCCCTGGCCTCGCTTCGATTCTTGCTCGGCGTAGGCCAGGCGCAGGGCGATCAGGTGAACACAGGGGCCGTCCTTCAAGCCTTGCTTACGGAATCCAGGGCAGGTGCATTCCACCTTGGTCACCTGCCCCTCGTCGGCCATGAGAAGCTGAGGGCGATACTCGCGACGGTCTTCCCGCACGTCGACCTTGCCGGTGAGCTCCAGGCCCGAGCCGGGGATCCGGTTCTCGGAGACGATCTTGACCGCACCGCGACGAACGAGCAGGTCATGGGCTGAACGCTCGCGTGGGTTGCGATACTCCAGGCGAGCGAGGTCGAGGGGTTCGTCGGTCAGGGGGCGAAGTCGATAGACCTCGGCGGCGAGGTCATACATGAGCTTGCCTTGCTGGCATCCGCGTTGAAGGGCCTCGACCAGGGCTGGCCACTTCAGGCTGGTCGCCTTGGCGAGCTCTCCCGCGCCGGCCGACCAGACCTTGGTCAGATGCGCGAGGACCTGTTCGAGCGGTCCGCTCGTGGGCTCAGTTTTGCGAGGCAGGAGGAGGTCGAAGTTGACGGCCTGCGACCAGTTGGAGGCGATGAAGCCGGTAAGGCCCAGGGTCAGGGAGAAGCCTCCTCCGCGCAGGACCCAGAAGCTGGGCAAGCCGCTGCCGAGGACCGAGACGTCAACCTGCTCGGTGAACGGGAGAAATCGCCGCAGGCTCGAGAGTCTGCGCCGGCCCCAGACGCGGACAACCCGGGCGGCCTTCCCCTTGTAAATGCCGGCAGTGCCGGGGATCACCAGATCCCAGGGCTCCATGACCAGCCTGGGGGGCTCGCCGGGGATGAGCTCGATCCGCAAACCCCTGCGCTGACCTTTGCGATCGGCTTGAAGCCGAAGCTGGCGCAAGACATTATACAAATCAATCGGCGCCAGGCTGAATGTGTCCATGGGCAACGACGAGGCCGACTGAACCTGCAAGAAGCCCCGGAGCCAGGAGTCGGGGACGCGGATCTGCTTTTCCAGGACCTCGCCGGTGGAGGCCGTGGCCACTTTCACCCCTTCAGGGTTCAGGCTCAGGGTGGTCTCGCGGTAGCTCCGCATCTGCTGGATCCCGGCGAAGAGCCCCTGGCTGAAGTCGATGTTCGTGGTCCCGCAGGTGGGTTCCCCTACATGGTCGAAGGCATCTCGGTCGACCCCGAGCTTGGCGTACGCCCCCTCATCCTTGCTGAAGACCTCGAAGAAGACCTGGTCGGGGTGGACGGTAATCACGGGGTCGAGAATCAGATAGGCCAACGGGTCGTTTCGTAGCAACCAGGAGAAATAGGCCCGTTGAGCTTGCCAGAGCCCCTGGTTGGCCGACTCCCGACGCATCCTCAGAAACGCGAGGTAAGCGGTCCGGTCCTTGGGGACGTAGCGGTAGTCGCTGCCGACGATGGCGTACAGGGACGACATGGCCTCGCGGAAGCGCAAGGGGTCCTTGATTCGAGCCTCGAACTGAACCGGGGCGCGCTGGGAGTTGCCGGCCAGGGCCAGCTCGGCCTTTGAGCCGGAGGAGACCAGGGCACTGGCCCCTTCGTAGGTCAGGCGCACGTCCAGATGGTCAGCACCGGAACCGGCCTCGGCCGATGCCGGCGCTGAATCCGAGGGTGTCCTCGCATTCCCGTTCTCGTCCACAAGAGGCGTCTCGTCGCTCATGGAGCGTCCTTCCATCTCTGGCTCGAGCGCCCTTCGGCTCGGGTCCGCTTCGATCGGCGCAGGGCACGCCAGGCGGCCTTGCGCAACTCTTCCTCTTCTTCCTCGGCCAGGCCCACCGCGCGAATCGGGGCTTCGGCGGCCTCAAGCCCCAAGGTCGCCAGGGCTTCGAGAGCCCCCAGCCGGTCAGGGTCGGGCAGACTCCGGTCTTCCAGCACGGCGGTGAGCCCTTCGACATCGCCGATCTGGGCGAGGTAGGGGAGAACCGCCCCCTGGTTTCGAGCTTGCCGCGCGGCGACTCGCGCGGGTTCTTTCGCCAGGGCTTTCGAGGCCTGGGTCATCCGGGTGAAGCCGATCGGGTCCGCGGCAAGCTCAACAGCCAGGCGGCTCACCGGCTCCCCGCCCGATCGCCCAATGGCCGAGGCCGCCAACGCCCTGATCTCGGGGTCGTTCCCAAGCGCGACGGTTTCCAGGGCCTTCCGCGCGTCTGTCGCGGCGTCGGCCCCTGGTCGCGTCAAGGCGGTGACCGCTTCGAGCCGGATCGGCCGGAATTCGCGGTCTTCAGGTCGATCCAAGGCCAATGCCGCGATCAGCTCCAAGCCCACCCCGTGCCGACTCGACGCCCAGATCAAGGTCCGCGCACAAGGGGTGAGCTGGTTGACCAGTCGCTTGCGCTCCTGCTTGTGACCTCGTTCAACCTGGCGCCGAACTTTGAGCCAGTTCTCCCGCCAGGTCACCAACGCCTCCGCGAGCGGTTCCGGCCGATCGAGCGCTCCCCGATCCGCCCGCCCCAGCACCCGCGCCGCCAGCTCGACGGCCTGAGCTTCCGGCCGGTTGAGCGCCTCCCTCGCCTCGGCCAGCGGAAGAGGATCCCGGCGCAACAGGGCCGTGGACAGCTCGGCTTTCAGGTCGCCGGACACAAAGGGAATCAGGTCGAAGATCCGGTCGACCTCTCCCCGTTCTCCAACGCGTTTCAGAGCTGTGTCAACCTCGTCGGCGTCGGGGAACCCTTCACCGTTGCGGAGAATCGCGTAGTCGGGCTCGAGGGAGTCGGGACCGAAGAGGCGGCGAGCGCTGCGCAGGGCGTACTCGGCGGTCGAGGGATGCAAGTTCGGCTCATTGGAGGCGAGCCAGCGGACCAGGAGGTCGCGTACGGCGGGTTCGTCGTGATAGCCAAGCGTCAGGAAGGCGGTATGGCGGAGTTCGGTGTTCCAACAGTCCTTGTTCAGTGCGACGCGCTGAATGACCTCCCAACCGGCCCGGGTATTGAACCAGCGCAACCCCTTGACGGCCGTGACCGCCATGCCGCCACTACCTTGGGCCAATCGCTCCAGCAGCTTGAAAATCTCAACGGTCTTGGAGGAGCGGCCCAGGTGCCCGATCGCCTCGGCGGCTTCGGCCTGGAGAGCATGTCCTTCGTCGTTGGCCAGCCTGAGCAAGACGTCGAGCGCTCGCTCGTCGGCAAGCTGCCCGAGCGCCTCGACCGCTCTGCGGCGCAGGCTCAGGTCACTGACGAAGTCGATGCTCGCCATCAAGACATTCAACCCGTCCTTCAGGCCCGCCCTGGCCAGCCCCTCGGCCGCGAGGAACTGGGTCACGGCGTCGGAGTGGGCAATGGCCTTGCGCAAGGGCTCGGGGGTCGCGCCTCGATTGCGAACGCGCCAGGCCAGGGCCTCGACCGCGTTGCGCCGGAGCGTTTCGTCCGGGTGCTGCACCAGTGCGTTGAGCCCCGCTTCGAGCGATTTCGACTCGGCCCAGCGTACCTCGGGCAAGAGGACCAGGAGCTGCCTCGTGGCCCCCATCGCCAGACAGCGGTCGAACAGTTGGGCGAGGATCTCAGGATGCCTGGGGAACTGCTCTTTCCGCCACTCGGCCACCTGGGAGGGGCGAGCGCGCAAGAAGTGTTCGTGGTCGTCCTCGTCTTCCAGGTCGATGAAGGAAGGTTGGTCGAACCCACTCACCGCCAGCGCGGCGCGGAACGCTGGATCCAGCCACTTGCGTTCCCGCTCCATCAGCCGAATCAGGCGAGCGGCACTTTCCAGCCGACGGAACGACCCCACGGCGTTCAAGAGGGAGTCGACGAGGGCGGTTCCGCTCGGGTCGTTCTCCAGGCGATCGAGCAGGGCGTCGGGGACTTCGGGAGTTCCGAGGGCCACCATCGCTTCGATGAACCGCCCCTGAACCTTGGGGAGCTGGGCCTGCGTGAGCAACTGGTTAAGGGCGGGGAAGGCGGCCGGATCCTTCCTGTTCGCGAGACGCAAGGCGGCCTGCGCCCGGACATGCTGATAGCGCGACTCCAGGGCATCCCGCAACCCTTGGCGCGCTTGCGGATCATCCTCGGGCTGGCCGGCCAACCAACCGATCGCTTGCTCGCGCAAGGGCTCGTACGCGGCGTTGAGGGCTTCGCTCGCGACGGAGACATTCCCCAGGGCCGGGAAGAGGAGGCGAGCGGCCTCGATCGCCAGGTCATCCTGGCGGGTGAGCATGACCTGCCGCAAGATGGCGCGTCCCTGTTCCGCCAAGGTCGCGCCTCCTCCGGTCAAGAGCTCGAGCCCCTTCACCCCCAGGTCGGTATGACCAGCCCCCAGGGCCTCAGCCCCCAACCGGGTGAAGTCCAGGGGAATGGCTTTCAAGAACTCGAACGCCTTGAGTCGGACCGCCTGGTTCGGGTCGCCAAGGGCCTGGACGAACACGGGGATCGCCCCTCCGGCGAACCGAGCGTCGCGCTTGACCATGGCCATGAGACGATCGAGCGCGGTCTGGCGAATCCGATCGCTCCTCGGGTCGGAGCTCGAGGATTGAGCCGCGCGGCCCTTTCCCTGGCCGCCGCGGGCGGACGGCTCCCGGACCAGCCCCACATACGCGCCGAAGGCCAGGTCGAGCAACTCCTCGCGGTCGTACCCCTTGGGTGCGGCCGGCCTGGTTTTCGCCTGGTCTTTCAGGGCCACGATCTCCGAGGCGAAGCGGGCTTCATGGATCGACCAGTTGAGGTCCCAGAGGTCCTGATCTTTCTCGCGCAAGAAGGGAAGCAACGCCATGGTCCGAGCACGGAGCAAGGGGGTGGCATGCGTGATCAGCTCGCCCAGGGCGTCGATCGTCGCTTCCGAGATCGTCCAGTTGGCTCCTTCGTCCCGTTCGTTAATCAAGCTGACCAGGAACGAGAGATATTCCGCGGGATCGGCCAGGGCCTCCAGGGCCCGAGCCCCCACGAGCCTCCCTTGAGGGGGCCGGCTCGAGAGGCAGGCGAGCACGCGCGTACCGTCGCCTCGAGAGGCCTTCCACTCGAGGAGGAGCAGGACGAGCATGGCCTGGAACCGGATCGTTTCCTTCGAGTGGTCCAGGGTGATCGTCAGGGCCGACTCGCCCGCGGCCCCCAGTGAAAGGGCGGCCGCCAGGCGTTGGTTATCGTCGAGCACCTCCCCCGCCGGCTTCGAGAAGAGCAGGGGGAGCATCGACGTATCCCCCTGGAACGCCAGCCCGAGCGCGGCCTGATACCGGACGTTGGGGTCGTCGTGGGTGAGCGCGTCTCTCAGGGTGTCGGGGCTTGCCTGGGGGATCCACGCCAGGGCCCTGGCGGCCTTCGCCCGAATATCGGGCTGAGTCTGGTCGATCAGGGGGATGAGGGTGGACAACGCGGCGGGGTCGCCCAGCCAGCCGAGTCCTTCGACGGCAAGCTCCACATGCGAGGCCCACTCAAACTTCTTGGAGGTGTCCAGCGGCTCCGTCTCCGAGGCCAGGACCACCAAGGGGTCGAGCACCCGAGGGTCGCCATGCTGAGCGAGAACGCGGGCCCCTCGAACGCGCACGTCGGCGTGGGGGTTGTTGAGCGAGACCGCGAGATCGGTGCGCTGATCGACCAGAACCAGGGAGTCGAGGGCCGCGAGGCGAACGCCGCGCTCATCGTCCCCCAGCGCCTTGACCAGCAGGGCTTGCGACTTGGTGGACGGCTTCTTGATCAGGAGATCGACGGTTCGCTTGCGAAGGTCGGAGTAGCGCGAGCTCAGGGCCGCTTCCAGGGATTCGAGCCCCTTGGTTCGGCTGTTGGCGAACTCGAACGCCTCGGACCGCAAGCCTGGGTCGGGGTCGTTGAAGAATTCCAGGAGCAAGTCCCAGCCCCAGGGCTCGCGCACCTGCGCCATGACCTCGGTCAAGACCTCGCGCCTGACGGTCGGCTGAATGCTCCGCATCAAGAAGCGAAGCGTCCCCGCCCCTCCGCCGGCTAACTGCAAGTTCAAGGCGGACTTGAAAGCCTCGCCACGGACCGACTCGGCCGTGTCGTTCAGCGCGTGGGTCAGGTCCGTAAGAGCGCGTGCTTCAACGGCCTGGCCCGGAGCATTCCGCAAGGTGTTGATCAGCTCCTGGAGTGCCCGCCGCCGGACGTCCTCGAAGTTCGAGGCCAGGCCCGACTCGGCCGCCAGGAGCGGGTCGGACTGGTGAATCTGGACCAGGGCCGAAAAGGCGGCATCGCGCACTTCGGGCTTTTCGTCGTGGAGCAACGACCGAAGCCGTTCGATGGCTCGGGGGTCGTCCAGCGCGCCCAAGGCGCGACAGACCTCGACCCTGGCCTGAGCCTCTTTCTCTCGGCTGAGCTGGAGCAAGAGGCCAAAGGCACGAGGGTCGCCCAGCAGAGCCAACCCCCAGGCTCCGCGCAAGCTCGAGTCGAGAGAGCGGCTCGCGGTGGCCTGAAGCAAGGGGGCCAGGTCCTCATCCGCGAGGGCAAGAGACGAACCGGTCTCGTCCGCGCCGGCCTTCGCTCCCTTGGATCGGGCCTTGGGGCCTTTGGGTTTGCGCCCTGGAGCACCTTCATCCGTTGTCGGCGGGGTGCCTTCCAGCTCGGAAAGCTGACGGTTGAGCTCCGGGTCGCGCTGGCGGAGGAGGGCGAGCAGGGGGGGGCGGGTTGAAAGGAGAAGCAGGAACGCGGTGCGCCGGACGTCCTGGTCGTCGTCTTCGAGCCGACGGCTCAAGGCGGTGGAAACGCCTGAAGCGCCGAGCAAACCGCGTTGCAGCAGGCGTACCAGGGCCTGGCGCCTCACGTCGGCATGTTTCGACTTCAAGGCCGAAAGGCTCGCCTCGGGCGAGTTGGGGTCGAAAGCCGACTCCAGGGCGGCCAATGCGGCGAGCCGGACCTCGGCTTGCTTCGCGTTGAGCGTGTCAACCAGCCGGGCGAAGGCTCGGTCGTCCTGACCGGCCCTGGCTTCCAGGACTCGAACCGCCGCGCAACCGACATCCCCATGCTTCGACTTCAGGGCAAGCTCGATCGGCCGAAGCTCAGCCTCCCCTTGATGCTTGCGTAGCCCTTCGAACGCGGCGAGCCGCTCAGGCCCCCCAGGCGCATCCAGGCAAGGTTCGAGTAGCTTGCCGGCTCTCGGGTGATCCGACGCCGCCAGCTTCCGCACGGACAGGAGCCGAACCGAGGCCTGAGCATCGGCCTTGACCTGGGCGGCGATGAGCTCGATCGACGCGGCGTCGTCATACCGAGCGAGTTCCTCGATCGCCGCCTCGCGCCTGGCCGTGTCGGACTGATCCAGCTCCGACTTCGCCCGCGCGTAGACGTCTCTCGCCTTCACGAGCAGGTCGCCGATCTTCCCCGCGGCGTCGACACTGAAGATTCGAATCGAGTTGTCCGCGCAGGCCGCCACGAGCCGAGGCCGGTCGTGAACATGAACCAGGGCCAAGGCCACGACCTTCGCGAGGTCGTCCTTGCTGGTGCTGGGCCGGGCTCCCCCCGTTCGAGGCCAGTTCTTGACCGTGCTATCCGAGCTCCCGGAATAGAATCGGTCGGCCGGCCCCCAGATCAAGGCCTTGATCACCTCGGAGTGGCCCCCTCCCTTCCCTTTATCCTCCGGCTCGAGCTCTCCCCGCGCCAGGGTCGAGAGAAGCTTGCGGTCGGCCCCCGTCGAGAGAAACCGGAGCTCATCCGGCTCGAACAGGAGGGCGGAGACGGCCCCTTCGTGCAGCGGGCTCGAGGCACTCAGTTGAAACTCGGGCGATTGCTCCGCCTCGAAGACGGCGACCGTCCCTTTCTCGGTTCCGGCCACCAGCCAACGGCCGGTGGGGTCGCTCGCCAGCGCGGTTCCCACCTCGGGCAAGGTCAGAGCCTGAACGAGCTTTCCGTTCTTCTGGCTCAGGATCGCGATCTGGGTCCCCGAGAGAACGGCGAGCCGATCGTCCGCTAAAGGCGCGAAGGCGAAAGGAGCGGGATCCAGCGGCTCACCCACCGGCTTGAGCGGTCCACTCGCAATGGATCCCCGGTACAAGACCCCGTCATTACCACCCACCCAAACGGTGTCCCCCACGACCAACAAGGCAAGGGCGCCGCGAGGCAGCGGGACCTCGTCCAGAGCCAAGGTCTCGGCGTCGAGCCGATAGAGGCCCGTGCCCCGGTTTTCGGGGTGGACGGTCACAAAGGCCAGAGTGCCGGCGGCTCCGGCGATGGCCGTGATCCGCCCTCGATAGGTCAGGTCCTTTTCGACGCTCAAGAGAGGACCTCCTCGACGGAGCGTTCGAGCCCTGGGTGGGCGTGTCGGATTCGGGTCACCGCGACCAGGCAGGCTGCTTGCTCGCTCGGCCCCCTGGTGGTCATGAATTCGCGTAACAGCGGCAAAACACCCCGTGCAAAGGCCGGCTCCTCGATCGCCAGGTCGCGCAGGACCTCGACCAGGGCCAGCTTGGCCTTTCGGGCGGGGAGTGGCTTGATCCGTTCCGCCCCCTCGACCTGATCCTTCGCCAGCTCAGGCCGTGCCGGCGAGATCTCGAACAGGGTGCGTCTCAGAAAAGACCAGAGCTCGAGCTGAGAGGCGGGCCACTGCTCGGGGCGGTCCGGGGCTCCTTGCCCACGCGAGTCGGCCGCCCCCGCCGCCGCCTTCCGCGCGGAGGCCCCGACCGTGGTCTGCCTGGGAACGAACGGCTTCCAGCCTTCGGTGATCCCTCGATCCCGGTAAAGCGACCAGAGGGAGCGGATAACGAAGGCTCGCATCTTCCGGTCCGGGCTCTCGGTGAGCCGGAACATCTCTTCAGGGACCCGCAGCCTAGGAGAACGCGCGATCAGCCGCATCCCCAGGTCGCGCGTCGATTCATCCGCCGACTCGCAGAACCGGTAGACCGCCTCGGGCGTCAGGACGTCGGGAGCAATGCGATAGCGTTTGTGCTCGGGAGCGTCGTCCGCCAGCAAGGCCATCGACACGAACTGGCGGACCTCGGGGTAAGGGATCTCGGCCAGAGCGATCAGGGCCTCGACCGGCGGCGACCAGCGTGCCAGCTCCCAGCGTCCGAATTCCAGGGCCAGCTCGCGCAAGGGCCTCCGGCTCTCGTTGAATAACGGCCTGACCCGCTCGAACGTCAGGAACTCAGGGGGGATCTCCGCCCCGGGGTCGACCGGCCGATCCGTTTCCTCGAGCGCGATATCCGGGTGGTGGCGCCTGAGGTACTGGATCGCGAACTTCGCCAGCGCCGCGTCGGCCGGGCCTGGCGTGACCGCCATCTCCCAGAGGCGCTCGCAGCCGGCGAGGGTGGCGTCGGCCGACGTCTCTTGCACACCCCCCGTCATCATCTTCAAGAACGCGGTCTCGGAGATGATCTTGATGTTCGCCCCTTCGGCGTTGAGGCTCTCGGCCTTGACTTGCTTCGACCCCTTCTTGCCATTGCCGTAAAGGGGGGAACCCTCATCACCGATCACCAGGTAATAGAGCTTGGCCGTCACGCTCGAGGCCACCGCTCCCCCCGCCTCGCGCACCTTCTTCTCCGCCTCGTTCCGGGGCATCGTCGCCATCTTCCCGGTGAACAGGAACGAGGCCCCCTTCAAATCCACCGTGGGCTGGCCCGTCGCTTCCGCGCTCACAGCCGGAGCGGCCGCTCCCGATTCCCCTGGCCGGGCGAAGTCGGCGGGAACAAACCCTCGGATCATCGTCTCGACCGCGAAGTCGTGGTATCGGGCCTCTCCGCGCATCGCCAGCTTCAGGAGCCAGTCGAACCCGAGGTCGCCAGGGAGAAACTGCCGGACGTCGCGCAGCCATTCAAGCACCCGGTCGGAAAGATCCTCGCGGAAGGAAAGCTCGCGGGCCCACTCCACCTTCCGCTTCAGCTCCGCCACCCAGGGGTCGATTTCCCAGTCGGGATGGAAAGCCACCGCCTTCAAAAAGTCGAGCGGCAGAGCATTGGCTTTCAACGCCCCTTCATCCACCCATTCCCAGACCTCACGGGCCGTCGCTGGGTTGAGGACCAGCCGCTTGAGAATCTCCGGGTCGATCGCGTTGCGGTCGAATCGGGCGAGCTCTTCGCGTGCGAAGAGAACCACCGGGAGGGCCCAACTCGGCCCGGGACCAGGGCGAATCGCCTCGATCAGGTCATGGAAGTATCCCACCCCCAGTTTGGCCCTGGGATGAATCGCCTCGAGGCGATCGCGCGCAAACTCAAAAGCCCCCTCATAAGGAGACAGGAGCCGGGCCTTGAACCAATCAGGAGTGAGCTCTCGAGCCCCGAAGTGCTTGCGAAGCTCCTTCGCGGCGATGGCGTGGCCATGTTCCGTCTCGAGAAGCTGTCCCCAAATCTCCAGCCCGACCTCGGTCCTCGGATCGCGCGAGAGAAGCAGGTCACCGGCCAAGCCACGTACCGCGGAATGCGGGTTGTTGGCCAGGCGGACCAGCTCTTCAACCGGAAGGTCGCGGGCGTGCGTTCGCGCGTAATCCGCGGCGTACTGGCAGGCCTCGCGACTGGAGGAGTCGAACAGCTTGAGCACCGCCTGGTGCAAGCCGAGCGACTTGAACGCCGCCTGCTCGAACCGAGGAACGTTCTTAAGGATCCAGACCACGAACTCATCGGTGGATCGGCTCTCGACATCCACCAGCCGGGCCACCCAGCTTGGCTCGACCTCGCGGAGCATGGCTCGAAAATCGGTCTTGAGCGCGCTGGTCGCGAACGATCGGACGAGATCGCACTTTGCCCGTTCGAGGAGGCTGAACAAAGGGCGCGGTGTTCGCTTCCAGAGCTCGGCGAACGCCCGATCCTTCAACAGGTTGGAAGACCGGCCGAAGGAACTTCCACGTGAGCTCTGACGCACACTTTCATGATAAAAAACATGGTTGGCGACCCAGGTATTCCCCCAACTCGTCCCTTCGGGATACCAGGCGAGCACATCCACCACGGCGTCGGGGTAGGCCGCCGGCATGCGAACAGCCAGCCGGCGGAGATAGCGCCAGGCACGCCGGCGCAGATAGTTCAGGGTGTTGATGCCCACCTCGTGCTCGCCGCCAGCGGCGACCGCGTCGATCCGGGCCGCGAGTGCGCCGAGGACCTCGGTGTCTTCCCGAGCCTCGGCCTCCTTGAAGATGCGTTTCAGGGCTCGCCAGGGACCATACCGCAAGGGGATCTCGGCGATGATCGCGAGCAAGAATGCCCGGGCATCGGGTCCATTGTCGTGCCAAAGCTCGGTAAGGAGCGTGTGCATGCGCAGGCGGTCCGACAGCGGGACCTCGGCGTCGGGCGATTCGAGCGCCTTGATCTGCTCGACCCGGTATTGCTCTTGTTCCGCGGGGGGTTTGCGCTGAAACGCCTTGCTCCGCATCTCCGCGAGGAAGCTCGCGAAGGTAGGGGCCCCTGGGCGTGGAGGTGGTCCCTCCTGGCCCTGATCATCCGGCTCCGCCGCCAGCTTCGTGACGAGCCGGACCAGATCGGGATCCCGGGCCTCCCAGGCGAGCCGTACATCGGCCAGACGAAGTGGAATCGTCACGGGGTTCCGACCTCATTTCGAGGTGAAGCAGAACGACGACGGCGAGTGGTCGGGCGACCAGGCCCGCGATTCAGCCCTGGTCTTCCCGCACGCGTTGCCTTCCGCGAGTCAGCCAAAAAGTCGCACGAAACGTTCTCGCAACCTTAACGGAACAACTCACAAACAACCATTATCAGCCAAATCATCAAACCAAATTGATAAGATTCGGGATAAAAAAGCGGGCTGTTCGAGGTCAGTCGAGACAGCCCGCTTTGGACTTACGGGTCTGGAAGGTGTCTACCATGAGACCTGGGACATCGAAGGCTCTCTGGCTCGCCGGCGCGGAGTACGTATCCGGGCCCGCGGAACCGCGATCGGCGAGGTTGCTCCAGGCCCGCGGGCCCGGATACGTACTCCGCGCCGAGTAGCGAGCCTGAAACAGCCTTCGTTGTGAAGCATGCAAGACCGAACGCTCGGGCGGCGCAACGCCGCCCCTGGTGCAGAGCACCAAGCTAGACCTGACCCTCCAGACCGAACAACTACCAGTCACCTGGAAGTCGTGAGAAAACCTTTTACAAGAACGCCTGGACACTCGCAAGAGGCCAATTCATCTTTTTCAGGAAATCCACCTCGGACTCGTCTGACTCTTAAAGAATTCCCCAAACACCTAACCCAAAGCACGAAAATTTATCAACAAGTCCTTTTATCAAATATTACTCTTTATCAAATCGCAACGCAAACCGATTCACTGAACGGTTTCTTTTCTTTACCAGCCCGAAGCGCAAGCGAGTGAATCTCTTCAATATACTCAAACCTAATAATAGTTATTTAACAAAACACAATACAAATCGATTCACTCGCTCGCGCTTCGGGCTTGTAAAAAAATCGAAGAGATTCACTCGCGCTTCGGGCTGGTAAAAAAAATCGAAGAGATTCACTCGCTTGCGCTTCGGGCTTGTAAAATATGGTTCACTCGCTTGCACCCTGAATGAATGAAGGGAATGGAGTAGGCATCGTCGTGCAAGAACCCTGGAAGTCAGTTCTGAAAGAATCGCTCAGGGCCACAAGTGGCGAGGCTCTCAAAGAACAAGCAAACGAACATTCACGTTGGCATTTTCAATCAACGTCAATACAACCAAACATGATCCGACCACTCTCCCACTTCCAGGTTTCGTTCTGAGAGCAAGCAAGTTAACACGCGTACTGAATCACTTGTTGGCAAAGACCTGACTCCAGTCGCGTTTCATGTCGACGACCGTCCATCCTCGAGCAGGAGCTTCATCCAAGGCGCGGGCGAGCCGACCGACGAGCGAATCGCGGCTGTAGGCATATTCTCGCTCCGCGTCGGTGTGATGAACGATCAGGCCGAGCCGAGGTCCGGAACCCGAGGTCACGTAGCGAAGCATCTCGTAATCGCCGTCCGAGTTGCCGAACGCGGCGATCGGCCGCCTGCCGATCAGCTTGCCAATCCCAACCGGCTTGCCCGCCCGGTCATCAATGAAATCCACCTCCGGGAGTCGGACGAGGGCCGGCGTATCGCCTCGGAGCTCGTACTTCGTCTGAATCGTGCTACCAATCACCTGTTCGGGCGGTATGCCGTAAACCGATTCGGTCCAGGGACGCATGAACTCGACGCCGCCACCAGAGACGATGTAGGTCTTGAAGCCATTGGCCCTGAGATACGCCAGGAGCTCCAACATCGGCTGGTAGACACAGCGCGTATAGGGGCGGTCGAACCTGGGGTGCTTCGCGCCGGCAATCCAGTCCTCGACGATTTTGTGAAATTCGTCCGTTGTCATGCCGGCATGCGTCGTGGTAACCAGGTCGACGATCCCTTTCTCCCCCAGCGCCGCGAGTTCGGCTCGATCTCCTTTGAGCACGGCGCGGAAGGGCTGCCGCTCGCCCCAGTCGGGATGCTCGAGCGCCAGCGCCCGAACGCGGTCGCGAACGAAGAGGGCCTGCACATAAACGGGTTGCTCGCACCAGAGCGTCCCGTCGTTATCAAAGACGGCGATCCGCTCGGAGAGAGGGACGAAGTCAGGACTTCCTTCTTGAGTGACCCGTTCGACGAACGATTGAATCGCGCGTTTGGCCGCCCCTTCGTTCCAGGAAGGCAAGCGGTCATCGACAGCGACCGCGGGCGCCTTTCTCGGCTCGGGCTCACCCCCCCGGCTTGTGGCGACCTGCGAAACCAAGGCCGCTCCCAGAACGAGCACCAGGAGAGTCGAACAAACCTGCCTGCGCATCGCCTGGGTCCTCGCTCGCGGGAAAGGAAAAGAGGTTTGGCCTCATGCCCACGAGATGGGGCATCTCCTGCGTGAGACTGTTGAGTTAAGTCGAAAAGTGGGTCCCTTTGGGCATTGAGTGCTCAAAGGGGAGGGGGCTGAGGAGCGGAGCCGCGTCCGCTCCTCATGGTGCGTTGGTCACTTACCAACGCCGTTATCTTGAAGCCGCTCCATCACTTCGTTGAGGTTGAAGGCGGCCGCCTTCTGGCGCTGGGGGAACTCCTTGAAGCTCGACAGGAACTTGCCCACGTAATCCTGGGCGGGCACGAGCAGATAAACGCGATCCATCAACCAATCGTAATACGTGTTCGACGTAATGTCAGCTCGTTCATAGGGGTCGGTCCGCAGGTTGAAAAGCTTGGGAACGCGGAGTGTGACGAACGGCTCGGCCCAGACCCGGAGCGTTCCCTGCGCACGCTGCTCCATGAATACGAGCTTCCAGTTATCGAACCTCAAGGCGGTCACTTGCTGGTCGTCGTTGCAGTAGATAAAAGACTCGCGCGGGCTCTTCTGGGCCTGCCCCGTGAGGTAGGGGACCAGGTTCTCGCCGTCGAGATGCACCTTGAAGGTGGTGTCTCCAACGGCAAAGCCCTTCTTAAGTTTATCCTTGATCTCAGTATCGCCAGCCATGGCCACGAGGGTGGGGAGCCAGTCGTGGTGGCCGATGATCTCGTTCGAGATCGAGCCCGGCTTGATTTTGCCCGGCCAACGGACCATGCAAGGAACCCGGTAAGCTCCTTCCCAGTTCGAGTTCTTCTCGTTACGGAAGGGGGTCATGGCCGCGTCGGGCCAGGAGTTCATGTGGGGACCGTTATCGGTGCTATACATGACAAACGTGTTGTCGGCGATCCCCAGGCGGTCGAGCGCTTCCAAGACGGTCCCCACGTTCTTGTCGTGGTCGATCATCACGTCGTGATATTCGCTTTGCCAATGGCCGGCCTGCCCGGCACTCTCCGGCTTCGGGTGCGTGCGCAGGTGCATGTGCGTGAAGTTCACCCAGATGAAGAAAGGCTTGTCCGCCTTCGTCTGGCGCTCGATGAAGTCGACCGAACGCGCGGCGATGTCGTCGTCGATCGTCTCCATCCGCTTTCTGGTGAGCGGGCCGGTGTCGGTGATGGTTTGCTTGCCAACCTTGCCGAAGCGCGGATCCTCGGTGGCATCGTCGCTCCCCTTGGCCTTGCAGTCGAGCACCCCGCGCGGGCCATATTTCTGACGGAAGGCCGGATCCTTGGGGTAGTCGCGATGTTCGGGCTCTTCCTCGGCGTTGAGGTGATAGAGGTTCCCGTAGAATTCGTCGAAGCCATGGACCGTGGGGAGAAATTCGTTGCGATCGCCCAGATGATTCTTACCGAACTGACCGGTGGCGTACCCTTGCGTTTTGATCATGTCGGCAATCGTCGGGTCTTCCTTCTGAAGTCCCAGGGTGGCCCCCGGAAGCCCAACCTTGGTCAAGCCCGTGCGGAGCCCGTGCTGGCCCGTGATGAACGAGGCGCGACCGGCTGTGCAGCTCTGTTCGCCATAGTAGTCGGTGAACATCATCCCTTCCCTGGCGATTCGGTCGATGTTCGGCGTCTGGTAGCCCATCAGGCCATGCGAGTAGGCGCTGATGTTCGACTGGCCGATGTCGTCGCCCCAGATGATCACGATATTCGGCTTCTTACCCTCTTGGGCCGTCGGGGCCGACGCGGTGACGAGTCCCGTTGACAGCGTGGAAAGCATCGACTGACGCGACAGCCCCTCCGAACAGCGAACTTCGCACGCTCGAGGGGGATCGCCGGTCGTGGACGTTAGCGCGGGCTGCTCTGACGCCAGGGCGGTGGGTGAAGTGTCGAGCAGGCCGACTGCCGCCAGGTAGCCCAAACTGGCTCCCAGGCCCAGGACAACCGCCAGTTGAAGTGCCGAGTGTCGCATGAGGGTGCTTTCCTCGCGGAAGAGAAGGGATGCGGACGTGATTCAAGAAGTTGGTTCGTTTGGCGGCGGACCTTGGGCTGGGTCCGGCGTCTTCACACAGCGGAATCCCAGGTGCGACATGCCCGTGTCGGGCGCGCCCCCGTGCCGAGCACTCGGACGATAACGCGAGCAATACCCGTCATTGCACAGGAACGAGCCACCCCGCTGCACACGCTGAGGTGTGAACGGCTGGCGCGGATCCTGGCTCCGTTCCGGGCCGGCTGGGTTCCGGGTCGGTGAGGAGCCCCCGGGGCCGACCCCGCCTTTGCGTGCGCGATAGAGGTCTCGTTGATACCAGTCGGCGCACCATTCCCAGACGTTGCCCGCCATGTCGTGAAGGCCAAACCCATTGGCCGGAAACGATCCGACCGGCGCGGTACGAGCGTACCCATCATCGAGTGTATTCTTGACAGGAAAATGCCCCTGCCAGAGGTTGGCCACCGCCGCGTCTTTTGAGGGAAGCGCATCTCCCCAGACGTAGGGTTTGGAGTCGAGCCCTCCTCGAGCCGCTCGTTCCCACTCGGCCTCGGTCGGCAGGCGTTTGCCCGCCCAACGCGCAAAGGCCGAGGCATCGTCCCACGAGACCTGCACAACAGGGTGATCGTCCCTCCCTTCGATCGTACTCTCCGGCCCCTCCGGATGCCTCCAACTCGCCTTCGGAGTCCACCGCCACCATTGACTGGGGTCGTTCAGCTCGACCGGGTGATCGGGTGGAGAAAAGACCAGAGAGCCGGGGACCAGCGACTCCGCGGGGGGGCGTGGAGTTCCTGGAGGAGATTGACGGAGGATCTGTTCCACGTCGATCGGCTGTTCGGCGGTGGTCACGTAGGAGGTCGCCTCGACGAAGCGGCGAAACTCGGCGTTGGTAACCTCCCGTCGGTCCATCCAGAACCCGTCGAGACCGACCCGATGCGCAGGCCTCTCATCGGGCCAGGCCGCTGGGTCGTCGGTCCCCATCGTGAACTCACCAGGCGGAATCCAGACCATGCCAGGAGGTGCGCTGGACTCGAACGAGGTATAGGAATCGGAGCGAAGTCCAACCACCGTCTGAGTCGATTTCCCCGAGGGTTCGCCAGGGCG
>Ga0182745_1000628_pt1 | contig 37623 bp, 34 predicted proteins | sample eDN3rd30CKraftBY_FD_128523 | JGI IMG/M metagenome (GOLD analysis project Ga0182745, IMG submission 128523) | Enriched backyard soil microbial communities from Emeryville, California, USA - eDNA 3rd pass 30_C Kraft BY (version 2) (version 2) | ecosystem: Environmental > Terrestrial > Soil >...
AGCCTCCGAGAGCGCCAAGACTCCGCAGAGCACCCGTCCCTCACGCCGCCGCATAAGGCTGCGCTGGCGCGCCGGGTGGCGACACGTGGGGCTGCGCGGCCCCAGGGGCGTCAGAGCTGGACGACTGCGAAGCGCGAGCCGGGGTTGAGCCGCTCGAGCTCTACGAGGCGGGCCTCGGCGGCATCGGCGTCCTCGAATGCGTCGTGCTGCCAGGCGTTCCTGGTGGGCGCCATGCGGCTGAGCGAGCCGTCCTTGTTTACCGACTTCACCATGAAGCGTTTGGTGGCCTTGGCGCGGTTCACGCGAGCGCTGGTGTAGGCCGAGAATGCGGTGGCGGTATTGATTTTCATCGTCGTCTTCGCGTTCTGCGTGGGCGTGGCTGCCCGTCGCGAAAGACATACACGCTCTTGTGTTCGAATGACGCAAGTCCTCTTGGGCTTGAGGAGGACCCAATTCGAGGTGTCTGAAGTGCTCGCGCGAATAGGCGAGCGCGACAGGGACTTCATTGACGAGGCGCCGCAGGCTGCCCGATGGCATCGGAGAGGATGCGGCCCATCGATGCTGTGTCGGGCATTGCTTGCTTCATGGCTTGGGTTGCGAAGGCTCGGCGGATGATGACCGCGCGCAGCCTCCACGGGTAGGCCACTAAAAAGGCGAGTCCAGGAAGGACCGCGCTCCCCATGGCGCAGAGGGCGATGGTCGGAACGCGGGTGACTACGGAAGCCACTAGTAGCGGCGGCGCCACCAGTAGTGCGGCCACCAGCGTGGTACGCAGCAGCCAGCGCTCCGCGAAAGACAGGTTCTCCGTAATGCCTACCCGCAGCTTCTCTGGATGTTGAGCTGCAAGGATGAGGACGGGCAGCAGTTCGTCGCTCGTCACACCCAGCGTCAGGACGAGTCGCAGCGTTAGCGGCACTCCTGGCGGTAAGGCGCGCAACCGTAGGCGCCTATCGCGTCTCATGTCCTGACTCCACCGAGATGGGGGGGGCTGGACCATCCGCGTTGAAGCGGAGTCGAACGCCGCAGAACACCACCGAGCCCGCCTGCTGCATTGCCGACCAGAGGTCGGCTGCGGTGGCCAAGTCATGGGCGCCCTGCAGACGGGCCACCAGCCAAATGAGCAGGATGCTGGCTTGGCGCTCACGCGGAGCTTCCGGATCAGCGAGTTGCGCGAGCCCCTCGTCGAGGGCTGCTTGCGCCAGCGCGTGCGCGTCGGACTGACAACGGAGAGGGTGTGTCACGTCGCATGATGAACGAGCCACGTGCAAGTTCCTCAGATGTGTGGCGAGTGATACCTATCGAAGCAGTGCGTTTCTGAGGCGGTACTGTGAGCCCATTGCCGTTCTTCGGGCAGCGCCCTTCGCGGGAGATTCGGCAGGGACTTTTCTTCTAGTACTTCAACAGTGAATTTGAACGGTTCGGACGGCTCCGTCCTCCTCGGTGCGGGCCCAAGGCCAACCGGCCAAAATCTCTGTGCCGAGCTATTAGTAGGTCATCGGAAGCTCAGCAGCAAGCGCCTCTCGGCGAGACAGGGCCTTAGCGAGTTTTCATGTTGACGGCAGGACCATTCGAGCTGCTGTCTTTGCTGTCGGTGAAGTCACAGTTACTTCGAGAGGATGTTGATACAGCCGGGGTGGAGGAATCCGAGGAAGTTCTCCATCTGCACCTCATGACGGGTGACGAGACGGCGGAAGTTTTGGAGCTGATACGACCTGCTCACTTCAAGAATGCGTAAGGGTTGGCGAAATGTTTCCGATGTATGACGCCAAGGCAACTGAAGCGGCTGGGGGGAGAGCTGGAGAGCTTCCTTAAGTCGATGTTCTCAGGCCTGGGCCGCGTGGAGCGGCGACGGGCGACGAGCTGGTGCGTCAAGGGCCGGCTTCTCGAAGGCGAGCGCACGAGTATCGAGCCGTTGACGGGGTGACTGTGTAACGCACCGAATTGTTGAGACACCAGACTGGTCGTAATCAGGCCGCTTGCTTCAGCTTCAGTTCCCGCCGGGCATTACTCGGCGAGATATCGTTGTGACACTCCTGCAGCCAGGGCTCGTTGTGTCGGTGGGCCCACTCCGGCAGGGACTGCCGGAGTTCTTCCGCGGTGGCGAAGGTTCGTCCCCGGAGCAGTTGCTCCTTGAGGGTGCGAATGAAGCGCTCGGCACTGGGACGAGCGCTGAGCAGCCCGGCCGGCCGCATCAAGCCTGCGGCGCCGTCCAGACAAGGTTCCACAGGTGGCCGTCGAGGTCCTCGAAGCCCTGGTCATACATGAAGCCGCGGTCCTCGGGCGGATGCGGAGTGCGGCCACCGGCGGCGACGGCCTTGGCGATCAGACTGTCCACTTCCTCCCGGCTCTCGCAGCTCAGGCAGATGACGACCTCGTTGGCGTCCTTCGCCTGCACGACGGGCTTGTCGATGAGGGTCTTGAAGAACGCTTCGGTCGTCAGCATGGCATGAATGCTGCCATCCACGATGACCATGAACGCCGCGCTCTCGTTACTGAATTGTGGATTGAAGCTGAAGCCGAGAGCGGAAAAGAAGGCTTTGGATTTATCCAGGTTTTTGACCGGCAGGTTGATGATGATCTGCTTGTTCATGATGTCCTCATGTCGAAAGGTGAGTCGAATAACGAGTCCTGCATCCGGACGACGACTGATAACTGTACCGCACCGGAGTGTTGAGACACCAGGTTGGTCGTAATCAGGCCGCTGGCCTCGACAGCATCAGCTCTCGCCGGGCCTCACTCGGCGAGAGAAAGTCGTGACGCTCCAGCGGCGAGTGCTCGTTGTAGCGGTGGCCCAGTCCAGCAGGGTCCGCCGCAGTTCTCCCACGGTGAGAAGATGCGCACCCAGAGCAGTTGCGCCTTGAGGGTGCGAATGAAGCGCTCGGCACAGCCGTTGCCCTCGGGGCTGCGGAAGAAGGACGGACTGGGCTGGGCGCCCAGGAAGCGCAGCTCGTCCTGGAAGGCCTCCGCGGTGTACTGGCTGCCGTTGTCGTGGCGGAGGGGCACCCCGACGCCACGCCTCGGCAGTGCGCGCCTCGCTCACTCGCGGTGACGCACTGCCGAATGTGGCCTGGGCGCACCCAGGACGCAGCGACCGAATTTTGGGTAGGTACGCGGGCGAGAGGGTGGTGGAAGGTACCTTCGAATGAAAGCCTAAGCCTGTCCGCCACGCCCATTCTTCGGAATTCGAGCACCTTCACTGAAGCGATAGCTCCGCTCCGGTGAGCCGACCCATAACGAGTTCAGCGGCCTCTTTCCACACCGCGGGGGCAACGGGTTTCTGGTCGCTCCTCTCGTAGATGAGGCTAGCCCTTTGGACCTGAGCCTCCATCTCCATTCCGGGGTGACGAATCCTCAGCGTCTCTCCGTTATACATCAGTGCGTCGTGAGCGTCCGCAGCAAGCTGCGCGGTCAGCTCCGTCAACTTCATCCGGGAAAGGTCCCGACTCTTGAAGGTGAACGTCTCGACGCGGGGCCTCGGGCCAGCAGAGGGCCCCTCTTCGATGACGAGCACGTCCGCGAAGCGAAGGTCCGCCTTCGCCAGCCCCACGTGCGTCTCAATGCGAGGTTGGTCGAAGTCCTTGAGCCACCGCCGCTCCGCCCGCGGGCGGGCCGCGTCCTCCATCAGGAGGGCGACCATCTTCCTCTCGAAGGCCAGTCCCTGGGCATAGGAGGCGCGCATCCTCACGTAGGCAAAGTACTTCAGGGGCCCCCTGACGGGTAGGCCTTCGAGGAGTTCACCGAGCCTCCTCTCCCGGTACTTCACGTACTCACCCCACATGAAGGAGTCAGGCTGCGTACCGTCTGGCGCATCATACTTGAGGCCCGGTTGAACTTTCTTGAGGTACTTCGCGTCTCTCGGCCACCGGCCTTCCGTGGACTCGTTCTCCGCCTGCAGGAACTTCGCTCGCAGTGCCTCCGCCGAAGCGACAGCCCGCGCTTGAAATTGCCTACTTCCAGTTCGCCTCCAGTCTCCCTCAGAGCGGTAGAGCGACTCCAGCGGCACCTTCATGTCTGGGGTAACAGTCGGGTGTTTCACCTCATAATCTCGCGGGTCGAGGATCTCCTCCGCCCACCCCGCTTTGGGTAGCAGCAGCAACAACACGACGGCACAGCGCATGACCATCGACGTCTCCTGTGAAGGCCCCGGCGGGGCAATGGACAGAGGTTTCCCGAGCGGGCCGACAGGGCGCCGGACCGCGGGGCGAATGCATTGCATTGCGGGAGTCGACGAAAGACCGACTGCGCCAAGCAGTCGGTAGGCGTGACGCGCCACGGCGCCGGTAAGCCCGGCCCGCTCATGACTCCAAACGCGCGAATAGGGATGATTGTGGAGGGGCTCCTCAGCGTCCGCCAGGCACGCAGCCCGACGAAGCGCAGGCGGCGACTCGGCGCATGACGCTCGCCAGCACACGCCTCACATGACGGTTCGGGAGGCCCTCCGCGCAGCACGAGCGCCCGATGCCGGCTCCGAAGCGAAGCTATGTAGGTGGCTCAGGGGTGTCGCCTTCCGGGCGCCCTCCGCAGCCTCCGCAACCACCAGAGAGGTGCGCAGCGACTCGCGCACACTCCAACATAGTGAGGGACATATCGCTCTCCAGGGAACGGCAGAACAATCCATACCAATAGGTATAGCTCACTAGACCCCACGTTACCCTTCCGCACAAGCCCCCAAATGCCAGAAACCCACGAGGGGCTGCGCGACAGCCCCCCCGCTGGATTAGGGGAAGCGACGTTGCCTCCTGGCGCTCGCTGAGCGGCTGCCCCAATTAGGGCCGGTACCGCTCCGCCTAATGGAAGGGCTGGGTGAGCGAGTACGCCAGCAGCGATTGACGAGACTGCATGTACCGACGGGCGCGCAGAAAGGGCAGCCAGACGCGCTTTCCAATGCGCACCTGGGACTCCTCCATTTTCTGCCGCAGCACCCAAGTCCCTCCCAACCGCCGCACCAGCGCGTCCCCCAGGTAGGCCCCGAAAGCCGGCGCGGTGTGCCCATCGATGAGCTGCCTCTCGTACCTCTCCGGGAAGTTCTCCCGCCAGAAGTAGAAGTCCAGGTCCGTAAGTGGCTCGGCCGTCTCGTCCATGATGGAGGGCACCTTGGCGTGCAGCGCTGCCACGAGCCCCTCGAACAAGTCTCCGTAGGAGTCGAGGACGCGCTCTGGATTCGCCACGTCCGAGGGATGGGTGGCGGGGAGCCACTCCTCCGGCACCGGCGGCCGGAAGGCGTTGAGCTAGATGTTCCGCCGCCGACGTGTGCCGATGCTGAACTCGTCCCGCGGGAAGCCCCATCGCCCGCAGCCCAGCTGGTGCCTCGCCGAACGCCCCGCGAACTCTCACAATTCAAGAACAAAAGAATACAGTTCTTACGCATAAAAATCGATTTGCAGACCTATCTCCATTCTGCGCACTATTGGCTGCGGGTGAAGCAGGTTTTCCGGTCGTGCAATTCAGCGCTCCCGTTGAGACCACCCGAAGGATGCACAGTAATGAAGATGCATTGGAGTGTAACAGCGCTGCTTCTAGTCGCAGTGGGCTGCGGCAACGTGACGCAGGAAGAAGCGACGTCCTCTCCCGAGTTAATGACCCAAGAAGCAGAACTCGGGAACCGCGCATGCGTGAACGACTTGAACTGCAGGTCCAGATGCATGTGCGAGGCTGGCTACTGTACGCCGGATGCCTTCGGTCCCCCTCTCGGCGACCCGAGCTACTGCGACGTTGCGCCTGTGCGCGCGTGTAATACCGGCGCGGACTGCATCTCCGGCTGCAACTGCGTGGGCAATGTCTGCATCGACAACGGGTTCAGCCCCCCAGCCAATTGCCTGCTGGCACCGGCGGACACCTACGAGAGCGACAACACGCATCTCACCGCATCGTCATACCCCGGTTCGCCCCAACTCAATCACTCGTTCCACCGCCAAGGCGACGTCGACTGGGTCATCGTATTCGTGCCGGCCGCTCAGTTGCTGACCGTGGAGACCTACAATCTACGCAATAGCCCCACAATGCGGATTGACATCTACGCGTACAACTATGCCACCCGCACGTTAGGCGCGCTGCTCGGTAGCACCCAGAGCCGCATTTGTAGTCAGCCCATCTCGACGTGTGACAAGTACCGAGTCTCGGCCAATGCCCAGGCAAACAACGTCTACGCAATCAAGGTGACAGACATGCGCGGCGTGCCCGCCGGGAGCGACTGGCACCCTACTCCCATGTACGACCTGAAGATGTACTAAACTCCGCCATCACCAGGAATGTTGCGACTCATCTTCCGCTCGTCGATGATGCATCCGACTAACGATGAGTGAGGCTCGCCCTTCCGAGCGCCACCAGTACCTCCTGGTGGCGCCCGTTTCTGCTACGGGCTCCATATCAACTATCGACAACGCAGCAATCCCTGCCCCTCCCGCCCCAACAGGCTCGACGGCGCCCCGTCAAGGCCGGTACCGCTCCACCTCATGGAAGAACTGGGTGAGCGAGTAGTCCAGCAGCGACTGGCGGGACTGCATGTACCGGCGGGCGCGAAGGAAGGGCAGCCAGACGCGCTTTCCCACGCGCACCTGGGACTCCTCCATCTTCTGCCGCAGCACCCACGTCCCGCCCAACCGCCGCACCAGCACGTCCCCCAGGTAGGCCCCGAGTGCCGGTGCGGTGTGCCCATCGATGAGCTGCCGCTCGTACCTTTCAGGGAAGTTCTCCCGCCAGAAGTAGAAGTCCAGGTCCGTGAGAGATTCGGCCGTCTCGTCCATGATGGAGGGTACCTTCGTGTGCAGCGCTGCCACGAGACCTTCCGACAAGTCTCCGTAGGATTCGAGGACGCTCTCCGGATTCTCCACGTCCGAGGGGTGGGCGATAGGGAGCCACTCCTCTGGCACCGGCGGCCGGAAGGCGTTGAATTCGGTAATCTTCCGCTGTCGAGTGGTGACACCGGACTCGTCCGTAATCCGAGCCAGGAGCGGTGCCACGTCAGGATGGAAGCGCGGCTCGACGGGAACGAATGCAGCAGAGCGCTCCCTCAGCGTGCGCAGCACCGTGTCGAAATCAAGGTCCGGCCGCAGGTGGACATGAGCGCGGGCCTGCGCGACACGCGCCTCCTCTCTGTCGAAGTCGGCAACAGTGGGCCGCAGCACCAGGAGGACGGAGCCGTTGGGGAGTTCCTCCACGAGGTGCGCAGGCGTCGAGAGCATCCTCTCTCGACCAACGGACGCCACTAATTTCGGGCCGAAGATGTTCAACCAGAAAAGCTCATAAATCTTGTCGAATCCATCCCGCATCCATATTTCCCTTTCGCGACCGAAGGAGGGGAATTTCGCGAGATGCATGTCGGCATCACTGTGCGCTACCGCGTAGTCCGACGGATACTGGGAGGCCCAAGCCCGAGCGACTTGCACGAAGTTGCGACAGCGCTCCACCTCACCAAAGAACGTGAGTGGCTGCACACTAAGACTGACCTTCAGCATGGGCCGTTCCCGCGCAGGCCCAAGGTTGAGAACCAACGACACGCCGGGCTCCTCTGGGCGAACAAGCCCGATGATCGTCCCGTACTCCTGGCGCCGCTCTTCCAGCGCACGACCTACCGCGTCTCGAGAGTATTTGCGCGTCCGACTCGCCTTGACGAATGTCGGCATCCACCCGTCGGCATACGACTCCAAGGCCTCAAGAAATGGTGCAACAGCTTGTTCCAAGCCATTCCTTGGGTCACAGGTCCCGTCCATGGTGAAGCGGAAATTGTTTTCCTTGTCCAAGTCATGCAAGGTCAGCGTCTTCATTGAAACAGCACCTCCACGCCCTGAATCGAACTTTGCGCGTCCATCGCCGCACTATCCAGCCCGCTTCGATTCTCGGGTAACAGCTCTCCCCCCTCATAGACAAGGCGCACTCGCTTCACATTCGCCTGCTGTCGCATACCGTCCCGAAGAATCTTCAATCTCCCACCGTAGAACCTCATTGCGTTACTGGCGTCCGAATTCACCTGCACAGGCAACGCATCTTCTCCCAGGGCGGCCAAGTTTCGACTCTTGAAGCTGAACGTCTCCACCCGAGGTGGCTGGCCCGGTGAGGGGCGCTCCTCGATGACGAGGACGTCGGCATACCGGAAGTCCACCTTCGACACGCCCACGTGCCTCTCGATGCGGGGCTGCTCGAAGTTCTGGAGCCAGCGCCGCTGTGCGCGGGGCAACGCAGCGTCCGCCTCCAGGATGGCGACCATGGTCCTCTCGAAGGCCATGCCCCGAGCATAGTAGGCGCGCATCCCCTCGTAGCCCTCCCACTTCAGGGGGCCCTTGACGGCGTCACCGTCCTGAATCTCCTTCAGCCGCCTCTTGCGGTAGGCGACGTACTCCCGCCAAAGCGGCGCCCCCTTCTCAACTCCCGGTGGTGGCTCGTCCAGCTTCGGAGCCAGCTTCTTCAGGTGCTTCACGTCCTTTGGGAGGCGTGGCCCCGAGGACTCCAGCTCCGCCTGGACCAGCTTGGCCCTCGCGGCCTCCGCAGCCGACTTCTCTGCGTTCTGCGCGAAGAGGTCCAGGTTGACGTAGCGCTTCCCTTCTGCGCCCCGAGTAGCCGCAGACTGGGCGGACTCGCGACTCGCCCCAGCTCTCGTCGTTCCAGCTCTGGAGGACTCGCGGCTGGCCGCCTGCGCCTCCCCAGCAGACACCTCGGCGTTCTGTTCGAAAAGGTCCAGGTTGACGGGCCGCTTCCCTGCAGAGCCACTGCTGGCCACGGACTGGGCGGACTCGCGGCTGGCCGTCTCCATCAGCACCGCCTGCGCCTTCGCTGGGTTTCCGCGGGCCTCGTACAGCGCCAGCAGCCCCGCCTCACCCCACTCGGCCGCCACCAGCGCGCCCTCGCGGCTCGCCTGGAGGTAGCGCAGCAAGTCGCGCGCGGCGTTGACGCCCAGCTGCTCTTCCAGGCGCGCCATCAGCGCCTTCATGCCGGCCACGTCGAGCGCCGGCATCTGGAGTCGCCGCAGCCCGCTGCGTGACTCCACCAGGGCGCGCGCGCCCTTGCCCCCGGTGTACACCGCCACAACCAGCGCGGCCGGCGCCAGCTCGCGCGTGGCCTGCTCGTACTTGCCCTGCGCCAGCGAGTACGCCCCATGCCCTGTCCCGGCCACCAGGTGGTAGAAGCCCACCGGCACGCCGAAGGTGAGGTTGTCGAAGGCCCCCGCCGAGGCGCTTCCCGGCGCATAGTGCCGCGCCATCAACGCCTTCTCCACCTCATCGAGGGCGGCCTGGTAGGGCGATGGCATCTGCCCACGCATCGCCATGAGCTCCGTGTACCGGACCTCACCACTCGCGGGGATGCTGGAGAGTATGTCCCGGCCCGCGCGCCCCAGCCCGCGCAGCACGTCACGGACCTGCTCACCTCGTTCCGGGAAACCTTCCAGCGCCAAGCCCCGCCGCTTCAGTTCCTCGCGGACGGCGGGCATGCTCCCCAGCGTCTCGCCCAGTTGCTTGTCACGGGCCAGCCGCCGCACCACCTCGCGCAACTCGTCGTCGAAGGCCGTGTGGAGAACGAAGAGGGCGAGCACCTCGGAATACGGCACGCCGTACTTCTCCACGGACGTGACGAGGAAGGCCGCGCGCTTGCGGCTGAGGACGCCCGAGGCCGGCGCGTCCATCGGCCCCAAGGCCCCCAGGCGGATGGCGTCCCAGTCCTCGAGGGACTCCACCAGCGCGGCCATGTCCACCCCGCGCTGCATGGCCACGAACTCTGCGGGCGAGGCACACGCCAGGAAGGGCGCCAGCACCTCCCGGCTGGAGCTCAGGTGGGGCCAGCCCGAGGGCAGGGACTTGCCACCACAGGCGAAGGCGCCGCCCGCCTCGTCCAGACTTCGCTCCCCCTCTTCGCTGACGGCCCTGCCAATGACCCCACGTCGAAAGCCCATCGGCGACGGCTTGGACGCCCCCTCTGCGGAGCCCGACGCCTCCCCCTGGTACACGCCCGCCGCTGCGCCCCTCACCGCCTGGGAGGGCACGGAGAAGGGACTGAAGGCCAGGACAGCCCCACGGCCCGCCTGTCCCGGCCTCGCCGGCAACGAGGCGCACCCAGAGGCCAGAAGGGCCACCACCAGCGCGAGGCCAGGCCCGCCGCGCCAAGGCCGCTCAGCGCGCATTGTCCACCCCCAGCCCCACCGAAGCGAAGGCGCCTGGCCGCAACGTCCCTTCCGCCGTCGGGAAGAGCAGCGTGCCTCCCTGCCCCACGGCGTACAGCTTCCCGCCCAGGAAGCGCCACCGCGCGTCCCCCGAGGCGAGGTAGCGCGTTCCCGGCTGGCCCACACCCACCGCCACGCCACCCACACCCACCGAGAGGTTTCGGTGGAAAAGCTGCGTCTCCAGCCGACCGTCCACGTCCATCCGGCCCCAGCTGAAAACCTCGGCGCCCATCGACAGGCGGAAGTGGCGTTGTCCCAGGACGCCCAGGCTCTCCGCGTCCCAGCTGAGAATCACTTCTCCGTGTGCCGAGTACCCGTCCGGAAACGGCGCATCCGCCTGCGGCACTGCGTCCGGGCCCGCCACCTGGAAGCGCGCCAGCTCGTAGTCCGGGCCGAAGGCGCCCTGCCGGAAGCCTCCACGCTGGAGGCGGCCCTCCAGCCGCGCGCGCATGTCCGCCGTCGAGGACATGTACTCCGCGCCCAACCCCGCCACCGCGCCCCACGCACCGCCCTCGCCGGGACGTCCGCCCCAGCCGGCATTCGCCTGCAGCTCGAAGCCGCCTTGCTTGTTGCGGCGGCTCACGAGAATGGCAGTCCCATCGAGGTGGGCCAACGTCATCGGCTCCGACGTCCCTCCGGCCTTGCCCCAGTCATGCACCGCAGACAGCGACAGGGCGTATTTCATGGGGTACGGCTGGCAGCCCATGAGGATGTGCTGCACGTCCAGCACGACTTCCGCCCCCATCAGCCGCGCGCCCAGCACGTCCGAGGCGAAGGCCTCGACGTAGAGGGGCCTCAGCATGCCCGTCACCACCGCCCCGGCCGGGTTGTAGTTGGGGTTTCCCCGGTTGTTGTAGCGGCGCACCAGGTGCCCGGACAGCAGCGTGTAGGACTCCAAGGCGCCCACCCACACGAAGTTCGGTGCGTCGCCTCCCAGCATCAGGTTCTGCACCACCTGGCCCCAGTCGGAGAGCTCGTCCCAGTCCTCCTTCCTCACGAGGCCGGCCCCCTTCCCTCCACCCCACATGCGCAGCCGCACTGGAGCGCCCAGGTCGAGCTGCAGGAAGCCTGGTTTGACGAGCTCCAGCCGCGGCTGCACCTGCAGGAAGCCTTCGTCCCTGCCGGCCCCCCTCCGCGGCAGCAACGCCCATGTCGTCGTCTCCAGGCTCAGCCGGTTCGCCCAGCGAGAGCGCGAGCCGGACGTGGCGGGCTCCTCTGCGGGCTGCGCGTCCCCCTCGTCCATGGAAGGCTCGAGCAGTTCGTCCACGTCTGGCTCGAGGAGGACGGTGTCCTCCTCTTCCTCCGCTACGTAGCCTTCAAAGTTGGCAATCTCCTCCGCCCACCCCGCTCCGGACAACAGCAGCAGCAACACGACGGCCCAGCGCATAAACATCGACGTCTCCTGTGAAGGCCCCGGCGGGGGCAATGGACAGAGGTTTCCCGTGCGGGCCGACTGGGCGCCGGGCCGTGGGGCAAATGCATTGCATTGCGGGAGTCGCCGGCAGGCCGACTGGGCTAAGCCATAGGCAGACGTGTCACGTCACGGCGCCAGGAAGCCCAGCCCCGTCCCGACAGCAGACAGACGTGTCACGCCACGGCGCCGGTAAGCTCGGCCCGCTCATGACTCCAAACGCGCGAATAGGAATGACTGAGGAAGGGCGCCTCAGCGTCCGTCAGGCACGCAGCCCGACGAAGCGCAGGCGACAACTCGGCGCACGACGCCCGTCAGCACGCGCCTCACATGGCGGTGCGGGAGGTCCTCTGCGCAGCTCGAGAGCCCGATGTCGGCGTCGAAGCGAAGCTATGAAGGCGGTTCAGGGCGTCGCCTCCCGGGCGCTCTCCACAGCCTCCGCAACCACCAGAGAGGCGCACAGCGACTCGCGCACACTCCGACATAGTGAGGGACATATCGCTCTCCAGGGCACGGCAGAATGAACTAGACCAGAACATCTAGTTCATTGAACCCCAGATTGGCATTCCACACAAGCCCCCAAATACAGGAACCCACGAGAGGACCTGGGGAGCCAGCCCTCGCTGGGCTAAGGGAAAGTGACGTTGCCTAGCGTGACGGTACGGGGGCCGTCTGCCTCCCAGAGCTTCAGGGTGAAGGGACCGCGGACAGGGTCTGGAGTGGCCTCCGCCTCAACGATGACGCGAACATTCTTCTCGGAAGACGTGGGAGCAACCTGCCACACCTGCAGCACGTTCAGCTCCTTGCCAGACCTGTCTCGAAGTGCCGCCCCTGTTGCCTTCCACGGCTGCCCACCCTCCGGGAACCCCAGCGACACGTCCACCGCGAGTCGTAGCGCGGAGCGGTAGCTGTAAGCCTGACGCACAGGGACAGCGAGCCCGGGGCCTCGGGAGATGGTCTGGACAAGGTCAATATCCTCGACCCGTCCACTCCCCAGCCGCCCCATCGAGAGAAGGCCAGCGAGTCCTTGAGGGGCGCTTCGCTCAGCCCACAAGCGCTCATACTCTTCTCGACACCGCTGGGCCTCTGCCTTCGCCTCTCTCGCTTCCTCCCGGTAGGTCTCCACCCCGCGCTTCCGGCGATACACCTCGACAAACGGCTCTGCTTTCGCTGGATGCGCTACTAGGAGGAACGTCGCACTCCCAGGTGCCGCCTCATCCTGAAACCTCACAACCAGCCGCAGCCGCTCTCCGGGGCTGATTCCTTCCGAGGGAATCAGCCGAATCGTGGCTTGGCCAATATCCACCAGGGAGAACCGCTCTCGCCCCTCCACAGCCACGCCATCCCGCGCCAACTCCGAATCAAACAGAATCGTGGATGAAAGCCCTGAACTTATCGACACTTCGACCGAAGTGGACGCGTTCTCCGGGCTCAGTTCGATGCGGCGCACTCCTACGCCGGTTGACATAAATGTCGGCTGCGCCCGAGCCACACCGCCGCCACCTAGAAGAAAAAGAATGAGGACTGCCGATACTGTTCGAGGCACGCAGTTGTCACTCCTTCGCGAGCCAACGCAGGGCACAAGGTCACACTACCTGATGCCCCAGCATTTCACTCAAACTCGCGGACGGCCTTCAGCTGAACGCTTGACCAGACGCGAAGCTGACCAGAATCAGCCTTCCCTGGCTCCAATTCAAGCCCGCGTTTAAAGCCTGTGGTATACACCTCTATGCATACGGGGAAGCTACCTTTGCTCGTGCGCACCCGAGTCAGTCGACCATAGACGCGGTCGCCCAAGATGAGTCGCCCGGACAACGCTGTATCGTCGGGCAACCGGCCCCAGCTCCCGACCAAGCGGATCTGTGTGTTGCCCTCTCGCACCGCGATGACCCTCGTGTCGCCCTTAATGGGAAACATTGCTGGGCCGAACTCCCCCACGCGGATACCCAGCTTCTCCATGGTCTCGACAGCCCTGTCCGGGCAGTCCTCGGGCTCAGGCGGGGGACGCACCTGCGCACCGGAGCACGCGAGCGTGTTGCAGAGAGCCATCGCCGCAAAGGCACTGCGGGCGCTCCTCGTGGCCTTCTTGGCAGGCACCGGCGGGGAGGGAGGGGTATCGCTCTTCGTCGTCGTCACGGTGGCAGTCACCTCGGGGAGCGTCGCAGGGGGAGCGACGGCCGCAGGTGTTGCCTCCGGCCCTGTGGGAGCTGCGGCCGGGCCAGCTTGAGGTTTCTTTGCATATGCCGCTACTTCTTGGCCGGGGTCGGCAGGGACATTCGCCTGCGACTGCGGTGAAGGCGTCCGCTGCGAGAAGTACGCCCCAGACGCAAGGGTCATGGCCAACAGCCCCACCCCCAGCACATGCCCCAGCCTACGTCGCGAGAGAAATGCGGGCCTTCCCACCTCGACGGTAGGGGGCGCCAGCGCCGCCTGGGCCGCGCCTGTCGCCGCCACTGCGGCGTCCTCCCCCTGCTCCAGCGCCAAACTCGGCCGCTGCGCCTCCAACAGCTCCACGCCCGGCTGCTGCGCCTCCACGCCCGACCGCGCCCCTCTCATGGGCCGCGTGGCCACAGGCGCCAACGGGGCCTGGGGCGGCAAACCCGCAGGCGGACCTTCGTGCGGGACGTCCGGCACCTCCGGCTCGGGCGCCTTGCCACGACGCATCTGGCGCAAGGGGACTTTCATCCACCGAGCGAGCGCATCCATCTCCCCCTCGGTGGTGGCCGAATTCGGGCCATACGTGTCGCACAAGGGAGCGTCCCAAGCCTCCCCTTCCGCCCCGGCCAGCACCTCCTCCAGGGCCTCGCAGACAGCACTGGCCGTGGGGCGAGAGGCGGGCTCCTTGTCCAGCAGCCGCATGCACAGCAGGCCCAGCCGCTCTGGCACGAAGCGACTGGCGACGTGGGGAGGCACGGGTGACCGGGTGAGGACAGCGGCGATGAAGGCCTGGTCATCCCCCTCTTCGAAAGGCCACCTCGCTGTGAGGAGGCGGTAGAGGACAACGCCCAGGGCCCACACGTCGTCCGCGGGGCCCGGCACGTAGCGGCCTCGCTCCGGCCCCATGGGCCTCTCCAGGAAGCGCCACATCTCCGGCGGGCGGTACTCGGGCGTCCCAGGCGGCACCTGGGACAGGGTGACGCCGGGGGCCCCCCTGTAGTCCCCGATGCCGTAGTCCACCACTACCGCCATGCCGTCCGCATCGCGCACCATGACGTTGGACTCCTTCACGTCCCGGTGCAGCACCTCCGCCTCGTGTGACGCCGCCAGCGCACGAGCCACGTCCAGCGTCACCTTCGCCACCTGGCGGGCCGAGGGGTTCTCCTCCTTCACCCATACGCCCAGTTGCCGCCCCTCCACGTACTCCATGGCGATGAGCGCGAAGTCGCGCTCCCCGGCCTGCCAGTACGTGAAGCCGCGAAGCCCCACCACGTTGGGGTGTTTGAGGCGCAGGAGAATGGAGACTTCCCGCTCGGCCCGCCCGCCGACGCGCCGCCGCTCCACCAGCTTCAAGGCGTAGGGCTGTCCCTCCTGCGTCGCGAGGTACACCGTGCCAAAACCGCCCCGGCCCAGCTGCCTCACCACCGTGTAGCCCTTCACGACGTCGCCGGGGGACAGCACGGCTGGGGGGCCGTCGTCCCTCATGGCGACTTCCTCCCGACGACTCTCTCGGACAGCAGGACTGCGGCCACGCGCATTCAACTCCCTCCCCAGCGCTGGCCGACAGTACCAGAAGCCCGAGGAAATCGCGCGAAGTCTTCTCCCGCCTCAATCACCAAGGAGGCGTCAAGCCCTCTCACCAAGGTGCAATCAACCAGACTATTTGGTATAGCCAGCCTGGAATGTACATTCCCCCGGACGCCCGCACCTTCCCCCCGCCGAAGGCGCCCTCCCGCCCCCTGCCCGCCATCCTCGGCGAGGCCTTGCGCGCGGCCCGCCTCCGCGCGGGCCTGCCGCAGACAGAGGTGGCGAGGCTCGTCGCCATCTCCCGCAACGCCTACAGCCGGTTGGAGCGCGGGCGAATGCTCCCCAGCCTCGCGACGCTGTACCGCCTGTGCACCGTCCTCAGCGCCACCCCCAACGAATTGCTGGGCTACCCCGCCGCACTCCCCTCCGACGTCGTCGCCGCCGCCAAGGACGCCCTGCGGCGCCGCGTGCACCAGTTGGACGGCTACCACGTGCTCGCCCTCGTCCAGCTCCTGTCCACCGGGCGATGAAGAAGGGCAGCCTCGCGACAACTCGCAATTTTGGTATACTCTCCTGCACCTATGAATGAACAGCTTGCGGCGCACCTTGGCGCCATCGTCCGCCTCGCCCGGGAGCAGATGAGTCTGACGCAAGTCCAGGTCGCCGAGCGCGTCGGACTGAACTCTGTCGTCTACAGCCGAATCGAGCGCGGGCGGATGATTCCCAGCGTCGAGACGCTGAAGAACCTGTGCATCGAGCTGATGGTGAGCCCCGAGGATTTGATGGGCCTCACCGAATCCCCCGGCAGCGGCAGCCCCACACGTCCGGACGACGACGTCACCCTGCGCCGGCTGCTCTTCCTCGCGCGCAAGCTCGACGCGTCGAAGCTCGACGCCCTCGTCCGCATCACCACGGAGCTGGCCCGCTAAAGCAGCGACCCGATGGCCCCGCGCCTCCAGCGCCAGGCGACTTGCGGCCGGCGCTCCGGACATGCCCAGCGTGTAGAGCCCCCTGCCTCGGGGCCCCGCACCAGAGGACTCCCCCTCAACCTGAGCGGGCCCCGGCGAGGACGGAGCGCCTCCTGACAAAGGAGGCCTCCCCGCTACGCCGCGCCGCGCTCCGCCAACTCCTCATTCACGTCGGCGAGTTGCGCCTCCAGGGCCTTCTTTCTCAGTTGGAGACGGGCCACCCCGTCCAGCCCCGCCTCCTCGTCGACACGGCGCTCCCTCGGAGGCTCTGCCTCCAAGTCCTCACGCACCTCCACCGTGAGGACGTCGCCCGCGCGGATGTCGTTGACGTAACACCACTTCAGGTGCTCGCGGTACTCCCTGCCCACGGAGCCGCCCACATGGAGGTCCACCTCCGGGTTGTCGCGCGTCTCATCATCAGGGCGGCGCACCCACGTCAGAATGGCGGAGAGGACACCGAAGTCCGACACCCCCGCGGTGGCGAGGTGCCGGCCATTGCGCAGTACGCGAAAGCAAAGCATCGGCGGCCTACTCCTTCTTCGGGAGCCCCAACTCGTGCTTCTCCAATCCCTCCGGGTAGAGGCCGGCTTCGCCGAACTCCACCATGTCGCGCAGTGCCCCGCCCTCGGACACGACGCGGGCTGCCTCATTGGCGGCCTCCGCGCGCCCGTAGGGCTGGCGCAACTGGGCGTTGGCGACACCCCGCAGCGCATCCCTCATGTCCGCTGCCGTCGCGAAGCGCTCCTCGGGGTTGAGGCGCAGCGCCGTGTGCAGCACCGCCTTCAAGTCCGCGTTGAGGGGGGCCACCGCCTCCTCGACGACATCCGGAGTGAATGTCTCCATGAGGGCCTGCATCTGCTGCAGCGGCAACGTGGGCTGCGACTCCGTGACAAACCGCGTCTCCTTCGCCGCCTCCACCGGGACGTCTTGCACCTCGAAGAGGTGCTTGCCCGTCAGCACCTCCACCAGCAACACGCCCAAGCTGAAGACGTCGGAGCGCGGCGTCAGCCCCTGCTTCCGCAGGTACTCCGGAGAGGCATAGGCCACGTCCCCACGCAGCAGATTCTCCGGCGACTCCTCCCGCCCCACCAACAGCGAGTATGCCGCGCCGAAGTCCAGCACCTTCACCTCTCCATGGAGCCCCAAGGCGATGTGCCGGGGACTCACGTCACGGTGGACGATGCCCAGGGGCACCCCCTTCTCCGACGTCAGCGTATGCGCGTAGTGCAGCGCGTCCGCCACCTCCGCCCCCACATACAAGCCAAAGCCCTCCGAGAGAGGCTGCCCTCGCACCAACGCCGCGCACACCAGCGTCTCCAGCGAGGGCCCACCCACGTACTCCATGATGGCGTAGGGGGCGTCCTCCTCCTCATCCACCTGCATATGGAAGACTTGAGCGATGTTGGGGTGGTTGAGGCGAAAGGCCAGCTGCACCTCTTCAATCATCCGCTTGCGCATCATGTACGTGGATGGGCTGGCAATCCGGCGAACCAGGGAGAGGCCAGCCAAGACTCCATCCGCCACTCGCCGCTCCACCTTCAGGAGTTTCTCGCCATTCGACCGCACCTCGACCTCCCGCACCGCCTCGTAACGCACGCCCTCCACTTCGAAGAGGAAGTGCGGCGCACTGGGGCTGGGAGGTGCGGGGGGCCTGCGCGGAAACTCCTCCGTCGACACTTCATCTTCCGAGCGCTTCGTCATGGCTGTGAATCCTCCTGAAAGAAGGGGCGCGCCCCCACGGGCAACAAGACTCGCCACCACCGGGCAACTCCTCGGAAGAGGCAAGGTTCACTCGACTAGACAGTCTAACTAACATGACCTTCTTTCTATTGTGAAGCCCTCTGGGACTCGCAGCGAACAAATGCCTTCAGCCTACAAAGCGCCTACCCCGGGTGCAGGAGACCCCAGCCTTGGCCTCACCCCCAAGACTGGCAATCCCACAAAGGAAAAATGGCCCGTGAGTGAAACCATTGACTGGGGGCCGCTTCGCACACTGGCACGCCGCGTCCTCATCGGAGGAGAGCGCCTGGCCCTCACGACTGAGGTGAAAGCGCTGCTGAAGTACACGGCCTCCGAGGTGGGCATCGGCGAACAGCGAAGCCGAGAGCGCACTCGCCACGGAGAAGGCGGCGCTGGGCCTCTTGCGTGAGGAGTCTCGGCGCATCCGCGAGGGCTCCGACAGGCCCATGGACGCGCTACACCGGATACACCAGCACAAACGGACGGGGGACTTCAACAGCGCCCGCCAGGAGATGCAGAACGTGCTCGCCGTGGATTTCGTGCCCCACTACCGCGCCATCGCCCAGGGGCAACTCGACATCATGGCCGACGAGCCGTGGCGTCGAGCGCGGAGCGCCTTGCGCATCGGTGTGTGGGTCGGAGGGGCAGGCGCCCTTGAGCTGCTTACCGCAGGAGCGCCCTCCGGAGAGGGCGCTTCGCGGCCCACATTCAGGCTGGCGTCACCTTGTCGAAGGGGCGCACCACCTCTTTGCCATCGGAGACGCGTGCTACCACCACCGTCTTCGCCTTCGCGTCGACGGCCTTCACCTGCGCCGAGAAAGTGCCCCGCCCCTGCTTGTAGCGCACCTCCTGCCCCACCTCGTACGAGGAGGACGTCTCGGAGCTGGGACTGGAGCTGGGGGCTGCAACCGTCGCGGTGCGCCCTGCTGCGCGCGGGCGCCCGCGGCTCTTCTTGGGCGCGGGTCCGGCCCGCGTCGACTTCGGCGCAGCCTCCGGCCTTACATACTTCCGCACGGGCACAGAGGGTGGGCGCTTCGGCGCGAGCGTGGACGCAGGCGCGGGCGCGGACGTGCGCTTCGAGGTGGGCACAGGCGCGGGCGTGCGCTTCTGCACGGGCGCCGCAGGAGCGCGGCCAGGCTCAATGCCCAGAAACCGAGCAATCCGCTCCAGCAACTCCACCTGCCTCTCCTGCAGCTCCAGCTGCCGGCCCATCACCTTCCCCACCTCCTCCGCCACTGCAGCCTGAATGGTGCTCTTCATGTCGCTCTGCATGTACCTTCGCTCTCTTTCCTCGCGGGCTGGCTGGCCCGCGCAGTGTCCAACACGACAACAGTCAACGCTTCTCACTCACGCTACAACTGGGAATCCGAGTATTCCGACGCCCCCTCTCAGAATGAAGCCTTCACGTCGCGCCAGCGCTCGCGCTGCACCTCCCACGTCCCCGCGAGTGCAATGGCCCGAAGGCTCCGCTCGCTGAGAGGCTCCTTCCCGTCGACGGCTTCGAGGAAAAGCACCTCCTCCTGGATGTCGGGCGCCAACAACTGCAAGTCCAGCAGCTGCGCCACGCGAGGCCTGGTGAAGCCCAGCTGGCTGGCGACATACGCCGCGCTCGCCACCCGCCCCTGCGCAATGGCGGCCTCTACGTGGTGCGCGAGGGCTAGCATCCGCGCGACGTGCGCCGGCCGGCGCACAACCTCTCGCGGCGGGGGTGGTGGCCCCTCTCGCAGCTGCACCTGCGCCCGGCGTACCCGGTGGAAGTGCGCGCTGAGGAGACGCGCCTCCGCTGGCAGGGACACGGGCCCCGCGCTCACGCCGCAGCCTCCTCTCGCCCGGGCGCCGCGTCCTCACCCATATGGGCAAGGTGTATGTCGACGCGGCCCGTCGCCTCACTCACTACCACCCGGCCAACAAGGGCCCGCAGCAGACGTCCACGGTTGGCAGCCGTGAGGACGGCCCACACCGCGTCGAGGCTCGCCAGTGCCTGGGCCACCCACTCCGCCTCCAGCTTCTCTCCCTCCGCCGCGTCCAGGGCGCGCTCCACCTCCGCCAGCCGCATCCGCAGCCCGGCAACCTCCCCTTCCGCGGCCGTCAGCTTCTCCTCCACGACGCGCCGGGCTGGCCCCTCCAGCCTGAAGAGAGAGTCCACCCACTTCGCAGACTCCGCAGCGCGCCGGGCCAGGGCCTTCGGCAGCTGCGCGCACTCCGCGCGGAGGGCCTTGCGCTTCTCTTCTAGCCGCGCCATGAGGTGGGCGTGCACCTCCCTTGAGAGAGTACCGCCCACCGAGGCCTCGCGTAGCCGGGCGACGACGAAGTCCTCCAGGGCAGGTGCCGACATGGCCGCTGCCTGGCACACCTCCTTTCCCCACTTGTTTCGGGTGGTGCAGCGGTAGTAGCGGTACTCGCGCGTACCCCTGCGCGTGGAGCAGGGCATCATTGCCTCGCCACACAGGCCGCAGCGCAACAGGCCTCGCAGCACGTAGTCGGGGTTGCGAGCGTGGGACTTGTGGCGAAGGCTGCGGCCCTCCAGTATGTCCTTCACTTGGTGGAAGGTGCCCGTGTCCACAATGGCTGGGTGCTCGCCCGGGTAGGCTTCGTCGCCATACGAGGTGAAGCCTGCGTACAGGGGACGGCGCAAGAGGCGTAGCACCTCCTGCGTCGTCCACCTCCCAGCCTCGCGCGTAGCACCCCTCTTCGCCTCGTACCGCTTCGTCCCGCGCCACTTCTCGTTGAGGAGGCGCGCCACCTTCGAGGCCTCCTGGTGCTGGAGGTACAACGCGAAGGCCTCCCGCACCACCACCGCCTCGTACTCATTCACCACCAGACGCTTGTCCTTCACGTCGTAGCCCAGTGGCACTACCCCTCCCGTCCACTTCCCCTTGCGGCGCGCTGCGGCCACCTTGTCCCGCGTCCGCTCCGCAATCATCTCCCGCTCGAATTCCGCAAAGGACATCAGCATGTTCAGCGTCAGCCGGCCCATGGCATCCGCCGTGCTGAAGTTCTGCGTCACTGAGACAAAGGAGGCGCCCGCTTTATTGAAGCGCTCCATGACTTTCGCGAAGTCAATGAGACTGCGCGAGAGGCGGTCCACCTTGTACACCACCACCACGTCCACCTTCCCCGCGTCCACGTCCCGCAGCAGTCGCTGGAAGGCGGGCCTCTCCATGTTGGCCCCGGTGAAGCCGCCGTCGTCGTACCTCTCCTCCGCCAGGCCCCAGCCAGGCTGACGCTGTATGTACGCGAGGCACGCCTCGCGCTGTGCGTCGAGGCTGTTGAATTCCATCTCCAAGCCGGCCGCGGTGGACTTGCGCGTATAGACTGCGCAGCGCTTCGCCTCTGCGGGCGGCGAATTACTCCTCCTCATTCCCCCTCCGAATCCTCGGGTGTCCTCGCCATAGGCTCGGCGCTGGAGGGCTGCTGCCCGGCGTGGTGCTCCACCACGGCAACCAGCCGCTCCAGGTTGTCGTTGAGGCGCTTCATCTGCCGAACGAGCTGCGGCATCGTCGACTCGTAGAAGCGCTGCCCCATGTGCGTCTGGAAGAAGGCAGGGCCGCTCATCGCGTCACCGCCTTCGGGCCGCCGTCCTTGAGGCCGAAGAAGCTGAAGCCATTCCAGGCCGTGCCCGTCACCTGCTTGGCAATACTGGAGAGGCTACGGTGCAACTGCCCCTCGTACTCGAAGCCGCCCTCGCGCACCGTCACTCGGTGCTGCGTGCCCTTGTACGCACGCGTCAGGACTGTGCCCGGCGGCGGTAGGCGTGCGTCGCGCCCGTCCGCAGCGGCTGCGCGCCCGTCCGCAGCGGCAGGAGGTGGCGGCTCGGAGGGCTTTGCTTTTGCCACCTGCCGCATTCGCCAGCGCTCGGGCAGCTTGTCGCCCAACTCGGCAATGCGGGCCACGGCGCGCGTGGAGAGGCCTCCTTCCGCCAGCTCCTGAATCCGGAAGGACAGGCGCTTCTGCAGGTGGCCCTTATTGTGGCTGCGCGTGGGCTCGCCGTACACCTCCAGGTACTTCGCCGCCAACTCCGGCACTGACATGCTGGCCAGCGCGGCCAGTTGCTGCGGCACGTCCGCCAACTTCTTGCGCGCGGCCCGCGCAATCCCCTTCTTCGCCATGGTGGTGTCTCCTTCGTCCGGGGCAGCACGCCCTCGGGCGAAAGCCATGGACGCTCTGTCCCCGGCAGAAGACAAGTCGAGAGTCTGCCGCTCAGCCATGTGCGCTCTCCTCCGCGCTCCAGGTTGGCGCCTGGCGTTGCCGCTGCGCATGCCGACGCAGCCACAGCTCCCAAAGGGCCTCGGCGAGGACATCCACCGCGTCGTCCTGGCGCTGACGCGGGGTGCTGGAGCGTCCCGCGGCTGAAACCTCAACCTCATGCTGATTCGACATTCGCATATCCATCGTCATGACAAAGGCCTGAGAGCGAAATCGAGGGGATACATGGCACCCGCAGCACTCCCGCCAGGACGACCCCACTCGCCAAACGAGAAACACCGGGCATCGCAGCACCTCCCTGCCGTGGCCCGTATGGGCCGCAGCGGGAAGCGCTTCAGTGGGGAAGACGGAGTATTCTCGTCAGGGGCCTTGCCGGCTTCACCCGGTCGGCGGGAATCGCCACGCATGGGAGGCTCGCATCCGTTCGCTTCCAACGCGCATAGGCATCCCACGCCGTGGCCGTCCATGCATAGCTTGTCTTCCTCAGCCCCCCATTGAAGACGTGGCTCGGGTGCGGGGGCAGCGGAATCGGTTCCGTCGCATTCAGCCGACCACGAATCAGCAGCGGCAGCCAGCTTGCGAAGGCGAGCAACTCCTCCCCGTAGACAGTCCACTCCAGGCGCAGACGCCGCTCCCCCAAGGGGAGCCCCACACCGCTGAAGCCGAACCGGCGGAGCATGGCTTCGGAGGGTTCAAAAATGAATCGGTTCATCGAAATCCGCGTCACCGGCGGCGCTTCGGGGAAATGCCTGTCCGGCCAGGAGTGGCGCGAGAGCGTCACCCAATTCAGCCACTCCCCTTGCCGCCATACCAGCCGCCGCCCCTGGTGAAGCATGGGGGCCAGCGGCTCCATTTCCGACGCCAGACGTTGAAGAAACTCCGCCCACAGCTTGCTACGCGACAGCCTTGTCATGACTCCACCTCAAGAATGGGTTTCCACCCAAACACCCGCTCGAAAGCACTCACTCAAGACGCCCCTTCCTCCGCGAAGCCATAGCCCTGGCTGCGCCACCCACGGCTTGCCTCCTCGACGTGTGGGAAGTCCTCCGCGGAGATGAAGGGCACCTTCGCGACGTCAATCACCAGGGCACACCTGCGCAGGGACTTGCCGGCGAAGCAGACGCGCTCACTGGGGGCGACGACATACCCGCCTGCGCGGTGATTCTCATGAATGAGGCGTCGCAGCGCCTTCGTGTCCACCAACTCTCCCCGGTAGTCGACGCGCTTGCAGTACATCCGGAAGGCGTCGTAGGCGGACTCCAGGTGAATGCACAGCCGTCCCTCGACGAAGGCGTAATGCACGCGGTGCTTCAGCTCGCCCTGAATCGCCATGGTGGACAGCTTCTGGACGAAGACGTCGAGGGCGTTTCGCACGCCCTCCTCTTCCTCGAGGACGTCCTTCAGCACGGCGTCCACGGCCTCACGGGCGCCCAAGTCGGCGGGCAACGGGTAGCCGCACTCCTCGGCGAACTGCTCGAAGAGGTGAATGCCCAGCAGCATGGCCGTCACGTTGTCGACGACGCGCGGAGGTACCTGCCGCCCCTTCACGAAGTCGTCCGCGACGGCGCGGGCCAGGCGGTAGTCCGCGTCGAAGTCCCGCCCCAGGCAGAATTGAATGTAGCGAGGGGCGAAGAGGGCCAGGCGGACAGACGTCACCTCACGGAAGGCCGCCCGGTATGCCGGCTGCTGCACCGTCGCCTTCTCCGGGCTGACGGGGAGAATGCGCTCCACGAGGGCCGCCTCCGTGGGCCGCGTCTCTCCGCAGACACACAGCGGGGCCTGCAGGCGGTAGGTGGACACCGTCAAGTCCGGCCGGCCCCGCTCCTCCGTCTCTCCGCGGTAGAGGCGCCGCATGTAGCGGTGCACCAGGTGGAGGCGCGGCGGCGGCATGTCATGGGGCTTGTACTCGTCCAGCACCACCGGCACGGAGCGCGTCGAGGACAGCAGCTTCACGAGGGCGAATTCCGTCTCCGTCACGCTGTAGGCGTCCGAGGCCGGCACCCCGGCCAGCGGCCAGAAGACTTCCGTGCAGGTGCTGGACTTGCCGCTGCCCTGCGTCCCGTAAGAGAAGAGAATGGGGAAGGAGCCCACCTTCTCCATGAGGCGCGGCTTCAGCGGCGTGGCGAAAAACCAGCCCAGCATGGGCAGCACCACCTGCGGCGTGTTGATTCGCGGCAGGTACTTGAAAACCGTGCGCGCCACGTCGTGGAAGCTGTCGTCGTCCGTGGCCTCGTAGCGGACGCGCGACTCGAGGGACGCCCCGTTGGGCAGGTACGCCACGGGCGACGGAGAGAGGAAACCCTCCTTCCCAATGGTGCATCCGGGCGCGACCCACACGCGGTGCCCGCCGCGATTGAAGTCCCCCAGGACGCTGGTGCCCGGCAGCCGCGGCACCGCACGCCGCGCCACCGCGCGCAGCAGGCCCTGCACGTTGTTGTCGCTGCCCGTCCACTGCGTATCGACAGACGTCAGGTGGTGGAGCAACTCCTTACGCGAGTTGAAGGCGCGCCGCGGCAGCCGTGCCCCCTCCACGCTGGTGCCCTTGTCCGTGCGGACGTCCCCGAGGAATACCTCCCCCTCCTCAGTCTCTACGAGGGCCCGTGGGGTGAAGGTGAAGGAGGAAATCGCCTTCGCATCTCCCCGCTGCGTCACCGTGTAGTAGCAGTACGCGTCCTCGTACACCTCGCCGTCGATGGTGTCATCACCGCTGCTGCTCTTCCCTCCTCCCTTGGAGTCCGCGCCCTCCGCGCCCTCTCCCGCTGCGGAAGTGCGCACGGCGCGGGCCATGGACAGCCGAAGCTTCTGCGCGGCCAGGCCGGTGCGCACCTCCAGCAGGCCCAGGTACTTCTCCTGCGCGGACGGCGGACGGTGGGCGATGGCCTCCAGAATGGGCTTGAGCCGGTACTCCACGTCCTGGGCCGGCACCGTGGCCAGGCGCTCCACAGCCGCCTCGATGTCGAAGACGACGTCGTACAGCTCGCAGCGCACGTCGGGCTCGCGGTTGACGCGGCAGAAGCCCAGTCCCTGGAGCGAGTGGCAAGGCGGCGCCACCTTGCCGTCCTCGCGAGTCGTGGCCACCACCTTCTCGTAGGCCTTGCGGATGTAACCGACGCCGTCCCGGCCCTTCAACTTCCCCAGGCCACGCCTGTCGTACTCGAGGACGAGCTCGGCAATTTCGTCGAGGCCCAGCCCCTTGTGCACGAAGAAACGCACCATGTTGAAGATGGCGACGCTCCTGTCCTCCGCCCCCTGCTCCCACAGGCGCTGCACCGGGCCGCACATCTCCACCGGGTGCGCCCAGTCATACTCCCCAGTCTCCGTCCGGCGGGCCTTCACCGCCCCCAGCGGAGCCAGGGCAGTGGGCGCCAAAGGCAGCGCCACCTGGGTCGGACGTGGCAGGCTCGCCACCTGCTGCTGCACCGGCGCTCTCAGCAGGCGCTCCAGGAGTCCTGCGTCCTCCACGCGCTCGAAACCGGCCAGTGCCCGAGCCACGCGGTGAGGCCGCTCCGCAGTCCCCGCCCCCTTCCGACTGACGGTGCCCACCACTTTGATGATGCGGGCCACGTCGTGGATGGAGTCCACGTGCACGCGTTCGGAGGCGAAGCGGGCACGCACCTCGGCTTCGAAGGCCTTCAGGCCCGCCTGCACGCGCTCGTGGCTCTCGCCCTCCAGGGACTGCGGCGGCAGGGCGAACCAGAGCTGCGCCCCGTTGCCGCTCATCATCAGCCGCGGCCGAACGAGGCCCTGCTCTTCGCACCAAGCCGCAGCGGCTTCAGCCACCTGGAGCGTCAGCGAGAGCTCGTCCTCGGTGCTGGCCGTGTCCTTGGGGCGCACCGGGTCCAGGTCCACCACCGTGGCCAGCACCACCTCGATGTCCTTGCTGCCCGCCCCCGTCCTCAACGGGCGTAGGACGTTCGGTGCCAGCTCTAGCAGGTGCCGAGGGCGCGGCTGAATGCCCACGTACACGTTGCCATCGGCATTGGCCTCAGCGCAGGCCGCGACGAAGGCATCCTCGTCGTCGAAGAAGCCCAGACCGACGATGCCACCGCCGCCCGGGCGGATGACGCGGACCTCGCTCACGCCATGCGGCGCGTGCGCCAGCCACCGCCAGGTGGCGCGAATGGCGTCGGGGTTTGGAGTGGTTTCAGCAGGTGTCGTCATCACGGGTACTCACTCCCTGCGGTGGTTCAATGCACGTCGGCGTGGGCCGCCGCCCCCAGCACCGTGGCGTATTGCTGGCGGCGCTCGGCATGGTGGCGCCGCAAGAGCGGCACCTTCGCGTCAACGAAGTCGATGAGGACGGCGCTCTTCTTCTCTTCGTGCGGTCGCATCAGGCGCCCGAGGCGCTGGACGGTGCGTCCGCGCGCGCGGCCGGGGTACGCCAGGAAGACGCGTGAGAGGCGCGGCAAGTCGAGCCCCTCATCGGCCAGGCTGGTGGCCACCAACACACGGACGCGCCCGGAGCGAGCCTGGTCCAGGAGGGCCCTGCGCGCCTCGCGGGGCACCTCACTCGTCAACGCGGCGGCCGACAGGCCGGTGGCCGAAAGCCTCTGCGCCAGCAGCTCGCAGTGGTCCACCCGGCCGGTGAGGACGAGGCACAGGTGGCCTGCCCAGGCTTCACGAGCCACGGCGCCGAGGACGAGGTCATTGCGCGCCTTGTCCTCTACCAGCGCCTCCAGCATGGGCGCGTAGTCCGCGGCGCCGAAGTACGGGAAGTCGAAGGCCGTCTCCACGGCGCGCACCTCGGGTACCACCAGCACGCCGCGCGCGACGAGGTCCTCGTGCTTCACGACGGCAAGGGGCGCGCCGAGGTACAGGCGCAAGAGCGGCGTCAGCCCGTCCTCCCGCTCGGGCGTCGCCGTCAGGCCCAGCCGGTAGCGCGCCGGGCAGCGGTCGACGATGCGGTGGAAGACGCTGGCCGCGATGTGGTGGGCCTCATCGAGGACGAGCATGCCGAAGCGGCTGAGAAAGGCGTCGAGCTTCGCCTCCTCCCACCGGGCCAGGGACTGGACGACAGCCACGGTGACAGGCCGCACCACCTCTTCCCCGGCGCCCACGAGGCCGGCCTCCAGGCCCAGGCGCTCGCGGATGTGCTCTCGCCACTGCTCGGCCAGGTCCAGGGTATGGACGAGGATGAGCGTCGGCGTGCGCAGGCGGGCAATGGCCCCGACGCTGAGGACAGACTTCCCTGCCCCGCAAGGCAGCACCGCCGTCCCCTGGGTGGCCTTCGCCAGCCGCTCCACGGCCGCGGCCTGGTAGTCGCGCAGCGCCACCTCCGGCAGCTTCGGCAGGCGCTTGGGCGGCAGCACCCGCGCATCCTCGAAGGACAGCGTCAGGCCCGCATCGCGCGCAGCCCGGCGCAGAAGGTGAATCGCCCCGCGCGGCAGCACCAATTCGCGCGCCTCCTGGCGGAAGAAGGACAGCGTCTGGGGCTCCGCCCCTGGGCGCTTGCGCAGCCGCACCAGCTTCCAATAGGCAGGGTTGGGCAGGGAGAGCGCCCGGCAGAGGCCCTCCAGCACCTTCGGAGGCACGTCGCCCACGGCGAGTCGCAGCCCGGCATCCACTCGCACACGAAGAGGACGCAAGCCGGTGCCCACGTCACGCGCGGGCGGCGCCACCCCCACGTTGGAGTCCTGGAGGCAAGAGACAACACGTCCCCCGTCCCCGTGCATTTCGGAGAAGTCTTCCACCATTCTTGTTTTCCTCAGAAAGGCGCGCCGGGGGCTTGCAACAGGCCCCCTACGCGCATGGCAACGGCAACTACTTCAGCGGGGAGTGCTCACGGCCCGAAGGGGTCCACGTCCGCGACACTCTCCGCGGAGTACTCGGTGACGAGGGCATCAATGAAGGCTCGCGCCACTGCCCCCTTTGACGCTGGCAAGTCGCGAATGCGCTGCACGGAGAATTTCTGGAGGAAGCGGTCCACCGCCTCGCGCGGCAGCGACTTCAGCGCGGTGGCCATCTCCTGCGCGAGCTTCACGTCGACAGGCTCGCTTGCCTTCGCACTGGCAGCGGCCCCGGGCGACGCGCCGCCTTCCCCACCCTCCGCCTCGGCCGCGTACAGCTTCGGCAAGTCGTGCAGGCGGAGAGCCTGGAAGGCCGACACCTCTTCCGGAGTCAGCTGCCTGTCCGGAAGAATGCTGTACGTCGTCTTCGGGTCCTTGGCCGCCCCGCGCCGCTTCACTTCAAATGCCCACTTCTCCAGCCCGTACTTCGCCCGGAGCTCCAGCAGCGTGTTGAAGAAGGTGACGGCCTGCTCCACCACCTTCACCTCGCGCGTCTCGTAGAGGGCGACGTTGAGGGCCACGCGCAGCGAGGGCTTATGGCCCTGCGCCTTCAGCTTCTCGTCGAAGAGGACGTACTTGTTGTCGAGGAAAACCACCTCGCGCGGGTGCGGCTCCCCGAGGAAGACGACGACGGCGGTGTCCCCGTCATTCGCGAGCTTCAGCCAGGCACCGCCCTGCTGCTCATGCTGCTTGGCCATTGCGGCCGTCTGTTCCCACATGTTGGCCATGTGCTTCACTCCTCCTTCTGGCAATGGGTATGGGTGGGGCGCTCGCGCCGGTACACGGAGAACAACTGAGTGCCGTCCTCCGCGCAGCCCGCTGGCTCGACGTTGAAGTCCGCTTCGGCGTCCACCACATGCTGAATCTCCCAGCGGCGGTAGAGGCCCGGAAGGCGGACATAGTCATTGTCCTCGGGCGCTGCGTACTCACTGCAGTGGCATACGCCCCCGTCCGCCGCAGCAGTCCCTGCCGCGTCGCCAGCGACTCGGAGGTAATGGGAAATGAGGCGCACGTGCGTCTCCTCGCGCTCAAATGGTTTTCGCGTGGCTGTCTTCACTCCTGCCCTCCAAGCCCTCTCGGCAATAGGAATGCGGCGCTGTCCACGGGAGATGGACAGGCTGCGCGAATGCACTTCCGGAATGGGGCCCGAGAATGGCCCCGTCATTCCGTCAAAGGCCGGCTGTAACGAATCGGGGACATCGGCCGCCTGACACTGCAGGCCGCCGCGCCATCCCCTCGCCCTGTTGCGCCTTCAGTCCCGCCCCGGCTGATTCAAGTCTCACCATTACTAAAAGCACTTTCGCGAAGCGATTTGGGACAACGAAATTTTCCGGGCATTTTTTTCTTCATTTTTCGCAGCCGCGACAGGGCCCGCTGGACGCGCTTGCGCACTGCCGCGGGCGCAAGCCCCAGGCTCGCCCCGACGTCGACATAGCCCTCCTCATAGAGAAGGACGGACACCACCAAGTCGGTGTCCTCGCCCGCCAGCGGGCGAAGCCATGCGCGCAGCTCCGCCACCTCCGAATCGAAGGAGAGGGCAAGAGGCACGCAGGGCGCTGGCAGCACCACCTGGTCCACGTCACCATCCGCCTTTCTCAGCGCTCCGTCGCGCTCGCCTTGGAGCTGCGCCCCCAGTGCCTTGCGCCAGGCCTTGAGGACGTCGCGCTCCGTGCCACGCACGATTGTCGCCGCCACGCGCTGGACACCGGACAGGTTGACGCGCGTCACCAGTCCCATGAAGGAAGCGGCAATCTCGGAAACCACCTCCGCGGGCGAGGCACGAAAGCGCCTGAGACAGCGATGATACACACCGTCCAGCCCTGGCCATACTCCCAGCCATAACAATGCCATGAAGAAGCGGGACTCCGCCCGCATTTGCACCAGCGTGACAAGCCCGGCGAGCACCCCATCCTTGACGCGGAAGTCGCCTTCGCGCGCAGTGAGGTATGAAACGAGGGCCTCGGGTTGCTCGAAGTCCGAGAGCGATTCCCAGTTGCGTCGCAGCAGTCGGTAGGCGCGCTGCGCCTCGGCTGTCCGAATGGATACGGCAAGCTCCTCATGAAGCGTCTTCCAGCGTCTGCGCACGGGCGTACGTCGTCCCGGCCCGGCGCTCGGCGCGCGGCAGGCTCAAGGGAAATGGGGAAGCGTACCGAGCCCCGTTGGGAGAAATGGCGCCAGCCCCGGCGGGCCCCGTCTTCGGCGGGCCGCCAGGAAGCTGAGCGATTCAGTTGGAATGCGGCAAGGCGCAGCACCTGCGCCCAGGCCAGCCGGAGGCTGAAGCTACGGCAATGGGCGAGCAGCTCCGCGACGGACGGGGCAGCCATGGAGGACGGGAGAGTTGGAACAAGGCAGCTCCCGCAGGCCTGCCCCAATCCGGGCAGTGGCCTGACACCCATGCGCCACCGACGGCATCAGGCCGGCCGCAACAACTCCGCACGCATCGCTGAACCCGAAATTCACGTCACCTTCCTCACAGCCCTCAACGACACCATGCTTTGACATGCCCCGCACATGACGGACGACACGCTGAAACTTGAGTGCGACGAAGTCGACAGCACGCACAAACGACGTCCCCGCGGAGACATACCGGACGCTTTCACGCGTCTCGCCGAATTCTACAGACAGCCCTTGGGCATTCGCACGCATAGTCAAACGTGAATTCATGGCCACCCGGCCGTTTCCTGTGTTTTCGGAAAGCCTTCCGTCGAATGAAAATGGCCGTTGTTTCAGCGTCGGGGACATGCGCGCAGTGCTCTGCGACTTTCGTGCCCATGTGACGCCGCCCAGGACGCCGTCTACGAGGGCGGAAGAAGTCCCCTCCGCTCCATCCGCCATCGGCACAGGCAGAGACGCGCCGTCCACGGGCCGGGACGCGCACCCTGTGAAACATCTTCCCCTCACAGTTCAATCACATCCGCCGCGTTAGGGCCGCGGCGCGCCTCACTTCCCTTCACGGGTGGACGAAGGCCACAGGAGGCCCCAGGAAGCGCGGAAGGCCCTCGGTCAGGCCCAGGGCCGCCCCGGCCCCTTTCTCACGCCAGGAGTCGGTTTCCGGCCGTTCTGCGGCCATTCCCAGGCCATGTCACTCCCGCGACTCGTCTCAATCCCCCTCACTCACCCCCGTGATTCGTCGGTCCGGCCGGGCACTTCACATCCCGCAGCAGTGCCTTCACTCAAAGTTTCAGAGGTGGCAGGGGTGGCAGAGGGGTGGCAGTACCACCTGCCACCTTTTTCTTCTTTCTTTTCAATAACTTATCTCTTGGTGGCAGTGGTGGCAGTCTTTTTTCAGGTACCCCTACGTGACGCGCGCGCATATTTGAATGGCACTATTCAATAGGGAAATCGAAGTCTCACTCTCCCTAGGGTGCATTACCCCAAAAAACACTGCCACCATTGCCACCACTGCCACTCCGTTGATTTCACTGGGGAATTTCGTGGCAGTCTTTCAAAAAGGGCCTGCCACCGGCTGCCACCCTTCGGCAGCGCGGACGTGGGGATGTCCCCGAAATCTCGCCGAGTGCCTTTGAGCTTCTTTCCCTCGACATTTCTCTCGCCTGGGAAAATCAAAAATAAATTCGGGCGAAATTATTCCTGTCCCAAATCGACGAGGCAAAGTGCTTTTAGAGTGTAACGGCAACTCACGCGCCGCCGACTTCCGCGCATGGCCCTTACACACCTCCTCCAGCCCAGTCCTGCTACGCAGCGCCCTCCCGGCGTGACGTGCGGAGCCTATGTCCGCGGCGAGGGCAAGCACTGCCTGCACTACCGGCCTGGCGGTGGCTGCACCCTGCCCAGCGTGGGCGGCACCTGCACCGAGTGGCTGAAGGTGAATCGGCAGGCCCGGCCTCATCGTGACGTGGCCGCGCCGCCTGTCCCCGCGCCTCCGGCGAAGTCCGCCCCGGCGAGCGTGGACCTCTTCGGCCATCCGTTGCCCGGGGCAGGCACGAAGAAGCTCGCCCCGGCCCCCGCCTCCAAGCCCGCGCCGCCAGCTCCGTCTACCGATGTGAAGGGGCTGAACGCGCAGGCCCCTTTCTCCGCCCTGCGCGGACTCACCGACGAGGACATCGCCAGCTTCAAGGCCCTCGGCACCGAGGTGTGCTTCGCCTCGGAAACCTACGGCGAGGTGTGGCTCGTCCCGACCTACACCGGCCAGGCCCGGAAGGAGCTCACCCCCGAGCACGCCGCCACCCTGGTGCGCGTCCTGTCTGCCTTCCCTGGCTCTCGCGTCATGTCCTTCGAGAAGCGGCAAGCCTCCGCGGACGAGGTGTCGCCATGAGCGTGCCCCACGCCCGTGAAACACACGCAGGGGGCCTCCCTGTCTCCCCTCTTCGACTTGATGTCTCGCTCGAAAAGAGCGTGATGACTGTCTCGCGACACGCCCGCCGCACCGGCCCGGAGGCCCACGCCATGAGCGGATTGCGAAACGAACACCTCTCCTTCAGCAGGCTGAGCCGCTTCGAGGCGTGCCCGCTGTCCTACCAGCTCCACTACCTCGACAGGCGCACGGCCGAGCCCGGTGTGCCCCTTCGCTTCGGCAAGGCGCTTCACGCCGTGCTCGAGCGGCTCCTCCAGGAAGTCGTCGACACCGAGTACGCGGGCCCGCTCTCCGAGGAGCGCGCCATTCAGCTCTACCGTGGAGCGTGGGCCGCCGAGGGCCTCTCCGGCCTCCCTCTCTTCCAGCAGGGCCTGGGCATCCTCCAGGGCTTCGTGCGCCAGCAGGGCCGCGTGGACTCCCGCGACATCCTCGCCATCGAGAAGGAGTTCCGCCTGCCGGTGGGCCCCTTCACCGTCTTGGGCTTCATCGACCGTGTCGACTGGGTGGACGACGAGACAATCCACGTCATGGACTATAAGTCCAACCACCAGCTCTTCACCCGCGAGGAGCTGGACGCAAGCCTCCAGCTGAGCCTCTACGCCCTCGCCGCGCGCCGCATATGGCCCTGGGCGAAAAAGGTGCGGCTGTCCATGTGGATGCTCCGCCACGGCATCCGGCAGGAGACAACGCGCACCGAGGAGCAGCTGGAAGCCGCCCTCGCCTATGTCGAGACGCTGGGCCAGCAGATGGAGACGGCGGAGTCCTTCCCCGCCCGCCTCAATCCCAACTGCGTGTACTGCGACCACCGGCGCGACTGCCCCGCCTACGCCCGCGCACTGACAGGCCAGCGCGAAGTCGTCTGCAATGACACGTCCGACTTGGAGTCCGTCGCCCGCGAGCGCCAGGAAGTCGCTCACCTCGCGAAGATTCTCGGCGCGCGCAAGACGGAGCTGGAGGACGTCCTCCGAGCCCACCTCGCCGAGAAGGACGAGCTCGTCCTCGCCGGCACGCGCTACCGCATGTTCAACACCACCAGCCTCGACTACCCGCTGGAGCCCACCGTCGCGGTGCTGGCCCGCGCCACCGGCCTCCCCCGTGAGGAGTTGGTGCAGCGCCTCGCCAGCGTCGAGAAAAAGGCCCTCGACGCGCTCCTGAAGGACGCGGGCAAGCGCCTGGGCACTGCGCGCGTCGCGCTGCTGAAGGCCGAGCTGGACTCCCTCGCCGCCAAACACCACTCGCCCCGCTTCTGGGCCAAGGAGGTCGCATAGTGCTGCTCGCTTCCCCTGCTTCCGACACCACTCCTGTCTCTGCGCTTCCCCCGCCGCTCTTCCAGGGCCTCCCGCCGCACCTGCGGACTCTCTGCTTCATCGACCTGGAGACGACGGGGCTGGACGCTTCCCGTCATGAGGTGCTGGAGGTAGCAGTGCTCCGCGTCGACGCCCGCAGCCTCCAGGTGCTGGCGGAGTACGAGGCGCGCGTGCAGCCCGCCCGGCTGGCCGACGCCCACCCCGAAGCCCTGGCCGTGTGCGGCTACTCCGACGAGGAGTGGCGAAACGCCCTGCCCCTGCAGGAAGTCTTGGCCACCGTGACGCCGCTGTTGGCCGGCACCCTCGTGGCCGGCCACAACACCAGCTTCGACTGGGGCTTCCTGGTGGAGGCCTACCGCCGCACCGAGCTGTCCCTACCCTCCGTCGACTACCACCGCCTCGACACCGCCAGCCTCGCGTGGCCGCTGCTCGCCACGGGCGAGGTGGAGTCCCTCTCCCTCAACGCCCTGGCCAGACGCTTCGGTCTCCACCGGCCCTCGCCCCACCGCGCCATGGCGGACGCCCGCTGCGCGCTGGAGGTGGCCCGCTGCCTCGCGGTGCGCATGTCTCGGGGCAGCCACATGGAGCGGCTGCTGGAAGACTCGAGAGGCGTCTCGTGAGTGGCGCGTCCTCCCGCCGCAAGGGCGCTGACTTCGAGCGCGCGCTCGTCCACCGCTTTCGCGAAGCCATGCCCGAGGCCCTCATCCGCCGCGGCCTCCAGTACCGCACTGGCCAGGAGGTGTCCGACGTCGAGGTGCCGTGCTTCTGGCTGGAAGCGAAGGCCCACCAGCGCACCAACATCCGTGAGGCGCTGCGTCAGGCCGTGGAGACGTGCCCGGCTGGCCGCTGGCCGCTGGCCGTGTGCAAGGACGACGGGCAGCCGCCTGTTGTGGCCATGCCGCTGGACGACTTCCTCGAGCTGGTGCGCGAGTGGTGGGAGGCGCGCCCTCGGTGAGTGACTTCTTCGGCCACCTCCTGGGCCTGCTGCGTGTGGAGGCGCTCGCCCCTCGGCACCAGGCCGTCTTCGCGGCTGCGCGCGCGCAGCGGCCGGCCTTCGCGCGCCACGCCACCCTCGAATCGGTGCTGGCCGCCCTGGCCGACGTGCGTGAGGAGACGTACCCACAGCGGGAGGCTCTCACCCGGGCCCTGTTGGCCGAAATGCAGGCCTCCTCCAGCCCAGCGTGGACGGCAGCCCTCGCCGCCGCCTACGCCCCCATGTTGAATCGCCTGCGCCGCCGCATCCTCGGCAACGCGGTGCCCAGGGAGGACCTGGACCAGCTCGTCCTCGCCACCTTCCTCTCCGTCGCGCGCGGATTCCCCCTCTCTCGCTGGCGTGAGTGGACTGCCGCCCGCCTGCGCCAGCAGACGGCTCGCGAGGTGTTCCGCTACCTCCGCAAGGAGCGCGCGGAGCAGCACGACACGTACACGCAGACGCAGCTCGCCGAGTGGCTCCCCGACGCTCGCCACGCCACGCCGGTGGAGAGTCCCAGGCGGCCCAGTGTCCGCCGCAGCTTCGTGAAGCGCGACGCCGTGCTGGTACACCTCGCCCGGGCCTCCCTGCCTCGCAGCGACGTCGACGTCCTCATGGCCACCGTCGTCCGGCGGGAGAAGCTGCGTGCCTACGTCAGCCGCCTCGTCGAAGGCGACGCTGCCGAGGCCGAGAGGACGTACCAGCGGCTGAAGCGCCAGCGCACGCGGCTGCTGCAGCGCCTGCGCACCCAGGCCGGTGACGCCATGGAGAAACCTGTGGCCAGCTACTGAGGAACAACCGTGGCCCAGAAGAAGCCCCTCAAGAAGCTGGGGCGCCCCACCAAGGCTGAAGGTCCCAGGCTGCCCCCGCAAGAGGTGGACAGGCTCCTCGTGGAAGGTGAGGAGGTGCCCACCACGCGGGGTCGTGTGAAGCGGCGCTTCCCCTCCTTCCGCGAACTGGCAGAGCGCTTCGGCGTCGCCCACAGCGCCGTCGCCAGGTATGCTCAGCAGCACGACTGCCTCGGCCGCCGCAAGCGCCTCCTCGCGGGCCAGCCGCCGGCCGAAATGCCCGCGCTGGACGAGACGCCCGCGCCGGACGAAGCGCCACCACCTCCTCCTCCGAAGCGCAAGACGGGCCGCCCCCGCAAGTCCGAGGAGCCCGCGCTCCCGCGCCAGGAGCTCGACAAGGCCCTCGTCTTCGGCGACGTGAAGACACTGCCCGACGGCAGCACCATGACGAGCTACGCCTCGTACCGCGAGCTGGCTGAGCGCTTCGGTGTCGCCACCTCCCTCGTCGCCAACTACTCCAGGGAGCACAACTGCCTGCGCCGCCGCGAGGAGGCGAAAGTCCGCATCGCCACCAAGGCGGACCAGAAGCTCATCGAGCTGCGCGCCAACGCCATCGCCGTCTCCAAGGACGACGCCCTGAAGATGATTGACGGCTACCTCCTCGGCTTCGAGGAGGCGCTGGCCGAGGGCCGCGTGCGCGTCGACAACCCCACCGACTTCAACACCCTCGTGAGACTGAAGGAATACCTCATGGGCGGCGCAGACTCCCGCCAGGAGCTGCACGCCACCTTCTCGCTGGAGAGCTTGCAGGCGCGACACGCGCAGGCCCTGCGCGCCGCACGGGAGACGACGCCCGCCGAGCGCGGCGAGGTGGATGCGGAGGTGGTGGAGAGCGACGACGAGAACCTCGACGCGGCGTCACCAGAGGGAACCAAGGGCGACGGCCTCGTGGCTCCCTCCAAGGACGCCACGCCCTCCTGCCCGCCCTGATTGAGACACCTCTCCTGAGCTCACCGGCGACGGCGAGCCCCCTCTGCTTGGAAAAGGAGAAGTCCAGGGGAAGCTTTGAGGCGGCTCTGCGTGAAGCCGGACAGGAGCAGCACGCAGGTGAGGCTGACGGCCCCCCAAGGCAGCCGTGAACATCAGGCCGCAAGTCCAGGACTGGAGGCGGTTACGTATGTGTTATCGCCCTCCAACTCAGAAGGTGATGGTGGCAACGACGGTGTCGTTGTACGTGCCGGAGGGGACATTCTGGCCGCGCGGAACCGTGCCGTAGACGAGCACGGGCACGGGCAGCCCAATGCCGAGGAACGGGAGACCCGTGCCCGCGGTGTTGCCCCATGCGAAGAGCCGGGTGACGTCCTTGTACAGGAAGTACGAGAGGTAGTCAGCCGAAGCCGTGTTGCGCATCCGGCGCAGCGGCGCAGCGTCGGTCGAACCCGCGGCCGGGTGCAGGCCTTGGCCCAGGGTGATGACCGCGGTGCTTAGCAGGGTGCACTGAACGCTCAGCGCGCCCGTGCCGAACAGGTCGATGCCCAGCGCGGAGTTGACGACGATGGGGTCGTACGTGCCGAAGTTCAGCGTGCCGCCGCCGATGCCAGAGCCGATGTTGCAGGAGCCACCGACGTGGGCGGTGACGTTCAGGTTGGCGGTGGAAGTGGCAGCTTCAGCCGACGAGAAGGCAGCGAGAGACGCGGCGGCGGTGACGGCTGCAACGGCTGTCTTGATAGCGTTCATTGGCAATGCTCCATCGAGCGGCCGGTTGATCCCGGCTGCGTCGGCGCACTGCAACCCGCTCGCCAGCCCTCCAACACTCCTACGCGCCCCTCCCTTCGGAGCATGTCGCACACATGCCTAGCGTGCGCTCCCAGGTAATGCGTAAAGCGACTCCTTGTTTGTTTTTACAACAAAACGCACACATGTCCCCGAAGGGAGCCCTTCAGGGAGGGACGGACAGGCGCCGGAGGCCACGCGAGTCCGTTGGCACGGGGCTTCCTGGGGCGCGGCCTTCCCAGCCGGGAGAACTCGGTTTCCCTAATGAGGGAGAAGATTGCCTGCTGTGGGCCCCCCTCACGAATCCATGCGCGGTGGCGTCCAACCAATGACTCAAGCATGCCACCGCCGGATGGACGTGCGCTGCCCAGCAGGTTCCGTGTTTGGGTTGGAGAGCCCTGTCGACGCCTCCCTCACGTTGCCCCAGGGACCAGCAACACTCCGGCACGTGGCACGAAGCCCCTCCGACAGGCGCTGCCCCCCCCCCCCCCCCCCCCCCTCCGAGAGCCCCCTCCATTTATTTAAACG
>Ga0182745_1000629_pt1 | contig 37617 bp, 37 predicted proteins | sample eDN3rd30CKraftBY_FD_128523 | JGI IMG/M metagenome (GOLD analysis project Ga0182745, IMG submission 128523) | Enriched backyard soil microbial communities from Emeryville, California, USA - eDNA 3rd pass 30_C Kraft BY (version 2) (version 2) | ecosystem: Environmental > Terrestrial > Soil >...
AAATGGGCTATGCATATGGGACACACCAGGAAATGTTATTTGCAACTGGTATCGTTTTATTCTCTTTTATCCTATTATTAAATTTCGTTCTATCAAAAATCAGTACGAAGGGTGGTCATTGAGTTGAGACAGGTAAAAGATAACGTATTGCGTGGACTTCTCTGGTTTTCAGCGTTCTTAACTATTGCCATCCTTGTAACGATTGTTGGATATATATTTTATAAAGGGTATCGCTTAATTAGCATAGATTTTATCTTTGGGGATTATTCTCCAACAGGTCATGGCGGAATTTGGCCGATGATTATTACAACAATATATACAATAGTGATCTCATTATTAATTGCTACCCCGGTAGGAATTCTAGCTGCGGTGTATTTACAGGAATATGCAAAACAAGGTCGTTTAGTTAGGATAATCCGTTTCGCGACGGAAAGCTTAACAGGGATCCCATCAATCATTTATGGATTATTCGGTGCAGTGTTTTTTGTTACAACGTTAAAACTGGGAATGTCGATTATAGCTGCTTCTTTAACGCTGACAATTATCGTATTACCAGTTATTATCAGAACAACAGAAGAGTCATTAAAGACCGTACCAAAAACGTATCGTGAAGGCTCTCTAGCTTTAGGAACAACAAAGCTGCAAACTTTATATAAGGTTATTTTACCGAGTGCGATGCCTGGAATATTATCAGGAATCATTCTCTCCATCGGGAGAATTGTTGGAGAATCTGCAGCAATCTTTTTAACTGCTGGGACGGTGGCTGCCATGCCGGACAGTATTTTCTCCTCAGCAAGGACATTAACGGTCCATTCTTTTTTGGTTACACAGGAATCAGGTGACATTGAGCTTGCTGCTGCGGTTGGGATTGTCTTAATCGTCATCATATTGGTACTGAACCTTTCGGCGACGTTTATCTCCAAGAAATTAAATAAAGCTGACTATTAAAAGAGGTGTGTTGACATGGATACAACAGAGATTGAACAAAGTAACAGGAAAGACCAATCACAATTCAACCAGCAAACAAACGGCAATGTCAAAATCAGTGTAAGAGACTTAAATTTATTTTATGGGGATAAACAGGCACTTTATTCAGTTTCATTGGATATTCAAGAAAAGGAAGTTACCGCTTTAATTGGACCTTCAGGATGTGGGAAATCGACTTTTCTACGAACATTAAATCGCATGAATGACCTTATAGACAGTGTGAAGATTAATGGTGACATTGTTATAGATAAAGAAAACATCTATCAATCAAATGACGTGATAAAATTAAGAACAAAAGTTGGAATGGTTTTCCAAAAGGCAAACCTCTTTCCAATGAGTATTTATGATAATGTCGCATATGGTCCAAGAATGCAGGGGATAAAAAATAAAAAAGTCTTAAATAACATTGTTGAAGAAAGCTTACGTGGTGCTGCAATTTGGGACGAAGTAAAAGATCGCCTGAAAACATCAGCACTCGGACTATCTGGTGGTCAACAGCAAAGGATTTGTATTGCACGTGCAATTGCGATGAAGCCGGAAATCATCTTAATGGATGAGCCTACATCAGCATTAGACCCAATTTCAACATTAAAAGTAGAAGAATTAATTGAACGCTTGAAAAAAGATTACACAATTGTTATTGTGACCCATAATATGCAGCAGGCTGCACGAGTATCAGACAAAACAGCCTTTTTCCTAAATGGGGAAATCATTGAATTTGATTCAACAAACAATATTTTCTCAATGCCAACAGATAAGAGAACAGAAGATTATATAACTGGAAGATTTGGGTAAGATTTTGGGGGAGTAGAAAATGGTCGTTCGTGAGAGCTTTGATAATAATTTGCAGGAATTACAAGGCAAAATGTCAATGATGGCTAAGCTTTCAATTACTGCAATGGAGAAAGCATTTGAAGCCTTGAAAAAACAAGATGTGGAGATTGCATTAAAAGTAATTGATGAAGATACAGTAATCGATAACCTGGACACGGAAATCAATCAATTTGTCATATGGCTAATGGTGAAAGAGCAACCAGTTGCCAGAGATTTAAGAAGAATTATAGGTGCTTTAAAGATTACATCCGAGATTGAGCGAATTGCAGATTTTGCTGTAAATATCGCAAAGTCCACAATAAAAATTGGTCAAACCCACTCTTTAGTAAAAATCACAAATCTTGATCAAATGAAAGATCTATCCATTACTATGCTTGAAAAGGCATTACAATCATTTATTGAAGAAAATATGGTTCTGGCTAAAGAAGTTGGCGATTTGGATGATAAGGTTGATAAATATAGTGGTGAAACATACAAGGCAATTACTAATTATTTAAAAGATCATCCAGAGGAAACAGATCAATTAGTGCAATTACTTTTCATCAATCGATACCTGGAACGAACAGCAGATCACATAACTAATATTGCTGAAAGTGCAGCTTATTTAATAAAAGGACGTATATATGATTTTAATTCTTAATATAAAAGGGTGAGCATTTGGGCTTGCCTTTTTTAAGTTTTTATCAGTCATTACAATTATATCTACTAATAAGCATCAATAGGGAGTGAGGGGCATGAGACGGTCTCACTCCCATGAAATACGATAAGTCCTACTGGATTCTCTCATTTGGGAATAGTTTATTTCAAGTAAATCGAAATTGGTTGCATTTCTTCAACATTGAGAACCATTCCTGATCCTTTTGAATAATAGATCTGTGGTGTAAATGTTAAAGTACGGGCATCCGGATGTATGGAGTAAATAGAGACTTCACTTTTATGAAATGCCCCATCATCAAGACTTACTCCTCCATTACTATTTACGTCATATTTGTTTCCTAAGTTGTCCGTTACATTACTCATTTCAATTGAAATAAAAGGGGATTCCTTTAAAATGTTCCGATCAACAACAAATTCATATTGTAAGACTGATGCCATTTTTGAATGCTCAAAAGATTTTAGGTTTAGAGTAATCCCGGGATACTCCTCTTTTTTATTAAGTAACTGAGTACTTGTTTGCAGTTGGGTTAAGGAAAATTCAAATGACCAATCACCTTCGTATCGTTTAGTATCACTACTGTTTTCAAAGACTTTCGGCTCCCACTTGATGTTAATATCTTCAGGACTTTTTCCATCAAAATGTGGAGTGATTTTTTCAACACCTACATATGTTGTTTCATTCATTTTATCAATGTATCCTGTTCCACCTATTGCCTTAACATCCTCTATATCTATAAAACCTTCTGATCTAGGTTGACTTCCAAGGTCAAATGTAGTCTGGATTGCATAAGTAATTATCACATTTGTTCCATCATAAACTGCATTTTCAATCATAATATCAATCCCATTACTTGACTGCACCTGATTGACAACTGTAGCTAAATCAACGTATTCATTGGGAAGAGTATCTTTTTTAAAATGCTCCATAATATTTTGGATAAAAGGGATATGATTTGCTAATACAGGAACGCTTATGATGCTGCCGGTAATAACCGTAACTCCAATCAATGCTGCCGCAGTTAAAGTATGTAGAAAAGTCCCTTTCTTTGCCTTTTTTTTCTTCCTCAATACATGTTGTTTTATTTCTGCTTTCCTTTTTATTGTTAATGCTCTTGGCTCAATATCATTAATATCAATATCAAGAAATTCTTGTAAATCATTCCTCATAAAAACCGCTCCTTCAGATGTTTGTTTTGTGCTAGTTTTTTCTTGCCGCGATATAATCGATTTTCTACCGCTGACACCGAAATTTTTAGAGACGCTGCAATTTCAGCACTTGTTAAATAAAGAAAATATTTCATCATAAAAATATCGCGATCCATCTCCGGTAATGTACTGAGGATAAGGAGAAGCGTGTTTGTTTCTTCCTTTTTAATTATTTGCATTTGGACATCATCTATATGGGGATGTATCTGAAGTTCCTCTTCACTTTGCTCTCGATTTTGAATTTTCTTTATATGACGAAAACGGTCAATTGCTTTGTATTTTGTCACCATCGCAATCCATTTCTTGAATTCCATACTTGTTCCTTTAAACTTATTTGCATTCTGCCAAACTGTTAAGAATACATCATTCACACATTCATCTACCGCATCACTGCTAACATTGTGTAAGATTTTGTAGCTTATGGCATTTACAAGAGCTGAGTATTCATCAATGATATATTCGAGTGCCTCTTCATTTTGTTTTTGTAGTAGTTTAATAAAATTCACAGCATTACATGTCATTATTGATTCTCCTTATTTTATTAAAAAAGCTTTTTCACTATCTATATCGAATGAATGAATGAAAAACTCGCATTTTTTTATTCTTTTAAAAAGTATAAATTTATTATGGATCATAGTAAAAGAAAATTAAGTCTTCTATATTAAAGTAAGTAGTTTTTTTATTTCATAAAGCTCTAGCTAATTAAGATAAAGATAAATTAGGAGATTTATTTTTATTGACGAAAAAAAGAAAAATTAGTGATATAATAGAAAGAAAGAGCTTACAAAAAAAGAAAGTAGGATGTATTTATGACAAATGTAATGGGTGGTTTAAACCGTTTATTTGAATGGATTATGCGTTTATCTGTTATTAATATAATGTGGATTGTATTTAATCTGCCTATTTGTTATCTAGCTATGTCACTTTTGTTTGCAGAAGATGAAGGATCGGTCTTTTTATTGCTGGGAACGATTGCTGTTTTAGCTCCTTTTATATTTTTTCCGGCGACATCAGCAATGTTTGGCGTTGTGAGAAAATGGGTGATGGGAGAGGATGACGTCCCACTAGTTAAATCATACTGGCGTTTTTACAAAGAGAACTATATAAGAAGTTTAACAGGTGGTTTATTGCTCACTCTTTTTTGGGTGATCTGGACTGTTGACTTTTTCTTTTTCTCAAAGGTAAATGTCTTGGTTAGTTCATTCTTTTTGATCGGATTTTTATTTCTTTTCTTAATGACACTTTTCTTTTTCTCAAACACTGTACATGCTGAATTAAAGCTTTTGACAAGTGTGAAGAATGCCTTCTTTCTTACAATGGTCTATCCATTAATTAATATGGTAGTATTAGTAATTAGTGGAGTTATTTTGTATATAAGCTTAGGTGTATTTACTTTCCTTGTTCCATTCTTCATGGGTACGCTTATCACGTACGTAGGTTTTGCTGCTTATTATCAAAAAATGGAGAAAATAAATAATAAGTCGGTTGACAAAACAAAATAAAGTTCAAAAAAGTACGTTCTTTTTATAAGAACGTACTTTTTTGTTGAACAGGATAAATGCTATGGAATCATCAAAATTAGAAAAGACCTTTTCAGGAGGAAAGGTCTCTGTTTTTATTAGGAAGCGTTTTCATAAATGACGCCTTTAAACTGAATTTTAAAAGTTGGGGGATTACTTTTCTTTATTTCGTTTTTTACTTCTTTAATTTTTGCTACAGCTTCTGTCATTCCGGATGCTGTGATTTTGTATTCTGTTTTCTCATTTCCGGTATCAATTAAAAAGACAAATTGTTTCATGATTGTGGCACTCCTTTGATTATAGTTCATATATTTTATGTTCGTTAGTGGAAAACGGTTTCAATAAAATTTTAAGTAAATTTGTATACGCTTTCATTTTATTGCATCAAAAGACCTATGTCAAGGAGTAACCTATTTTATTTTTTACAATAAAAAAATTCTTCTTAATTTGTTCACAATTGAACATATTAAGAAGAATGGTTAATTCGGCATTTATCACAAATAAAGTGCAAAAGCGATTATAATGCCAATTCCTAAAATAATATAAATCCATGATAAGCGAGAGAGGTTTGCTTTTGTTTTTGTATCATAATGTTTATCTCCCTTGCCACCAATTAAAATAGTACCTAGTAAAGCGAGAACACCAATTAAAATGACGAGGATAATGGCAATCTTCATAAATAAATTCCTCCTTACATCCCACACACTTTTTTCTATCATACTATAAAATGAATGATTAGAATGTAAAAATAATGACTGAAAAACAAACTATCACCTCATTTACAAAGAGGTGAAAGTTTTTATTTTATAACATCATATAAAACACGTGCAATTATTTCATGATTAAAATGCCCAAAGTCCTTTCCAAATAGTGTTAGGCCACCACTGTTTTTTCTATTATCTGAAACAGCTAATTTGAATTTTATCTCAGATTTCATCGTAAGGTTAATGTGATCGATTGTTACATCTGAAATGCGACTTCCATCTATAAAAGTACCATCTTTGTTAATACGCAGTAATTTGGCCATTCCATATTGATTTAAGTATCCCGGCCACCAGTCTGGATTATTCGTGCCTCTCATTTTTCCAAAATCACCAGGTGATGTCCAGAAGCCCAGTTCAATATTATTTAAATAAAAATAGATATCAGATGGCCAATCCTCATTGTATCCGGGTGCTTCTGAACTAATTTCAAAAATAAACTGAAGTTCTTTAAACTCTTCAAATCGTTTTAAGTAATTAGGTATCCGATATTCCAGAAAACCATTGTTTAACCAAATGATACCGGCATGTATGTGAGTTGGATCAGCGAAATAACGGGGGTCATCGAATTCTCCAATAATACTATTTTTTGTAGCTAATCCACAAGTTGGCTCAGCACTATAATTAATATAATGTCCAACATTGATTTCATATTCATAACAATGCTCGATTTCTTTACTTCTTAAATCCACTGTTAGCGAATCTTCATTTAAATAACACATCTTTTGAATTCCATGTTTCCCAACTGTAGTTGTAATATCAATTATACCGCTTTCTTCAAGTTTTTTAATATGCATGGTAACAGCACCATTTGTTAATTTTAATTTTTCTGCTAGCTCATTTAAATTTAATCGATCATGTTGTCTTAATAAATTGATAATTTCAATTCTGGTTTCAGAGCTTAATGCTTTAAATATGGTTAGACCTGACTGCAAATCTTTAATATGAATCAAAGGTGTACCCCCTGTAGAGTGAAGTTCATTTTAGTATATTATAAAATAAATTATATGAATGAGAAAGTCATTATTTTTAGTGGTTCAAGAAAAAAGTATTTAGAAAAGGGGGATTATAAGTTTTTGAAAACGAATACACTTTTTCGTTGACAACTAAAATGATGGGAGATTATTATAAAAATATAAAAAGATTTAGATTCTTATAAAATGAAAATTGGGGATGGGTGGTAAATCATGACATTAAAAGCAAAAATGGTAGTTGATAAGGATTTTAAAATATCTGACGTGGATTCGCGGATATATGGATCATTTATTGAGCACTTAGGTCGTGCAGTATACGGTGGGGTATATGAACCGGATCATCCACTTGCTGACGAAAACGGTTTTCGAAAAGATGTTATTGAACTAGTGAAAGAATTAGATGTGCCGATTATCCGCTATCCGGGTGGTAATTTTGTATCAGGTTATAATTGGGAAGATGGGGTAGGACCTGTAGGAGAGCGTCCAAGACGTTTAGATCTTGCCTGGAGAACGACTGAAACAAATGAATTAGGCACAAACGAGTTTGTAGACTGGACGAAAAAAGTTAACTCAGAAGTTATGATGGCTGTCAACTTAGGTACAAGGGGAATAGATGAAGCAAGAAACCTGGTAGAATATTGTAATCATCCAGGAGGTACATATTACAGTGATTTAAGGAAACAGCACGGGTATAAAGATCCACACAAAATTAAAACATGGTGTTTAGGAAACGAAATGGATGGACCGTGGCAAATTGGTCATAAAACTGCAGAAGAGTATGGCAGACTTGCGGTTGAAACTGCAAAAGCTATGAAGTGGGTAGATCCGACGATTGAACTTGTTACATGTGGTAGTTCAAGTTCTTCAATGGCAACTTTCCCTGAGTGGGAAGCTACAACGTTAGAGCATACATATGAAGCTGCAGACTATATCTCACTTCACCAATACTATGGAAATCGAAATGACGATTCAGCTAGCTATTTAGCAAAATCGCTGGATATGGATCATTTTATTAAAACAGTCATTTCAACATGTGACTATATAAAAGCGAAAAAACGTAGTAAGAAAACAATGTATTTAAGCTTTGATGAATGGAATGTTTGGTACCATTCTAATGAATCAGATAAAAAAATTGAACCATGGTCGATTGCTCCTCCGCAATTAGAGGATGTTTACAACTTTGAAGATGCTTTATTAGTGGGTAGCATGCTTATGACAATGCTAAAGCACTCTGACCGTGTGAAGATGGCATGTATGGCTCAGTTAGTTAATGTTATTGCACCAATTATGACAGATACAAAAGGTGGAGCGTGGAAGCAAACAATCTTTTATCCTTATCAGCATGTATCCATGTACGGGCGTGGGATTGCTTTACAGCCGGTTATCTCCTCACCTAAATATGATTCGAAAGAGTTCACAGATGTTCCTTATCTGGATTCAATTGCCGTTCATAACCCGGAAAAAGAAGAACTAACGATTTTTGCCTTGAACCGCAGTCTTGAAGATAGCTTAACACTAGAATGTGATGTTCGTAGTTTTTCAGACTATCAAATCATTGAACATACTGTGTTGGAAAATGAAAACTTAAAAGCTTTTAACACACTGGAACAACAAGCAGTTGTTCCACATAACCGAGGAAAAGCGGTACTTGAAGGTGGAAATATTATTGCACCATTAGCGAAGCATTCTTGGAATGTGATCCGTTTAGGATTGAAAAAATAAAAATGCCATATGAGACCTGCTCTGTAATAGAGCAGGTCTCATTTTCGTTTTACTAAATATGTTTCAACAAGGTAAAAGTGTGGAAGGGTACATATATAGGGACATACTTAGAAAATGACAGAAGCGCTTCATATGTCATTGTAATTATGGCACAAAGATTCCCTTAAATCTTTGTGGATTTGATACATTGTCGCTTAAGCTTATGTAATCGTACAATATATAGTAAGTAAACTCTTACTCAACCTTTAATGGGGGTGTTTGTCGTGTCAGTCATTTCAAGAGATTTATTTTTATATCTATCAAATAATAAAACGTTGAATCGGGCCGCCCAGAATTGGGGCAGCAATATCGCCTCTGGAAAGATTGTAGGTGGGATAGACTTTCCAAGCTCCATTAAATTTATAAAAGAGTTAAATGAACAGGGTTTTTCGGTAACAGTTGATCATTTAGGAGAATTCGTTACTAGTGAAGAAATTGCAAGAGAGCGGACAAAAGAATGCATTCAAACAATTGAAACGATTGTTGCTCAACGATTAGATTCTCATGTTTCTCTAAAACTAACATCATTAGGTTTAGATATTTCAAAAGAACTAGTTATTGAAAATATGAGAAAAATTATGGATATAGCTGAAAAGTATAAAATTATGGTCACAATTGATATGGAAGATGAAACAAGGTGTGAAGAAACACTTTCAATTTTTAAGGGCCTAAAAGCTGATTATACTTATATTAGTACAGTAATCCAGGCATATTTGTATCGTGCTGAACAAGATATCCGCAATTTAAATAGTTATGAACCATTTTTAAGACTTGTTAAAGGGGCATATAAAGAGTCACCTACGGTTGCTTTTCCGAAGAAGGCGGATGTTGATGAAAATTACAAAAAACTAATCAAATCTCGTTTATTAAATGGTTATTATACAGGAGTTGCGACTCATGATGATGCCATTATTGAATATACTAAGAGATTAGTAGAGGAATATAAAATTCCAAAACATTCATTTGAGTTTCAAATGCTGTATGGAATGAGAACACAAACTCAAAAGGAATTGGTTAATCAAGGTTATAAAATGCGTGTGTATGTGCCATACGGGATTGATTGGTATGGATACTTTATGAGGCGTCTTGCAGAACGTCCAGCTAACCTTGCCTTTGTTTTAAAGGGTATGACTAAAAAGTAAAAAGGAGTCGATGATCATGACAACAGTTTACAAACACGAACCATTCACTGATTTTTCAAAAGAGGAAAACCGCAAAGCCTTTGAAGCTGCCTTAGAAAATGTGAATAAGGTAATGGGAAAAGAATACCCGCTTGTCATCAATGGAGAACGGATTACAACGAAAAGTCAAATTGTTTCCTATAACCCGGCAAACAAAGATGAAATTGTGGGAAAAGTAGCCAAAGCAACTCAAGAGCACGCGGAAATGGCCATTCAAGCAGCAGATAAGGCTTTTCAGACATGGAGATATTGGAATCCAGAAGAACGAGCCAATATTTTATTCCGTGCAGCTGCCATTATTCGCCGGAAAAAACACGACTTTTCGGCATTATTAGTAAAAGAAGCAGGGAAGCCTTGGAATGAAGCTGATGCAGATACAGCGGAAGCGATAGATTTCTTAGAATATTATGGCCGTCAAATGATTGAACTGGCAAAAGGGAAGCCCGTAAACAGCCGTGACGGAGAAATCAATAAATACGTTTATACACCAACAGGAGTAACAGTTGTCATTCCACCTTGGAACTTTTTATTTGCGATTATGGCAGGTACAACAGTTGCACCAATTGTAACTGGTAATACGGTCGTGTTAAAGCCTGCAAGTGCCACACCGGTTATTGCCGCTGAATTTGTAGAAGTATTAGAAGAAGCAGGATTACCAAAAGGTGTTGTTAACTTTGTTCCAGGAAGCGGTGCTGAAGTTGGTGATTATTTAGTGGATCATCCTAAAACGAGTATTATTACCTTTACAGGATCTCGAGAAGTTGGAACCCGCATTTTTGAACGTGCAGCAAAAGTACAATCAGGTCAGCAGCATTTAAAACGTGTGATTGCGGAAATGGGTGGTAAAGATACAGTTTTAGTTGATAAGGATGCGGATCTTGAGTTAGCCGCTCAATCTATCTTCACTTCAGCATTTGGTTTTGCTGGCCAAAAATGCTCTGCAGGCTCAAGAGCAGTTATTCATGAAGATGTTTATGATCAAGTGCTTCAGCGGGTTGTGGAAATTACCGAGCAGAAGATTACCGGCAACCCTGAAAAATACGAAACATATATGGGACCGGTTATTGATCAGGCTTCATATGATAAAATTATGGATTATATTCAAATTGGAAAAGAAGAAGGTCGTTTAATGAGCGGTGGTAAAGGAGACGATACGAAAGGCTACTTTATTGAACCAACGATTATCGCTGATCTTGACCCGAATGCTCGGCTTATGCAAGAGGAAATCTTCGGCCCTGTGGTTGCTTTTGCAAAAGCGAAGGATTTTGACGAAATGCTTGAAATCGCCAATAACACTGAATACGGTCTAACAGGAGCGTTGATTACAAGGAACAGGCAGTATATCGAGCGTGCAAAACAAGAGTTTCATGTTGGGAATTTATATTTTAACCGTAACTGTACTGGTGCTATTGTTGGTTACCATCCATTCGGTGGCTTTAAAATGTCAGGAACAGACTCAAAAGCTGGTGGTCCGGACTACTTAGCTTTGCATATGCAGGCAAAAACAATAAGTGAGATGTTGTAATTAAGTTGTGGGAAAGCAGACATAGTTTCTGCTTTCTTTTTTATGATTAATTCCTTCATCTTTCCCATGTTACACATTGTAGACCATGAAAAAAATAAACTATTTCTAATTTCCTGAAACTTTCGACTTCCTTAATCGTATTACTTAACAAAGGTAACTAGTTATCGAAAAAGTCTACCACGTGGAAAAATGGCTTAATACACTATTAGGAGGCAGAAAGATGGATGGTTTTTTTGGAGTTATTGTTATCTTAATTCCTTTATTAATTATTGCAGCACTCGGTGGGATTGGATATTTCTTTTGGGTGAAGATTCGTTATCGAACAGCCAAGTCAAATCAAGCGTTAATCATTACAGGTCCAAAGTTAGGAGATCCTGAAAAAGAAACGAATATATTCACAGACCAAGAAGGACGTTCGATGAAAATTATTCGAGGTGGCGGTTATAGACTGAGACGTTTCCAAACTGCTACTCCTGTTAATTTAACTTCCTTTCAATTAAAGCTTTCAACACCAAGAGTGTACACAAACGGCGGGGTGCCGATTGTCGCTGATGCAGTTGCGATGGTAAAGGTAGCTGACACATTAAATGGTATTGCAAATTATGCAGAGCAATTTTTAGGGAAAGAGCAAGAAGAGATTGAAGCAGAAATTATTGAGGTTCTTGGGAGTAATCTTCGTGCTATTTTATCGAAGATGACGGTTGAAGATATTAACAGTGACCGTGAAAAATTTAATCATGATGTATCAGAGGTTGCACAAAAGCAATTAGATCTTATGGGCTTTAAAATTACATCATTAGGTTTAACAGATTTACGCGATGCTGATGAGGAAAACGGTTATTTAGAAAACCTTGGAAGACCACGTATTGCAGAGGTTCGTAAACTGGCTGAAATCGCAGAAGCGAATAGTGAGCGTGAAACGCGTATTCATATAGCACAAACAGATCACGCGGCAAAAGAAGAGGAATATAAGCGTCAAATTGCAATAGCTGAGTCAAAGAAAGAAAAAGATATTAAAGATGCTGCCTTCAAAGAGGAAACTGAACGGGCGCGTGCAAAATCAGAACAATCCTATGAATTAGAAAAAGCGAAGCTTGCGAAAGAAATAAAAGAAGAGGAATTAACACTTCAATTTTTAGAACGTGAACGTGCTGTTAAGCTGGAAGAGGAAGAAAGTAAAGTTCGTAAAGCAAAAGCAGATGCGGAGTACTATGAAACGACTCGTAAAGCAGAGGCGGAAGCCCGTAAAGCTGAGATCGATGGGGAAGCAAAGGCAAAAATACGTCGTGAAGAAGGTTCTGCAGAAGCAGACGTTATACGTGAACGAGGGAGAGCAGAAGCAGAAGCTCGTAAACTATTAGCAGAAGCAATGGAAAAACATGGTGATGTTATCATTACTGAAAAATTAATTGAAATGTTGCCAGTCTTTGCTGAAAAGATTGCACAGCCACTAAGTAATATTGATTCTGTGAAAATTATAGATTCCGGTAATGGTCAGGGTGTGTCATCTTTTGGAAAAAGCATTACAAAAACAATGGTTGATATTCAGGAACCATTAAAAGAAATGACAGGAATCGATATGGGTGAGCTATTAAAGTCTTATGCAAACCGTACAAATCGTACAGATAATCATATAACTTTTCAAGAAGTAAAACGGGAAAATGATTCAGATGCAATCACGGTTGTTGATGATCAACCTGATAAATAATAGGAGAAGGCGGGCAAATATTGTCCGTTTTTTTCTATGTAAAAAATGATAGAGATAAGCTTAAAATATGTGAATAAATAATGTGGTTGAACTTGTATTCTATTTCTATGAGAGATTTCCTACAATTAAACTATACAAGTAATCCTAAAGCAAAGTATCATAAGGTTAACGAAATATGAGGTAGGAGTTTTTTTATGAATGAGCTATTAGAGCGTGCTTTATCATTAACTGATTTGAATGAAGTTGTCGATGTGATCAGTGATGGGTTAAAAAAGCCTGTAATTGTAGAAAGCGATCACTTTTTTCTTTTGGCTTATAATTCTTATTATGTCAATCACTTTGATTATGCTAACCAACAAACCATTTTCTCAAAAAAGTGTCCATTAAATATATTTGAACGATTTGTTGAAACAGGCATTATCGACCAATTAAAAACAACTGACAGGCCTTTCCGGGTTGAAGAAATGAAGGAAATTGGTTTAAATCGTCGAGTTGTTGTTCATGCAAAGTATAAGGATAGTATTATGGGCTATATTTGGGTGCAGGAAATAAACAACCTTCTGACTGAAGAAGAACTTGATTTTCTTTTTGATATTTCCTTTCATGTTGGAAAGTTAATTTACAAGAAAAATAAGCTAAAACAACAAAAAGCAGAGGAAATTGAGTGCTTTTTCAGAAAGGTTATAAATAATGAGTTTACAAATGAAAAGGAATTAAAGTGGCAAGCTGCGGAGCTCGATATTGTGTTACCTTCTATTTTTTGTGTAATGGTTGTGAATGCGATTCATGCAGACGAAGAGCTAATCGAGGAATTAAAGGAAACAATTCGTTCCTATTTAAATTTAAAAGACAACACAAGTCATGTGTTGGTGTATCGGACAAATATTGTCATCATTGTTGGCTGTTATTCTCTTAAGTATTCACCTGTAAAAGCTTCTCTTCAAATTGTAGAAAATTTACTAACAAACTTTGATGTCAGGCGATATTCAAATATTTATATCGGAATCGGAAACGAGTATCAGCCTGTTCTCTCTCTTCATAGAAGTTACAAGGAAGCGCTTGAGGTTGTTTCAATTACAGAGGAATTAAGAACACAAGAAAACCTTCCCTATGAATATAACAAGATTGGAGTTCTACAGTATTTGGATGTTATTTATGAAAAGAATGCAAGAACGAATTATACGAATAAAAATATCCGAATTCTTCAAGAAAAAGATAGAGAAAGTCAAACTGAGCTTGTCAAAACGTTGGAATATTATCTAGTGAATAACTGTAAGCTTAAGCCAACAGCGGAGCAAATGTTTATTCATCCCAATACACTAAATTACCGAATGAAACAAATTACTGAGTTAACAACAATAGATTTTAATGATTTTAATCAAAAATGTCAGCTTTATCTTGATTTGATGGTAAGTAAAAGAAAAGATCGGTAGGATGCAATGTTGGTGAAAATAGTCATTTTTATCGGAGATAGATGTAACTAATGCAGATATGGAAGACCGATTGCTAAAAGAAATCACCCATTGATTCATCAATAGGGTGATTGTGTTTTTTATTCAGGTTGATCCGGATAGGTTTCTTTCAAAAACTCAATGGATTGTGTAATTAGTGCCTTTACTACATCCACATCAATATCGGCAATTTTATTGATATAAACACAGGCTTTACCGGACGTATGCTTACCTAAGTTCTGAAGTAATTCCTCACGTTTTGTATCACCGGTGGCAAAATAAAGACTAATTTTTGCTTTTCTAGGTGAAAATCCGACGAGCGGTGCATCTCCTTCATGACCTGTTGGATATTTATAGTGATATTTTCCAAATCCTATAATACTTGGCCCCCACATTTTGGCGGGATATCCAGATGTCTCAGTAAAAATATCCAATAGCTTGTACGCATCTTCACGTTTTTTGGGATTCTCTACTGCTTCAATAAATTCGATTACACTACTGTCATTTTCCTTGGTCTTTAGCTCGTACATATGAAGATCCTCCCAACTAATTGACTAGCCCTAATGATTTTAATCCATTATAAATACCTGAGTTTGTCACTTTTGTTGTTTTATATTTAGCATATTGAAAAAGATCAGGGTGTCCATTTCCCATCGCAAATCCTTCTCCAACAACACTTAACATTTCCTTGTCATTCATGCCGTCTCCAAATGCAATTGATGCTTCCTTTGGGATATGTAAAAGCTCTAAAATATGCTGTACAGCAATTCCTTTGTTCACATTATCCCGGATTACGTCATAGCAATGACGAAGTCCATCAACATTTACTTGTGATAAGTGTATGGAGGGATCTGCTTTTTCATAAAGTGCCGGTTCATTTTCACTTAGATTTATAAGAGTGATTCCGAGTATTTTATCAATTATATCAACAGAGTAACTGTTGTTTTTTTGTAAGTGAAAAGCTGAAATAAACTCTTTTACCATAGGGCTTTCCAAATCTGAAAAGATATTTTCTTCATGTGTATAAAGAACCAGCTCATGTCCGTTGTTCTTTGCGATATTCACATAGCTTTCAACTGTCGTCCTGTTCATGGGAGATCTGAAAATATCCTGATGATTGTATATTGCATATGCTCCATTGTAACCGATAAATGAAGAAATGGTTAATTCATCTGCTATATGTGAGATCTCATGTAGTGGGCGACCTGTGGCTAGAAAAACCTCAATACCTTTTTCTTTTACTTCTGCTACAGCTTTTTTGGTTGAGTCTTCAATCGTATCATCTGGTTTGAGAATGGTCCCATCAATGTCCAGAAATAAAACCTTGTAATCTGTCATCGTCGCTTCACAGTCCTTTTTTTAGTCTTTTCTCTCTTTTCTTTATTCTATCATAGAAAATTTTGTCATTACATTTTATCGGAGTATTCATTTTAAAATAATTTATTAAAAAATGAAATTTGATGTTTATTTTTTATTCTAAAGGTAATACTAAAAATCGAAATTATCATCAAACGTGTTTTGATTGATCTAGGAGGAAATATTGAGATGGCACAAGGAAAAGTAAAATGGTTTAACTCAGAAAAAGGTTTTGGATTTATTGAAGTTGAAGGTGGAGATGATGTATTCGTACATTTCTCTTCAATTCAAGGTGAAGGGTACAAATCACTTGATGAAGGCCAAGAGGTCACTTTTGACATTGAAGAAGGCAACAGAGGACCACAAGCTGCTAACGTTCAAAAAATCTAAAGCTTATTAAACCATAATGTAAAGGGACTATGCTCATTGTATATGAGCAAGGGTCCCTTTTGTTTTACTATCATTTAATCGTATATATAGCCTTTGCAAAAAGTGCTGAACTTAGTGCAGTGTTACTACTTAATATAAGACTTTGACACATATCCATATGACTTGCCATACTTAATTTTATGCCATGAGCCATTTGTAGTAACAATGGAAACAGTTTGGTTTTTCTTTAAAGAACCTATAACTTTTGCTTTAGTAGAAGCAGCCGCACGGACATTTAGTTTTGTGGCATTCACTTTACCTGTTTTTGTTTTCGCGACAGGTGCAGGCTTTTTTACTGTAAAAGATGGTAATGTAGAAGCTCGATTATTGCTGCTATCGACTGCCGTAATCCCTATATAATATGTCCCGTTTGCTAATGAGGAGAAATTGTATTCCTTCTTGATTGGTCCTGCTTTTATTGAGGAATCCTTTAAAATATAATGCAAAATTTTCCCTTGAGCATTTTTAATATAGATTGTGACTTTTCCTGATTCATTAGTGTGAAAGGAAATAGTAGCTTTCTTTTTAGTTTGATCACTTGTTACTTTTACCTGGCTAATAATGGGCGCCTTTTTATCGATTACTGGCTTTTTAGCGGGTGTTGCGGGTTTGACTGGTGTTGTAACAACAGGCTGATTTGTATCTTTAAGTGTATCATCTTTCTTGACAGGCTGTACTGTTGTACTAGAAGGTGCTTCTTCTTTTTCAACGGGCTGTATTGTAATAACAGACGTACCTTCCTTTACAACAGGTTGTGGTGTAGTGCCAGATGTTTGGTGTCTTTCTGCGTAATCTTTGACAATAGTTGTCCCATCATAATAGAAGCTTAAAATCTCACGATAAGAATGTCCTGCATCTGCGCGGTTTTTTGCACCCCATTGGCTCAAACCAACACCATGTCCATCTCCAATACCGAATAGTGTAAAGCTATCATTTGTTTCTGATTGTTTTGTAACGAGATAACTTAGGATTACCCGGTTTCCAATCATAGCACGAATACGGGTAGCTGGAATGTTTACATATTCGACCTTTTGTAAAACTAGCTCTCCATCTGTATTTACACGATCTTTTACAAAAAATTCAAACGTGATATCTCCTTTAGAGACTCGGCCGCCTGATGTGGGTGTATGGAGAGCTAGCTTAGGAATTGAAACAATTTTGATGTCTTTTCCTGCATAACCATTTTGCAAAAGCCAAGTTTTCATAGTAGACGTAAGTGAGCGATCCATTTCTGTTGTTGTATTCCACCATAACGAGGGATTCTTTAAATTTAGTGATGAAGAATTAATTTGCTGTTTTTTTATTGTAAATTGCCAAGGAGTTTTTGCATCAAAGGGATCTGTTTTAATTGGAAGGTACGATAATGAAGTGCTACCCCACGCATTTGCATTTGACTCTGTTCGTCCACCATTACTCGCTGAAAAAACAGTGCTCACAAGGCGGCCATTTTGTCTTAACACTTCACCATAGGTTTCATTTACTGCTGCATCAGTATTTGGATGCCAAGCATAGCCGCCATATACTTGATAGTTAATTGTATCGTCTATCACTCGTGACAGATAACCAACTGCATAACTGCGAGCAGCAACTGCTTGAGACTTGAGTGCTTCTTTGTTCCAGCTTGCCATCATTTCAAATGGAACAACACCTTTTAAATAATCCTCAAGATAGACAGTATTAATTGGACGAATATATTGTGCCTGTTCAACAACAAACCGGAATGATCCAAGGTAAGGACGGTTATTGATTTCCAGATAGTTTGTGAATGACACAGGAGTTAGCTCCAGCTGGTTAACGGTTACTAATTTTGTTGATTCGTCAAATAATGAGATTTTTCCATGTTCAACTTTTGCTACATATGTTTTCTTATCAAGTAAACGTAAATGATGATTTGCTATGAGGAACTCTCCATGAATTTCTATAGAAAGCTGTGGTTGATTACCAATATAATTGACAAGTTTAACTTGTACCTGAGGCTCTGAAGTAGCAGCTTTAGATTTAGAAAAAGGAAAAATAGAGATTAATAGGATGGTAACCATAAAAAATAAAATATTCTTTTTCAAATATACTCATTCTCCTTCGAAATTTAGATTAATAGTATTACAGGGAGAATCATACAAAAGAGAGGTTGGTAGGAGCAATAGGAGATTAAAGGGAAAAACCTTATGAAAATAACAAAGGAAATCGAAGAGGTTGTTTGTACGTAATTAGTAAGGATAACGAAAATAATTAAGCCTACAATTGTACCCTCCTCATATACATATATGTAAGGAGGTTGTACGGTGAAATCGACGATTCAATTCTTCTTTAAACTCATTTATGTACCTATACTTGTGCTGATCTTTATCTTTTGCTTAATTGGGATCATCATTACGATGCAAGTGACGATTGATTCTTATAGTATTCAAAGAACAATTGGTTCAATGAATACTGAACAATTATTTGCTCAATTTCTTCAGTCGGAAAATCATTATTTTTATCAAGATTCTGATAACCAATTCATGGATGCTTCCAATATTTCTACTCTGGCTATACAGCTTGCTACAAGTATTAAACCAACTGATGCAAGAACATTTTTAGGGAATGAATTACCGGGGATGAGGCTGTATGATACTGAAATTGCAGTTGCAGGAGAAGGAACAGATTTAACAAACATTCCATTTGAATCACCACCACCAACAGAAGTTCTTTTAAAGGAAAGGAAAGTAGCAGAAGAAAAATTGGCAGATAGAGAATTGGAGCAAGAAGAACCTGTTACAAATCCTGAGAATAAAACAGTATTTATTTATCAAAGTCATAGTTGGGAGTCTTTTTTGCCTTTATTAAAGGGAGCTACACAACCAAATGATGCAATAAGCTCTGATGAAAGAGCAAATGTGATTGGACTCGGAAGCCGATTAGCTCAAAATCTAATGAAGGAAGGAATTGGTGTAGAGCATGACAAAACAAATATGACACAGGAACTACATAGCAAGGGATGGAGCTCTACACAAGCATATACACTTTCAGGCGATATCGTTGATGAAGCAGTATCAACACAGGAGAATGATTTTGTGTACTATTTAGATCTACATCGTGATTCAGCTCGTAAAGAAATTACAACAAAAACGATTAATGGAGAAAGGTATGCAAGACTCTATTTTGTTGTGGGAAAAGAAAATAAAGATTATCAGGAAAACCTGGATTTTGCAAAAGAAATTCACCAAAAATTAGAGAGGAAGTTCCCGGGTATCAGTCGAGGAGTGTTCTTAAAAACAAAAAGTGAAGGGAATGGTGTTTATAACCAAGATGTATCAAATAAAGCGTTACTAGTTGAAATAGGAGGGGTGGACAATCATTTAGATGAATTAGAACGAACAATTGATGCATTTGCAGAGGTGTATGCAGAATCTATTCGCAATGAGCAAAAGGCGAAAGAGGTGAACTCATAGTAAAACAAGCCGAATTCCAATTCGGCTTGTTTGTTTAGTAATATTTAATATTTTCATCCCCAGTTGTTTTCTTCCAGGTTTTTCGCATGAATAAACAAATTATGCCTATTAAGGCTGCAACCAAAATACTAACAAAAAAACCAGGTCTGATAGCTTTTTCAAGTAAAGTTCCACTTATTGCTGCAAGGATCAATACCAGTCCAAGAATGGCGAGCAGCTTGTTCCAAATCTTGAGCTCCAAAAGTTTAAAAGAAGAACACACGATAAACAACCAATTATATAAAAGCAGAATTCCAGCAGCTGTTGTGATGTATTCATAAATTTTACCTGGAAGCAATAATGCTGTAATAATAGAAGCGCTAAGCCCAACCGTCGCTAGCCCTAAAGAAGGTAAAGGCAAGCTTTTGAAATTTAATTTCTTTGAAAACAGTGCTGGTGCATCTCCATCATTTGCCAGGGTGACAAGTAAATTCGTTACCCCATACAATGCAGCCGTCATTGTAGAAAATCCGGCAATAATAATCGCTCCATTAAACACGTGGGGGAAAAATGGAAGGTTAAAATTTGCCAGTGCTGTTACAAAAGGACTTTCCTTATCATGAAACGCATCAATCCCTGCTAAGGAGACAGCAAGTCCGAGCGACAATACATAAACCGTTGTTAAGCTGATAAGCATAAACGTTCCTGCTTTTGGAGCATCTTCTTTATTTTTTAATTGCATGGCCATAATTCCGATAACTTCTATCCCTCCGTATGCATAAAAAGCATAAATGAGAGAAGCGTAAAAACCACGAAATCCCTCAGGAAAAAGCTCACCAAGTTTTAGAGGTACTCCTGGTGGTTTCGTACCATCACCGTTGATCCAGCCAAACAGTGCGGCAAAAGCGAGGACAATAAACATAAGGATTGCCGCAAATTTCATAATGGCAAATAAATTTTCCATCTTATCAAAGCCTTTTGTTCCTGTGATCACAACTAGAATTGAGAGAATTGCATATCCAGCAGCAAATATCCACAAAGGGACATTAGGAAACCAAAACTGTGATAGAATGGCCAAAGCAGTTAATTGACTACCCATCACAAGAATATTGGAACACCAATAGTTCCATCCGCATCCAAATGCTGCCCATTTTCCAAAAGCTTTACCAGCATAATAACAAAATGACCCTTCTTGAGGATCCTGTGCTGTCATTTTGGCTAAAACATTATATACAATAAAAGTGCCCAAAGCAGCTAATAAAAAGGAAAAAACGATTGAAGGTCCGGCAATACTTACTCCAATTGCAGATCCAAGAAAATATCCTGTCCCAATCGTACATCCGATCCCAATTAAAGATAGCTGCCACCACTGTAAATCACCTTGTGTTGATTTTTTCTTTTGACCTGTATTACTCATTAATAAAACCTCTTCGAACTTCCCTGCGCTTATTGTTGGATAGGATGTGTTTGATTATGTAAAGCAAGAGAAAAATTCGATCGTATGGTGATCAAAAAAGTGGGAGTGACTCAATCAACTCCTCTTAAAAAGGTAACTCCCCTAAAAAGTCCCCCTTATAGGGGGAAGCTAAAAACTATGTTTAAACGAATGAATTGAATGAAAATCCATCAATAGATGAAATTTTCCCCCGCCACCATGTTCCATTTGTATGTGTTATTTCATGCTGGTTAGGTACATATTTTGCATTCTTTAAATGAATAAAGGTAAAAGAATTTTCATTTTCTTTTGATTCCTTTTCAGCTTCTTGTTGTTTCTGTTTTGCATACTCTTCTTTTAAATCATGAAATTTTTTTGAGATAATTTTAGACATTGTGCTATCTTCAAAGTTTTTTGATGCTTCTGTAACACCTTCATAGTAGGCTGTAGCACCAATTAATGTTCCGGATATAATTGAACCATTTACTGAAAGTGTTATATCTACTTCAATTCCATCTTGTTCAACTAAATCTAAAAACATTAACATGATTGCATCATTTGTACTCATTTGTGTTTGTTCTTTTGCCATTACCTAACACCTCTGATCAATAATATTGGTATAGTTATCATGCCCTTAATTTATAAGTTAAACATCAAATATTCTTTAAAACAAAAAGAATAAATATTCACTCATAGTGGACAACTTTTTTCATATAATGTACAAGTCCATTAAAAGGAGAGAAGGATATTTGAGTATTAGCATTTTGGTCGGTTATATTTTCTTAGGGTTATCACTTGCTGCTCCAATTGGGCCCGTCAATTCGGCCCGTCTTGATAAAGGAATTAAAAATGGATTCTGGCATGCATGGATTGTTGGAGCAGGATCAATGATAGCTGATGCGATTTTTATGTTGTTTGTTTACTTAGGAATGGTAAATTTTTTAGATATTCCGTTTGTACAAATTTTTTTATGGTTGTTTGGAGGATTTATTCTTTTATACTCAGGATTTGAAAGTATTTTAGGGGTTAATCGCGTTAATCTTACATACAGCAGAAAAAAAGATTCCCTGAGCAAATGTTTTTTTACTGGATTTATGATGTCGATAACAAGTCCTTTATCCATTTTATTTTGGCTTGGGATATATGGTTCAGTTTTGGCGAAAACAGCACAAGAGAGCGGTACAAGCCAGCTGCTTATTTATAGTTGTATGATATTTGTCGGCCTTACCTTATGGGATGTATTTGTTGCGGGACTAACAACAGGTTTTCGAAAACTTTTAAATGATACAAGCTTAAAAATCATATCCATTATTTCAGGATTATCTTTGTTAGGGTTTGGTGGATATTTTGGATATCAAGGTTTAAAAGCCTTATTTGGTTTTTAATGAAGACGGTTAAAAAATCGTCTTTTTTGCTTTTTCTAGACCAAAAAACTATGGTACGATCAAAATAATCAAAAAATTCAGGAGAGTACTTATGGAGAAAATGATTGAGTTAGATCAGGTTTCATTAAAAAGAAATGGACAGTGGATATTGCAGAATATCAATTGGCACATTAATCAACATGAGAATTGGGTGTTATATGGATTGAATGGGGCTGGGAAAACGGCACTATTAAACATGCTATGTGCTTATTATTTTCCAACACAAGGTTCTATAAAGGTATTAGATAAGGTCTTTGGCCGCGATTATTTAGCAGAAAAGCTTCGCCAAAAGATTGGTCTCGTTTCTTCTAGACTCCAACAAAAATTCTATCCTTCTGACAGTGCTTTTGAAATTGTATTAAGTGGAGCTTATGCATCAATCGGCTTATATGAAAAACCGACTGAAGAAATAAGAAAAAAAGCAATTGGATTATTAGAGGAACTGCATTGTCTTCCTTATGCAGATCGGGCATATGAAACTCTTTCCCAGGGAGAGAGACAAAGGGTACTTATTGCCCGTGCGCTAATGGCAGACCCTGAACTGCTCATTCTTGATGAGCCGACTACAGGGTTGGATTTTTTAGCACGTGAGCAGTTATTGGACGCATTAACCCACATATCAGAAAAGAGCACTGCGCCAACTCTTCTTTATGTTACACACCATGTAGAAGAAATTTTACCAATCTTTAAACACACACTATTATTAAAAAATGGTCAGGTATTTGATTCTGGTCTCACAAAAGATATGCTTTCAGATGAGAAGCTTACAGAGCTTTTTGAATGTAAAGTATCAGTTACATGGGAAAATGGCCGGGCAACTTTAAGAAAGAAATAAATATTTCCTAAATCTGGTTTTTTTCAAGCGGCTCTTACTTTAAAATCATTTCAATTTCACGTGAGGATACGATAAAAACATTTTTTGGTGATAGAGGGTTCTCAGGACACAGCATAGATCTTTCGGTCATTTAATAAAATGGGGAGTAAGGAGCGATTCACTCCATAGTTTGGCTGGAATAGAGGTGGTTTCATGTGATATTAAAAACGTTTGAAACGAAGCAAATGCTTGAAGCCATTTTAAGTAGTATAGATGAAGCCATTCATGCAGTAAATGACGAAGGAATAACGATATTTTATAATCAAGTGGCTGCAATACACGATGGAGTTGATATTGATGAAGTTCTTGGTAGGCATGTCTTAGATGTGTTTCCTTCATTAAGTAAACAAACAAGCACTTTATTAAAGGTTATTGAAACAGGAAGACCAATTTATCAGCAATCCCAAACCTATAAAAACAATAAAGGATTGCTAATAGATACAGTTAATACGACACTGCCGATTAAAGTTGGCGATAAAATAGTTGGAGCAATCGAGATTGCAAAGGACTTTACAAAGGTTAAGCAACTGTCACAAAAGCTCCTTGAGCTTCAGGGAAAAGTGAATGGACAACAATCTAAGCCTGTAAAAAACACAGGTGCAAAGTACAAATGGGATGATATTATTACTGCGTCGGATGCCATGAAAGATGTCATTACTCTTGCCAAAAAAGCAGGGGATAGTTCATCACCTGTGATGATATTTGGAGAAACAGGTACGGGAAAAGAACTGCTTGTCCAATCTATCCATCAAGCATCCTCAAGAAAAAATGGTCCATTCATAGCCCAAAACTGTTCATCTTTGCCAGACTCTTTACTTGAAAGCATCTTATTTGGTACAAAGAAAGGCAGTTTTACCGGATCGGTTGATCGAGCGGGATTATTTGAATTGGCTCACGGTGGAACATTATTTCTAGATGAAATTCACACAATGCCACTCGAGTTTCAAACAAAGCTTTTGCGTGTATTGGAAGATGGCATCATACGTCGAGTAGGCGGAACAGACTCATATGCAGTTGATGTACGAATTATCGTGGCTATGAATGAACATCCTTCCACACTCATAGATAAGAAGGTTTTGCGTACAGATTTATATTATCGACTAAATGTGTTTTTTCTGGAGCTTCCACCACTACGAGATCGTAAGGGGGATATAGCTTTACTAACACATCACTTCATTCAAAAATATAACTATCTTTTTAATAAGCTTGTTATAGGTGTTGAAGATCATGTACTAGATGCATTTAATCAACATGATTGGCCAGGGAATGTAAGAGAACTTGAACATACGATTGAGTTTGCGATGAATATGATTGAAAAAGAAGATTTATTAACTATTCGACATTTACCTTCGTTTATAAAAAAAGAAAAACTGATGGAGAAAGTAAATATTCAATCATTACGGGAAATCGTAGAACAAACTGAAAAAAATATGATTAAACAGGCATTAAACACAACTAACGGTAATGTACTAAAGGCATCAATACTTCTGGAAATTCCCAGACAAACATTACAATATAAAATGAAGAAATACGAGCTTTTATAAAAGGTTTTAGTTGAAAGAAAGGGAGGGATCCAGAGATGGCCAAACCTTATAAGACTGTAAAATTATCAACTTCTGATTATCAACTTGGGCTCTTTCTGGATTATTTTAACAAAAGAATCAGGGTTGATCATTACCGGGGAAATATGACACAAATTTTACAGGAGATTCGTCTTATTTCTAATGAAGATTTCTGTGAAAAAGTGATATTTTATTCACGTCCAGAGCATTGGCAAGAATTAATAAGTCATGGATATGAACTCGAAGGAGTGATTCCTGGATATTTTAGCGGGACTCATAATTATGTTATGACTTTATATACCAAAAACGAAAGAAGAACAAGTCAATACTGGGTAAAAGAAAATGAAATTCTTCAGGATATTAAAAATAAAGGGCCTATCATGAATGATAAGTTAGTACCTACTGATTATAGTTTCCGGAAAGCTGAAGTAGGTGATACCCGGCAGCTTGCTGAATTATACGGAAAAGTTTTTCAAGTTTATCCAACACCAATGAATGATCCAAAATATGTTGAAAGTATGATTAAAGGTGGGACTAATTTTTACCTGGTTGAGTATCATAATGAAATTGTTAGTGCTGCCTCAGCTGATGTGAACACCATTTATCATAACGCCGAGCTTACAGATTGTGCAACATTACCAGCTCACCGCAAACATGGACTAATGAAAAAGTTGCTGAAGTATTTAGAACAAGATTTAAGGGGAAATGGAATATATTATACTTACTCTTTGGCACGGGCTTTATCATTCGGGATGAATTATGCTTTTTATCAACTTGGATATCAATATCATGGAAGACTCATAAATAATTGCTATATATTCGATAAGCTTGAAGATATGAATGTTTGGGGAAAGGATTTATCATCTTAGCCAATATAGGTGCCAAATTTTCTTCATGCTGCCGAAAATTCAGCAGTTGCAATCCACTAATAGCTGCTGAAATTTTGGCAAATACTCGTATTCGAACTTCCTCTTTCAATCTTCGTATAAAATCATAATGGTCTAATTTCATTCTTTTTTTGCATAAAAATAAGTATAAGTTACTAAAAGATTAAAACGCCCACCCTTCACTTTTGTGTTTGGCATAGAATTTGCATATCTATTGATGATAGCAAAAGTAAGGGGGAAATGATCATGTTATATGATTTATATAAACCAAAGCGTCATTGGAAGGACATTGAGCTGTGGAAGGATGTACCTGAAGAAAAATGGAATGATTGGATTTGGCAATTAACAAATACCATTCGTACACTTGATGACTTGAAAAAAGTCATTGATCTTACTCCTGAAGAAGAAGAAGGAGTTAAAATCTCCACGAAAACGATCCCATTAAATATTACTCCATATTATGCTGCCCTTATGAACCCTACAGATACAAGATGTCCAATTCGGATGCAATCTGTTCCAATCGGCGAAGAAATTCATAAAACGAAATATGACCTAGAAGATCCTTTGGAAGAGGATGAAGATTCACCTGTAGCCGGGTTAACCCACCGTTATCCCGATCGCGTTCTTTTCCTCGTAACCAATCAATGCTCAATGTATTGCCGTTATTGTACTCGTCGAAGATTTTCAGGACAAATCGGCATGGGTGTACCGAAAAAGCAATTAGATGCGGCAATTGAATATATTCGACATACACCTGAGGTACGTGATGTTCTGCTCTCGGGCGGTGATGGCTTACTAATAAATGACAATATACTGGAATATATATTAAAAAATTTACGAGAAATTCCCCATGTAGAAATTATTCGAATTGGTACGAGAGCTCCTGTTGTGTTTCCACAACGAATTACAGAAAATCTCTGTACAATTTTAAAAAAGTATCATCCAGTTTGGCTGAATACTCATTTCAATACATCAATTGAAATTACTGAAGAATCAAAGCGAGCATGTGAGATGTTGGTTAATGCCGGTGTCCCAGTTGGCAATCAGGCTGTTATTTTAGCTGGTATTAATGACAGTGTACCGATTATGAAAAAGCTTATGCATGATTTAGTTAAAATCAGAGTTCGTCCTTATTATATTTATCAATGCGACCTTTCGGAGGGAATTGGTCATTTCCGGGCACCTATATCAAAAGGACTGGAAATTATAGAAGGGCTGCGTGGACATACGAGTGGATATGCTGTACCAACCTTTGTTGTGGATGCTCCTGGTGGAGGTGGAAAAATCACATTGCAGCCAAACTATTTAATTTCACAAAGTCCAACAAAAACAGTACTGCGAAATTTTGAAGGAGTGATTACAACATATCCTGAACCGGAAAATTATATCGCTGGCCGGGCTGATGATTATTTTAGAGAAATTTATTCTGACCATGATTTAAAGCCTTCAAAAACAGGGATTACATCATTATTAAATGATGAACAATTTAACCTTGTCCCGAATTCACTGGAGCGTTATAACCGCAGACAAAGCTTTCAACAAAACCCTGCATATTCAACATTAAAAGATAAGCGTGAAAAACGTGATGAATTAAAGGAAAAGAAATTTTTGGCACAGCAAAAGAAGACGGCTCAGGATGAAACGTGAGGTGAAATCTTTACAGATGAAATGTGAATGGTGTGAAGCTGAAGGAGCCAAGGAGAAGGCATGTACGGTTTACTGGGAGTTGCCGGATGGAACAAGAGCGATTGAAATAACTAACACACCTGGTGTCTATTGTTCATTATGTGGGATGGAATATCAAACAGAGAAAACCATTGAAGAGCTTGAAGACCAGCTTATGTTAATAGATACAAAGAGACTTAAACATACAATTGAATTTGATGTCTTAATGTCACAGCCTAGATTACTGAAAAAGAATTACTTTAAATTTTAAGCTTGTCAGCAAGAGAGTGAGGCGATTGTATGAATCGATCTTTGTTAATCAAGCCGAGTATGAAGGAAAGTTATCCTACTGTGACACATGGTGAAGGAATCTATTTGTATGACAAGGATGGCAAGCGGTATATAGATGGATCTTCCGGAGCGGTGACAACAAGTATTGGCCATGGAGTATCTGAGATAATAGAGGCTATGCATGAGCAAGCAAACAAAGTTTCATTTGTTTATCGCTCACAGTTCACATCAGAACCGGCAGAAAAGCTTGCGGTAAAATTAAATGAACTTTTGAATGCTGATGAGGATTATTGGTCTTTTTTTGTGAATAGCGGGTCGGAAGCTACAGAAACAGCGATGAAAATTGCGATTCAACACTGGCAGGAGCAAGGGCATTTTAAGAAAAATAAAATATTGTCCAGATGGGTGAGTTACCATGGAATTACACTTGGTGCTTTATCAATGTCTGGACATGTGAGCCGTCGTGAACGATTTGTATCTATACTTGAAGATTATCCCGCAGTCTCAGCACCATACTGCTATCAATGCTCTTTAAAGAAAACATATCCCTCTTGTCAGCTAGCCTGTGCAAATGAAATTGAAACTGCGATAAAAAGAATTGGTCCCGGGCAGATCGCGGCATTTATTGCGGAACCGATTATTGGGGCGGCAGGTGGTGTGATCATTCCTCCGGATGGATATTATCAGCAAGTTAAAGAAATTTGTAACAAGTACGACATCCTCTTTATTGCCGATGAAGTTATGACCGGAATAGGGCGAACAGGTGAAATGTTTGGATTACATCATTGGAAAGTGCAAGCGGATATTGTCGCTTTGGGGAAGGGAATGAGTGCAGGTTATACAGCTATAGCGGCCACTTTAGTTAGTGAAAAAGTAATGAAACCAATTCTGCAAGGATCAAACTCTGTCATGAGCGGTCATACGTATAGTGCAAATCCTCAATCTGCTGCTACAGCCTTGGCTGTTCTTCGATACATTGAAAAATATCAATTAGTTCAAAATGTGAAAGTTCAGGGAGAGTATTTGCTTCAAAAGCTACTTTTTGAGTTAGGAGAGTTGCAGATTATAGGGGATATTCGTGGAATAGGTCTTATGATTGGTGTTGAATTTGTTTCCGATAAGTCTACAAAACGACCATTTGATAAAAAGCTCTTGATAACAAATAAGATCGTAGAAAAGGCAAGAGAAAAAGGCTTGCTCATTTATCCATCCTCAGCCGGCCAAGAAGGTGCTCATGGCGATGCCATCATTATTTCACCACCGTTTATTATTACAAAAAGTCAAATGGATGAACTTGTTTCTATTTTGAAAGAAGTAGTTTTAGAGATTCAAAAAGAAGTAGGGGGTGTCGGACATGGCGGAACAATCACACCGGATGAAAAGAATGAATAAAGTAGGTACGTTAGATGAAGCTTTATCCTATATTCATAGTGGCTGTTCCCTCATGTTTGGAGGCTTTGGTGGTGTTGGCAATCCTCCAACCTTAATTAATGGCATACTTCAGAAAGGGATAAAGGATTTAACCTTAATTGGAAATGATGCAGGTTTTCCTACAATTGGGATTGGGAAAGTGGTTAGTCAGGGAAAAGCTAAAAAGTTAATCGTTTCTCATATTGGTTCAAATCCTATTGCAGGTCAACTCATGATGGAGGGGAAAATGGAAGTGGAGTTTTCACCACAAGGAACACTCGCCGAGCGGATTCGTGCAGGGGGAGTTGGTCTAGCGGGAATTTTAACAGACATAGGGCTTGATAGTATGATCGAAAAAGGAAAGCAAAAAATTTCAGTCGACGGAAAAGAATTATTAGTAGAAACGGCACTAACTGCTGATATTTCCATTGTCTATGCAAAAAAAGCCGATACTTTTGGAAACGTACTTTATGAAACGAGTGCAAGAAACACAAATCCTTTAGTAGCTATGGCCGGTCAGTATACGATTGTTGAAGCAGAAGAAATTGTGGAACTTGGTGAACTAGATCCGGAGCATATTATAACATCGGGTATTTATGTGGATATGGTGATAAAAAGTCAGGGGATTGATTGGAAATGGGCCTGGGAATAATAGGGAGAGTGATGGAACTGTGAATTCACTTGATGAACGGAACCGCTTGGCAAAGCGGGCAGCTCAGGAAATTAAAGAGGGTATGATTGTCAATTTAGGGATTGGTATCCCGTCGCTTGTACCGAATCATCTATCACCGCACCTCCAAGTTATGTTTCATGCGGAAAATGGAATTCTTGGGATAGGTGGATCACCAGAAAAGGGGATGGAAAATCCAACATTATGTAATGCAGGAGGCTTTCCGGTTACCATTGTTTCAGGAGCTTCCTATTTTGATAGTTCAACAGCTTTTGGTATGATTCGGTCAGGATATTTAGATATGACCATTTTAGGAGGACTGGAAGTTAGTAAGAAAGGTGATTTAGCTAACTGGATTGTCCCTGGAAAAAGAGTTCCTGGAATTGGTGGAGCAATGGAACTTGCAAAAAAGGCAAAGCGTGTCATTGTATTAATGAATCATTGTAATAAAAAAGGTGAATCAAAAATTGTAAAAGAATGCAATTTGCCATTAACGGCTAAAGAGTGTGTCAGCTTAATTATTACCGAAATGGGAGTAATGGAAGTAACGGAACAAGGGCTACTATTAACAGAAGTCATGGCTCCATTTACAGTACATGATGTAATATCAAAAACAGATGCACCTTTGCAAATCTCAGACGAAATAAAGGTTATTGGTATATAAAGAGATGGGGGATAAAGGGTGACAGATGAAAAACATATGCTACGAGAACAAATTCATCACTGGCTGCAACATAACCGTAACCATGGAATAGAATTGCTGCAAAAGCTCGTTCAAGCCAACAGTACACAAGGAAATGAGCAATATGCACAAACCATTGTTATTGAAAAACTTAGGAAGATTGGATTAAAGGTGGAAGTGTGGGAGCCTGATGGAAAATTTCTAGCTACACATCCGTACTTTGCTTCACCCAGGAAGGATTTTAAAGGCAGTCCCAATGTTGTCGGTACATTAAAAGGCACGGGAGAGGGACGCTCAATTATTTTAAATGGTCATATTGATGTTGTACCTGAGGGAGATCATGCACAGTGGGGGCATCAACCATATAGCGGGAAAGTGATAGCGGGAAAACTTTACGGACGTGGTGCAACAGATATGAAGGGTGGAAATGTTTCTCTCCTTTTAGCTTTATCAGCCATTCGTGCTCTTGGAATACCTTTAAAAGGGGATGTTATATTTCAGAGTGTCATTGAAGAAGAAAGTGGAGGAGCTGGCACACTTGCTGCTATTTTAAAGGGATATAAAGCGGATGCAGCGATTATTCCGGAACCGACTAATATGAAAATTTTCCCAAAACAACAAGGGTCTATGTGGTTTAGGTTAACTGTCAAGGGAAGATCTGCACATGGGGGAACACGTTACGAGGGAGTTAGTGCAATTGAAAAAGCTATGCTTGTTGTGGATCATATAAGAGAGTTGGAGAAACGAAGAAATGAGAGAATACATGATCCTCTATATGAAAAAATTCCAATCCCAATTCCAATTAATATCGGAAAGATAGAAGGAGGTGATTGGCCGTCCTCTGTTGCTGACCTTGTAAAATTAGAAGGAAGAATGGGCATTTCACCAGATGAAACAATGAATCATGCTAAGATGGAACTAGAGACCTGGATCAAGGAGCTTAAAAATATTGATCAATGGTTTAATGATTACCCGGTTTCACTCGAATGGTTTGGTGCACGGTGGGTACCAGGTTCGGTAGATCTTAGTCATGAAATGATCAAAACATTATCAGCTAGTTACTCTGAAGTAATAGGGAAAGAGCCTGTCATTGAAGCATCACCATGGGGGACTGATGGTGGTTTGTTAACACAGGTAGGGTCAACTCCGACAATTGTCTTCGGCCCTGGTGTAACAGAAAAAGCCCATTTCCCAAATGAATATATTGAAATAGACAAAGTGTTTGAAGCAGCAGAAATTATTGCATTAACGGTTGTTGACTGGTGTGGAGTAGAGCGTTAGTAAAAACATTTTATAGAGGCGGACTGTATAGGGTCGGTCTCTTGAATTTTTAATAAACATGGACCTTCTTGAATTTGACTCTTCTTGTCAATCCTAATAATGAACTACATGAATTTGTCAAAAATATCCTGTGAAATCACCTCCTTTTCCCACTGGTGGAAGGTATAATGATAAGTAAAGGAGGTTGTATCTGATGAGTATAATATCCAAAAAAAATTTGATCATATTTAGTTTTTTATTGTTTTTCATTATTACCTCCAATACAATTCTTTACCGTGTACCCATTGCGCAACCGCTTCCTGATGGGATTGCTTTGGCAACTTTATTTGATTGTATGATTGTCATTCCTCTTTTAACATATCTATTCATTCTTAGAAAGCGCTACTCTTTAAAATATATACTTCCAGTTGCATTAGCGGGTTATGGTGTAGCACTTCTCATTGTCCCAAATGGTTTATTGTCATCATATTCATTTATCAAATATATTCTCTTTGCAGGAGAGGGGGCATTTATTTTTCTTGAATTGTTTATTGTCTATAAAATTGTGACCAAATTTCCATCTATCATTAAGGGCTTAAAACTAGATAAATCGACAGAAATTCCTGTATTTTCATATAGATTTGAAACTGAACTGAAAAGAAAGTTAAAGCCATCTCGTTTTTTAGATGTTATTACATCTGAGTTAACAATGTTCTATTATAGCTTCTTTACCTGGAATAAAAAGGGGCAACTGAATGTTAATGATTCAAACATGTTTACCTATCATAAAAAAACCAGTGCTATTTCTTTCTCAGTCATGCTAATTCATGCTCTAATACTTGAATCGGTAGGGTTTCATATTTTGCTGCATTCTTGGAATGAAATGATAAGCTACGTTTTGCTTGTGATGAATCTTTATACGCTTGTTTTTATAATTGCTGATATTCAAGCTATTCGACTCAGTCCGTTTGTACTAACAAAAAAACTTCTATATATACAGGTTGGGATTAAAGCGAAGTTGGTCGTACCATTTGAAGAGATAAAGGAGATTAGTTATTATAAAGGTCCTGAGAAGTTGTCAAAAGAAGAAAGGAAACAAGTATTTGATGCAGTATTAGCAGATTTCATGAAGGAAAAACCTATATTTGTCATTGAATTTAATCAACCCCAAGAAGTAGGCTATATGTACGGTTTTAAGAAACGAGTAACAAAAGTTCATCTTTCACCAGATGAACCGGAAAAGTTTTATCAAATGCTAGTAACGAGAATGGGGGATTTGGGATAAATCTAAGGGACTGTCTATAAAAGAGGCTGTTGACAAGAGGGGAATAGATAATGTTCTAATCCCTTTTGTTAACAGCTCCTTTTAAGGACAGTCCCTTTAGCATAACTATATTAACTAGCTGTTATTTTCGTTATTCCGTATAAGGTAATCTGCTCTATAGGGCGAAGCAGATGTTCATGCAGTATGACTGTTTTAGAAGAATAAGCAATATGTTCTTCACAAGTATGAACCAAATCTTGATAAAACGCGAGGAAGCATTGGGCATGATGAATATTACTCTCTGAAAAAATGCCGGAGCGGTTGAGGATCACATTTTCATATTTTAATACAGTTCGTCTAATCGGTTTAAGCAGTTTTTTTATATCACGTAAACGATAAGTATGACGAAGTTGTTCGTTAATTGTTTTGACATCATGGTGTAGTTGGTTTTGTATTTTATCATTCACATTTTTGATATTAACAGGCATTGTATCTTCTATTATCATTTTTTGAACCATAATCAGATCTGACTGAAGAGGTTCATTCATATAGGTTTGAAAGACACGGAAAGTATTAAAAGCATCATACATTGGATTATGCATGTCACCAATAAATTCTAAATCATATAGGTTTAGAGCATCTTCAACAGATACTGGATTTTTGGTAACCCGATCTGTGAACACCTTCTGAAAATCGGTGTACCGTTGCTCAATCTTTTTTAGCGTTCTTTCGGGGATTTCATGTCTTAATGCATCCATTTTTAAGCGAAAGAGATCACTTGGAGACCATGAAAAATACGTTGTTTTCTTAATTCCGCCAATCCACTCGAGGAACTCGCTAAAAACTTCTATAAAATTGGCTGCATCAACTAAGTCATGATCACTTATTCCAGTCAGGGTCTTGCAAAAGTCAGTGAGTGGCTCGGTGCTTTGAGGACGAATAAATTGATCAAAATATGACAATTCCTCTGTCTCAAGTTCATATTTAACAGCACCTAAACGAATGGCCTCCATCGCTTCGAAAGCCATCCCTGTATCTGAGCACAACATTTCAAAGTCAAAAAAAACAAATTGCTTGATGTCCGCCATTCATATTCCCCCTCTCAACAGGTAATTATATGTGGCTTATGGAGGAATTGGTAGATACAAATTTTGTTAAATATTTTGCAAGTTTTGTATGTAGCAACATGTCTCCTTTAATCTAAGCATAAATATAGTGTGAGAGGAGTAGATGAACGTGAAAGATGAACTTATTAATAGCTACAAATATATGAAAAAGTTATTAAAGCAATACTCTTATAGTCAACATCCTAATGACTTATATATTTCTTCACTATTAATGGAACTTGTCTCTATAACAAGGTCAACGATCATGATATTGCAACAGGAAGTGATTGCGAAGCGGCGTTTACGTCATGCATTAACAGTTTTATATAGAAGCTATGTTGCTTTTAAAAATGCTTTTTATGGATGGGTGAAGATTACATATGTAAGTGAACCGGCCAATATACAAGTGATTTTTCAAAGAGAAATAATGGTTAATTTCATCGAAAAGCATGTAAGATTAGCAATTCAAAGTATAGAAGAATTTACTGGTAATGAGCTGTCGAGGGAGATAAATAAGAGGTGAAACTTTTATGTGAAGAGGAAAAGATTATGCTGGTTTAATTCATCGAATAAAAGAAAAAAGATGAATTCAAAGGTGGAGTAACCAATTGAAATTCATCCTTTTTTATGGACTAAGAGAAGAGATTTTATTTCAAACTCTTGCTACTAAAAGAAATGAGAGTAGGGAGATGTTTATATCTTTATAAAAAGACTTCTTCAACCGTTAGTGGATGGAGAGCGTTCGTCACATTAATATAGATAAAGACATCATATCGATTTGACATGGCAGAAGGAACATAATTTCCGTATTGCTCGTAAGCTGGGTTATAGACGACGCCAATGGCACGATGTCCTATAGGTATTTGAAACAAATGACGGTTATGTTTAGTAAAATGAATGAATTTATCATAGGGGCCGGCTTTGTGCATAGCATCCTCCCAACTACCTGTTTGAGCGGGAGGAATGAGCATTTGTTCGGGGGATACTCCCCACTCGTCAGCAGCGATAACTGTGCCTCTATGTGTACCAAATCCAATAATGAAGATGGTCTCAGCACCTTTTTCCTCTCTGAGTAATTGACCTACATTGACAACCCCTTCATTGGCCATATCTGTTGCCCGAGCATCTCCAACATGGGTGTTATGCTCCCAAACAATTCCTTTTGCATGTGCACCATAGAATTCATGTATTTTATTTAAGGCTTCTACCATATGCCTGTCTCGAATATTCCATGACTCATTATCATTAACGACCATCGTTCTGTAGTAATTCTCAGAATTGGCTGTAATCAGTGCATTCACTTCAAGGTTTAAAATATCTTCAGAGTCAGACATCGTCAGTTTATTTAATAGGGTCTCAGTTAATAGTTTAGTCACTTCGTTCAAACAGTCTTCACCATAGAAAGAAGCAGATAGCCCGTATTTTTCAGGGCGTCGATTAAAAGGTTCGAAACATGAAAATGCTTTTTTTGCTATTTCGATTTGTGGGGATTGAATTTTTTCTAAATAAGCGATAATCTCATCAATTGATTCCCATAATGAATAGACGTCAATACCGTAAAATCCTACCTTTTTATCATTTGGCTTGTTGTTATTGTACTCTTTTAGCCAATCGATTAACTCAATCATTTCCTCATTGGCCCACATCCATGTAGGCCAGCGGTGAAAAGAGGCCAGGACTTCTCTTGTATTGGAAAAAGTGTCGTCATAACCTTTAATATAGTTATTAATTTGATGACAAGCTGGCCAATCTCCTTCTACAGCTATATACATAAACCCTTTTTCCATAATTAGCTTTTTCGAGAGCTCTGCTCTTATCTTGTAAAATTCTGATGTACCATGTGAAGATTCACCAAGTAGAACAAAAGTTTCATTTTTTACTTTCCCAACTAAAGAATCAACACCTTCCTGCTTATGGAAAGGATGTGATTCTTCTTTAATAGATTGAATTAGGCTTACACTCATGTTCATCCCTCAATTATTGTTTGTATTCTGCATTGTAGGAGTTACTACCTGAATGTACTGATAATAAGGTGTCAGCATATCCTACAAGTCGGTTGACAATTTCATCTGCAATGAAATAAACAAGCTGATGATTCTTGCTAATATGTAATTCAGGATCATCAAAAATAATTGTTGTATTAATAAAAATGTGCTTCGTGTCGTACAAGTTGTAATGAATAATTGCCTTTCCAGGTGCACCACCTGTTACAGGATCTTTATATGAGGGTAAAAAAATATACCACTCTTCAGCAGTTGGGGATCGGAAATTTTTGGTGAAAGTCATTCCTTTAATTTCAAGGTCAAATTTGTGTTTAAGATTTTCGTTTATACCTTCTAAAATTTTTTTGTTCGACAAACGGGCACCTCCGGAACTTAATCAGCAGGGTTTGCATCGACAGCTATTTCATAAGCATCTAAAACCATACTTGTCATTGCAGGGTCATCAATCCCGAATAGATATTGACCGTCTCTCTCATTCTTAACTTGCATAACGAGGATGACGGAGATATCTTCTTTCATTGTTAATAGGGCGAAAGTTTCAGAATTTATAACAATTAACGCTTCTACTGAAAGCTGTTTTTCTTGTTTATATTCATCAAGAACTGTAATTACATCGCGTTCTCTCATTTGAATCACTCCCTATAATTGTCATTGTTAGTGTTTCCTTTAATAAGGAGTTTATGTCCATAGAGAGAGCTTTTGTTTCTATCTCTAAAAAGCTTTTATTAAAAAAGTTAAAATAGGTCTTTTAATTTTTAAAAAAGGATGTTATTATATTTTTTGTCTTCAAGAGAAGGTAACTTGATAAATTGGTGAAAAAAAGGGATTGACACTATAATTTAAGATGTGATACATTATAAATCCTGTGTCATTCAACTAGAAAATTGTAGTGGTTGAAATGAAATAAAAAAGTTCTTGCTTTTTTAGAAAAACTTACTATAATAAAAGTTGTCCTAAATTGTCTGGTAATGATGGCGAAGAGGTCACACCCGTTCCCATGCCGAACACGGAAGTTAAGCTCTTCAGCGCCGATGGTAGTTGGGGGTTTCCCCCTGTGAGAGTAGGACGTTGCCAGGCAAACCAAATTTGGTTTTGATAAGATAGTTGGCCCATTGGTCAAGCGGTTAAGACACCGCCCTTTCACGGCGGTAACACGGGTTCGAATCCCGTATGGGTCACCATTTAATGTAGGCATGCTATACGCGACGTCCTGTCGCAACACATGCACCTGCACATCCTGTGCTTTGGAGGATTAGCTCAGCTGGGAGAGCACCTGCCTTACAAGCAGGGGGTCGGCGGTTCGATCCCGTCATCCTCCACCATT
>Ga0182745_1000631_pt1 | contig 37569 bp, 18 predicted proteins | sample eDN3rd30CKraftBY_FD_128523 | JGI IMG/M metagenome (GOLD analysis project Ga0182745, IMG submission 128523) | Enriched backyard soil microbial communities from Emeryville, California, USA - eDNA 3rd pass 30_C Kraft BY (version 2) (version 2) | ecosystem: Environmental > Terrestrial > Soil >...
ACACGTGATCAACACACTGTTTTTAAACCAATGGAAATAGATACTGCCATCTGTAAATAGATACTCATAATTACCTAGACTCCATAGTTCAAATTGGGGATAGACATTCAACCCATACCTCATTAGCTCTGTTGAAGGCTTAAATGAAGCGATTGTTAATGATGCTAATGGAAAAACGGCAATAATGACAGGGATGATCATAAACAAAAATAATAATCCGGAAGCCCATTTTCCTCGACTCTTATTCTTCATTTAATTACCTCCCTTCCCACTGAAACCTGTTAGTTTTAGTTGAAGGTATCCTAAAATTCCAACGATAAGTAATAACGTTACACCCACAGCAGAGCCAAAACCTAATTGGTTATATTGAAATCCTTCTTTATACAAATAACCTACAAGTGTTAATGAAATATTTCCGGGCGAATTTACTTGCCAAAACACATAAGATTCTTCAAACATTTTATAACCAGCGAATAAAGTGATCGTTAATACATAAACAGAAACCGGTTTTAAAAATGGAAGGGTAATATGTCTGAATTTATTAAAGGTATTAGCCCCATCAATTTCAGCTGCCTCATACATTTCCTTCGGTATATTTTGTAAGCCGGTTAAGAAGTAAATCATATTAACACCCATCCATCTCCAAGTGGCCAATCCAACCATCAGGAACATAAGTGCTGCCTCATTTTGCCTCCAGGCTATAGGATCAAATCCAAAAAAACCGATAAAAGAATTACCAAATGCCGTATCCGATTCCGCAAAAAGCAGACGGAAAATAACACCCGCAACGATGGTAGAGGTTAAGGCCGGAATAAAGATACATGCTCTAAAAAATGTCTTGCCTTTCATTTTTTTCGAATTTAAAATGATAGCCAATAATAGTGGCAAAGGTATTAAAATCACGATCGTCCAAAAGGTATAGATCGTTGTATTGGATAAGGCTTTATAAAAGGTTGGATTAAATAGCTTCATGTAATTATTTAACCCGATAAATTTCGTTTGGCCGGGCAGTATTTCTTGGAAACTCATGATGACAGTAGAAATCACCGGATATAAATAAAACCCACAAAAAATAAGTAAAAATGGAAACACAAGCACATAGGGTGCAATTTTTTGTGAATAGAAGATATTTTTCATTGTGTTTCCTTTTCTTTTTGAGCTATTTACATTTGGAGGAGAATCTGACCTCATAAGAAAACCTCCCTTTGTTCTGGAAACAGGATAACTCATAAGGGTGCCTACCTTTTGCTGCATATTTGGGCATTCTTCCTAAAGAGCATCCTGTCTACCAATCAATTATTTTATGCTTTGTTACCTACTTCGCAATTCATCCGCAGCTTGCTTTAAGGCTTCATCGGGAGTTTGAGTTTTTTCTCTTAGTACATTGTGTAACACATTCGTTTCAATTAAATCTCTTGCTAAAGGAGTATTAGGGGTAATATTTAATGGATTGATTTCATCTTTAATTCCAAGTAACATATCAAACAAGCCATCGCCAAAATATTCCGTGAATTTGTTTGCTTCTTTTAATTCTGGAGCATCCCAAACATCATGTCGTGGTGGATCAAAGCCAAGCATCGTCCATATCTTGATATTAGCTTCTTTTGATAACTTAGCAAAAGCTAAAAATTCTTTGGCTAACTGAACATCTTTTGCTTGCTTGGTTACCGCGGTCCCTGTTCCACCCATTCCTGCAGAACGGAATCCTCCTTCTTCCCAACTCGGCATCGGCTTCATGACAATATTTCCTGATTGATCAGGCATATGTTCAACAAAACGGCTTGCATACCAAGAAGGCATTATTAAAGAAGCTGCACCACCTTCATTCATGAAAGCAAAGAATTCTTCACTCTCATGTCGTGAACCAGGTGCAAGAACGGCAATCTCATCTTTATAGAGCATATCATGAATAAACTGTAATACTTCGACGTTATCTTTGTTATCTAATATAACTTCACCATTGCTGTCGAAGAAATCAGATCCTTTTTGGCTGATCATAGGATAAAAGCTCCAAAATCCTGTTGTAAAGACCGGTGTCATCGGTTTATCCGTTTTAGCTTTAATCACTTTCCCAATTTCTACAAAATCATCCCATGTTTTAATATCATCAGGACTTACACCTGCTTCATCAAATATTTTCGTATTATAAAAGGCGACTGAAGCTCCAACATGCGTAGGTGCACCATAATACTTTCCATCAGCAGAATAAACGTCGAATCTTGATTTAACAAAGCTTTCTAACTCAGGCTCGACAATATCATTTAAGGGCTCTAATTGAATATCACCTTGTAGGAAGTTCGGAAAACGATTAACTTCAATATCTACGATATCGGGTGCTCCAACACCAGATTGTAAAGCTAGCAAAAGGTTGTTATGCATCTCATCATAAGGAAATGACTCTGCTTTTAATTGAATTTGTCGATCTGGATACGTTTCATTCCATCGTTTCGCAGCGTCTTCAAAGAATTCCACATGTAAACCCTGAAACGTCCAGTATGTTAATTCTTGTGCTCCCCCTTCACTAGTAGATTCTGACGAATTACCTGAAGAGGCACCTTTGTTGCTATTGCATCCTGCCAAAATAATGCACATGACCATCAACATGATAGAATACAGTTTGAACTTCTTACTCAAATTATTTCCCCCTTTTGATAATCTTGATGATTGAATATGTAAAATATGGGCATCACCTCCTTGAATAACATGAAAGCGTTTCCTAAAAAGATTGAAATAAATACTACTAATGTCCAAGATTTGTTATTTCTTTTAATCTAGGTTTACAGGTTGATTGGCGGAATATTAATTTTGGTAAAACCTCGGATTTAGCAGGTTTCGTTTGTTTTTTTCGTAATTTTTTAATCAATAGTTTAGAAGATCTTTCCCCCATTTCTAGAACAGGTGTAGATATTGTCGTAAGTGGTGGATCTAGTAAATCATTCCATTCAAAATCATCAAATCCAATGACTGATATATCCTTTGGAATTTTTAATCCTTTTTCTCGTATTGCCTTTAACACTTCTAACGTTAGATTTATATTAGTCGATAAAATCGCTGTTGGTGGATTCGGACTTTCTAATAAGCGTAATGTTGTTTGTACCCCTTGTCCCTTTTCCTCTTTCATAATATTTATTAAGTGATGATCAACAGGAAAATGGTGATTTGTTAATGCTTGTTTATAGGCTTCCAATTTTTCTTGGCGAACAAGGATATTTTCAATCGGATAAAGCATGATTGCAATTTGCTTATGCCCTAAATTTATTAGATAGTCTATAGCTTCTGTCGTTCCGGTTGTATTGTCAACAATGACCATATCTTCTTCGATATTTTGAGGGGAACTATTTATAAATACCATTGGAAATTTGATAGATTTAAGATAAGTAAATAGCTCACTACCAGGATTAATCGTATTAATAATTAACCCGTCAACCTGCTTTCCAATTAACATTTTAATATTTTCTTCCTCTTGTTCTGGGGAGGAGGATGAGTTACTAACCATTAAACTATAGCCGGTTTTTAAACATTCTTCCTGAATACCCTTAATAATTTCAGTACAAAATGGAGACATATCCGCTATAATCAGTCCAATGATTTTTGTCTCTTTTTTTTTCAAACTTTGAGCCACTGAATTTGGCCGAAAGTCTAATTCTTCTATTGCTTTTAATATTTTCTGTTTCATCTCTTCTGACATATGTTTATAATTTTGATTTAATACTCTCGAAACTGAGCTTTTTGAAACACCTGCCTTTTTCGCTACATCATCTATTGTCGTCATTGACTGATCCTCCTAAGGTATAAAAACGGTTTCTGAAAACGGTTTATGATAAATGGTATTTATTTAGGCAAGCTTTTATTCCATTTTTTCATTAAAAAAATCTCTCTATCATGATTTAAGTCAGCAACCTTCGAAACGTAAAATAGCTTAACAGAAGGAAACAAATTTCAAATGTAATGAAGATAAATCCATAAAAATTTTCATTTATACTTGGACCTTAACCTAAGGTAATGTTTTATATTGTACATTGCAGTTAAAAAAGAAAGGGGCAATACGACAAAGAAAAAGGAGAACAAGTTGCTTAGTGAGTGTAAAATAAAAACAGCAGGATCCATATCTGCTGTTTTAGGCATTTAATCATTTATTGCAAATTAAAGAAAACTTCTCCACCTAACATTTCTTCATACCGAAGTTGTGCTTTTTCTCCTGTTTTTACTAGCCCTGAAATATAGCCTTCTTTTTCACTTCCTACGTACATTTCAAAGCTAAAATCAGGATCAGTTGTACCGATGATATCACCACTGTAAATATCCCCGTTTTCGCTTACCATTGTAAAATTCATGATTCCATCAATATGAAAAGCTAAGTCTTCTGTTTCAGATTCAATAAATTTTACTTTTGTTTTTGCTAACAACCACTCATATCCTTCTGGAGCAGCTTCATTGTATTCATTCATAGAGACTAATTTTTTATATGCAGCGTCACCACGTTCTACTTCGACCACTGTTAAATCAAATTTAATTGGAAAAGTTTCACCTTCGTCATTGTATAACTCATCGTCAACTGTTGCTGTTTTTTGGAACGGCACAGGGTTGGATCTGGATCCTAATTTTGCTTCTGTTTCTTCCTTCTTCTCTGATGCTTCTGTATTTTCTGTCTCACTTTGTTTTGTCTCTTCTTCATTAACCGTTATATCTTTAGTATCTTGTCCACAACCACCTAGGATAGAAATGATTAACACCAAGATGATGAAAAGATTATATGTTTGTTTGTTCAATTTTTATCCACCCTTTCCTTTTTATTCGGTACCCTCTTCTTCTAAATCATCCGGATAGACAATTTCATCAAATACTTCTTGACTAGCTTCGTCTTTTAAGAAAATGGTTACTTTGTATTCATCGGGATTTACGCCATTATAGAGTTGATAGTACATACCTGAAATCCCTAAACCAAATGCAGCAAACCCGTCCATACTGTCTTCATAAGCACTTTTTTCTACCACTAGAGTAAACTCTGAAAAAGAATCGTTATACGTAATATCTTTGATGGATACATAATCTTCACTGTTTTTTGTTTCCTCAATTGTTTCAAGAATGCCTGTTTTTAATTCTTCCATCATTTCTTTATGTTTCGCTTTCGACATTTTATAAGTAAGAGAGCCATCTTCATTTTTTGTAACTTCTTTGACGCCCTCTTTTTTTGCATCCGCTATAACCGTGTCAATATCTTCACCCTCAAACATAGAAGCCGGTAATGTAACTTCCACATTTAAAAGGCCTTTCTTAACATCCACTGATTCATCTTCTGTTTGTTCTTCTTGTTGTTTTGCGGACTCTTCAGCAATACCCGCATTATTTTTTTCTTGATCATTATTTCCGCAAGCTACTAGTAACAAGGACAATAACATCATGAATAAGTAAGTATATCTTTTCATTCAAAATCCTCCTAACATTCTTTTTCGAGGTTGTACCTTTACTATTCCACCCAGTTTCTTAGGTATTTCTAGCAATTTTTGGGTCAGAGGGACAGGTCCCTCGTCCCACCATGAATTAGAAGCCAAAAATAATTGAGGAATAAAAAAAAGACTATTCAGTGCTTTTACACCAAACAGTCTTATCCATATATTTTCACAAATTGTATTGCCGTACCTTTGTATAATATGTATGATGACACAACCTGCATTACATAAGCCCATTTACCCTCTGTATCTGATAGCTAGCCCTTTTAAGAAATTTCTTGCAAAGTTATCTCCACACTCCATATAATTCTTATGCCCTTCTTTACGTAATAAAGCGCCAAGTTCACCTTTTGTAACCCTTAATCCAGCACCTGCAAAAAGATCGATCATATCCTCTGTTGTTAATGACATGGCTATTTTGACTTTTTTTAATAGGAGATTATTCACATTTTCACGGGTAAATGGGGTTGGTGCAGGTGCATCAGGCTGTCCCGGTTTTGGCCCTCTTTTGAAAATAATAAGGCCATTTAAAAATGAATCTAACATCGCATTTGTACATGATATTTGATCACTATTTTCTTCGTCTTCATCAGTCTTGGTGAGGATCTGGATCACCTCTGGTACAGAAACCTCCTCACCACCGAGTTTGAATATTTCTGCCATTTCTTTATTTTTAATTTCCAGTGCATATCTCAACCGAATTAATATATCGTTATTATCCATTTTATGATCTCCTTATTTTTTCCCAAAATCGAAATTTTGTTTATATGAATGAAAGCTGTCTCATTTTATCACACTTCTGTGAAATAAAAAATGCACCACATCATCCACTATTTTATCCTTTAATGAGAGCATCAAGATAAAGTGGAGATTAGTGCATGATGAATTTAACTATATTGAAAATGAAAATCGCTTCCAATCTTGTCATTACATTAATAAAAATACCTAATCTCTGATTCCTTCTTTCTCTTTCCATTCTACCAAATACTCATCAAGTACATTTTTTAATTCCTGACCAATACGTGAATATGCTTCATCATTTAAATTAGCAAGTGACACACGAATGGACCATTCCGGGGCCAAAAATCCTTCCCCGCTTAACAAGACAATAGCCGACTTTTCGGCCAGACGGTACAATATATCGACCGGTTTATAATTTTCTTTCAGGTAATCCATAAATCCTTTTTCATAATGATGATGGCACCAGATTTCCAAATCAATCTCTGTGTAATAGTCTGCATCATTTGGTAAATGTTTCTTCGGTAATCCTAAACCTTCGTATAATCGATTCATTCTTCTGTGTAGGATGTCAATTGTTTTCTTCTTGTACTCATTTTTAGTATCGAGCAAAGCAAAGATTGAGAATATCGCCATTTGTATTTGTTGTGGTGTAGATAGCCCAGCTGTGTGGTTCATTGCTACGTCCCTGCTATCTGCTACCATTCGATCTATAAAAGGAAGATTTTCCGGATTTTGAGTAAGGGAAGCGTATCTTCTATTTAAAACAGCTTTCTCTTCTTCCGGAAGCTCATTAATCAATTTATCAAACACATTTGTCTTGTTAATCGCGATTGTACCTAATCGCCAACCTGTTACACCAAAATATTTGGAAAATGAATACACTCCGATTGTATTAAAAGGTAAATCGACCATTAACGAGCGAAACCCTTCAACAAATGTGCCGTACACATCATCGGATATAATCATTAAATTAGGGTTATGTTGTTTTACTATTTGGATAATTTGCTCGATCGATTCTTTTTTGATTGCTACAGATGGTGGATTGCTTGGATTTACTAAAAAGAGTGCTTTGATGTCCTGATCTTTTAACTTTTCTAATTCCTCGTACGGATATTGCCATGTATGGTGTCCTTCTTCATCAATTTCAGTTGCGTTAATATTCACAAGTTCGTATTTATTGTCCGGTAGCTCAGGAATCTCTATGTATGGCGGAAAAATCGGGACCATTACTGCTACTTTAGATCCTACTGGTAACAAGTGATTTTTATATAAAGTATCAAACGTATAGCACATCGCTGCCGTTGCTCCTTCAACAGCAAATAAATCAAACGAACCACATGAACTATCTTGACCGCACAGTTCTTGAGTTAAGAAATCATGTACAACTTTTTCGGTTCTAACAAGCATCCGGTCAGGATTAGGATAGTTATCGCCAATGATTCCATCTACCAATTCATATACCCATTCATCTGGTTCAAACTGTTTTGTATGAATTCCGTAATCAATGATATTTTTGAGCAATGAAATACCCGCTACGTGATTATTTTCCTTTACATATTGATTGAAACGTTCTGCTATTCCGATTCGGCTTGGCATTCCGGCTAAATCGCCTTCATCCCATACTCTTCTTGATTCTGTCACAGCAAATTGACCAAGGGCAAAAAATGCTTCCCGGGGAGCAGCTGCAATCCAGTTTGGATTTCCGCGACCAGCATCAAGCATTGTTCTCGTCATTCTCATTTTACCTTTAGCTAAATCAATTAGCTTGTCCTTTAATTCAAATGGACTTATTTTCTCTGACACACGATATTCATTCTTTCGTTCACCCATCAAGATCCTCCTAATTATTCATCACGTTGAGTTGATAGTTTTTAATATCTTCAACCATTGAAATGTTTATGTATATATGAAATGAAAGTTGTGAGGGATAGACAAAGACTCTATCCACTAGTATGTTTTCCTTTTTATTGGGAATTTTAAAAGGTATCTATACATACTCAGTCATTTAAGTGTTAGGAGGTAGTCTATTTGGTTCAAACCAATCCGATTAATGTATCAGAAATAGGTTCAATTTGGCAGACCTATCAAGAAAAGACCTTGATTATGAGATTTTTGGAATACTTTATTGAAAAATCAGATGACCCACAAGCTAGAAATATTTTGGGAGGATTGTGGCAGGAGCTTAATTTTTATGTAAACGAAATGGAAGAATTATTTTCTGAACAAGGAATGGTTAAACCGATTGGATTTTCAAAAGAGGACGTTTATTTAGATGCTCCAAAATTATACGATAATGGTTTTGATATTATGTTTGTCCGGATATTAAAGGAAGTGAGTATGGGACTTTACACGTTAAGTATGAATATGACTTATAATAAAAAAGTCATGTCTATTTATGAAGGACTTACAACTGTTACTCAAAAAATTTATAAGCTTTCAACCACTTATTTACTTGAAAGAGGCATTCTTGCACTTCCACCAAAAGTGACAATGCCGAAAAAGACGGAATTTATTAAAGATAAAAAATATAAAGAGGGCTTTAAGCTCTTTGGCGACAAAAGACCATTAAATGACCTTGAAGTTGGTATCATTCATCACAACCTTGAAGTAAATAATGTCGGAATGCAGCTTATAACAGGTTTTGCCCAATGTGCACAAAACAAAGATGTTAGAAAATACTTTTCAAAAGGAAAAGAACTTGCCAAAAAACAAGTGAGTATCATGGAAAAAATTCTTTTGGAAAGTGATGTTCAACTTTCCGCCGTCTCTGGAGCAACAGTCACTACCTCCACTGTTCCTCCTTTTTCTGATAAGCTTATGATGCATTGTATCTACATCCTTAATGGATTTGGCCTTGTAGGTGCCGGAACAGGAGCTTTTTTTAGCATGAGAAATGACATTGTGATGAAAACCATGTTTATCGCAAAAGATGTTTATACCTATGCCCAAGAAGGAATTGAAATTAAATTTAATCACGGATGGTTTGAAGAACCTCCGCAAATGGAAAACCGAAACGGAATCATTAAAGGAAGTGAATAAAAGGGACGAGGGGACAGGTTTGTTGTCCCAAGGAATTTGGGACAACAAACCTGTCCCTCTGTCCCTTACATGCTCCTGCTTAAAAACACTAATCGTTCTATTTCAGAGAATCCGTGTTTTTTGTAAAAGTCTTCAGCCGGTATCCCTCTGTCAGTTAATAGTGAGATCATGCTTACTCCGTCTGATTCTAATTCTTTTATTAAAACATTCATCATCATTGTTCCAATCCCGGAATTTTGTTTGTCAGCCACTACACACATTTCATTGATGAAAAATTCGTCTCCACTCCACCAATGTTTTAGAGTTCCGAAAAGAAATCCTATCATTTTTTCCTCATTAAAAGCGACAATCCCTTTAAAGCCGGGCGTACGTGTGAAATCTTCTAAATAATTCTTTGCCGTTTCCTTTGTCCATTCATCATTCCACGGTTCCTGATTAAAGACTTCCATAAATGTATTCGTACATGCCAAGAGGTCCTTTTCTTCAAATAATGTTATTTCCATTTATATGTCAACTCATTTCTAATTGTAGTCGGTTTTATATTTTCAAAACTGTCTTTTCACGATATGATGCGTAAGACCATGAATGAACAACATCATTTTTATCTACTTGTTTTGGATCAAAGTCGAGTTCCACATTAATTCCTTTCGTTTTAAGGTAATCATGATTGTAAATAGTGTTTGCATAACGGTCACCGCGATCTGGAAATATAGCAGCTATTTTCGTGTTTGGTTCGACAAAGCGGCTTACCCACCTGGCAACAGCATAAACAGAACCGGAAGAATTGCCGGCGAATATTTTTTCATGTCTTGCGAGTACATGTGTAGCAGCATACGCCTCTTGATCATTTAGCCAGTGTACCTCATCAATTAAAGTATGATCAACATTTCCGGCAACTAATGAGTTCCCAATTCCACCCTGCAGGCGGTCAGGCCTATCTGGTTGGCCAAAAATAACACTTCCCGTTGCATCAACAGCGATTACTTTACAATTTGGATTGTATTTTTTTAATTCCCGTGCTGTTCCAGAGATAGATCCTCCAGTTCCGACTGCAACAATCAAGATATCTACTTGTCCAAGATCATCAATCAACTCTTGGGCTAAACCGGTATATGATTCAGGGTTAGAGGGATTTTCATATTGTCTTAACCAATATCCATCCGGGTGTTGCTCCAACAATCTATGCAATAATTCCAAGCGGCCTCCCTGCCATCCTTGAGCTCCCATTTTATCCACCACATGCACATGACAACCTAGAGAGTGTAATTTTGCTCGAGTGATTGAATCTAATCTTGGATCTGTGACAATATGTACAGGGTGGCCAAGTGAAGTACCAACCAGTGCGATTCCACATGCCAATGTACCTGATGAACTTTCAAAAATAGGTTGGCCATCCTGTAAATCACCAGATTCCTTTGCTGCAAGAATTGCGTTCTTTGCCACTCGATCTTTCATACCAAATGGGTTCTGTAGTTCTAATTTTGCGTAAACTTCCCCAATCGACTGCTTATCAAGACGAAGTTTAACTAAAGGAGTATTACCAATGGTTTCGATAATATTTTGATACAAGATCCTCACACCCTCAGTCATATTTTTCTTACTATACCTATTCAGGAGCTAGGCAATCGAGATTCCACTCTTATCGTTTATTTTCTTATAAGGTCAGCGATTTGCTCTTTCTGTTCTCTTAAAATAGCTTTTTGTTGGTCAATCAATTTCTTTATTTCTGCTGGATTTGTTGAGCCTTGAGTCCTTTTTCTTGAAAGGCTTTCCGTGACGCTAAAGATTTCTATTAACTGATCTTCTGTGAGTGACGATTTATACCCATACTTTTCGCATAAATCATTTAAAAATGAAAGGTCTACTTCAATTGGCTTACGATTTTGTTCATTCATGGCTACTATATATTTTCCTGATATAATTTGGGATTGACGATATGGAATTGAGCATTGCAAAGTTAGTATATTTGCTAGAGAAAACCCTCCAAAATAATCATTTGCACACATTTCATACATATGTTCTTTATTGAATTCCACCTCTTTGATCACTGCTGTATAAAGCTTAAACACACTTTTCATACAAGTGATCATCGGGTAAAAATTGCTTCCCCCTTCTTTAGCTGTCTCTACAAGATTGGTAAAGGGTGTATTACGCTGGGCATTAAGCATGTCAAAATAATAGGAATTGACATGTACGCTACGTCCCCGGATTCGTTCAAGAATCGGATAATTCTTTTTTTGCGGCATTGCTGATGATATCCCTGACATTTCGTCAGGCAAAACAAAGAATTTATATTCACTGCTGCCCCAAGTAATAAGGTCTGTGACAAATCGGCTTATTGCAGTTGCTACATTCGAACATTCTGCAGCAATTTGCAGCATCCATTCCTTTGAAGCTACACTTACTAATGCATGGGATGAATCTTGAAAGCCTAGTTTACTTGCCATTTCGGCTCGATTCCATTTAAGCTCCATGCCTGACATTGCTCCTGAACCTAATGGACATTTATTCATCTCATCATAGATTTTCATCATTCTATTCAAAGACTTTTGCAGGACTTCACTAACTGCTGTAAAGTAAAAACCTACTGTAATGATTTGGGCAGATTGATAGTGGGTATAGCCTGGCATAGGAACAGACAAATGCTCGTTTGATAATGTCATCACTTCTTCAATAAGTACTGTTATTTCTTCCATGATGGTCAATACATTTTCACGAGCAAACATAAGTTGTGCAGTAGCTTGTACATCATTCCTGCTGCGGTCAACATGCCAATTAGGGACAGGATGTTCCAATCGGGATTCTACATACTGTTCAATCGCAAAGCAGATGTCAGACATATTACTTTTTGGATCTGCCGTGATATTTTCTTTTGTTATTTGATTTAGAAGATTGACGATTTCAACCATCGATTCTTTACTTATCAAGCCCAATCGTTCATATTCAACCGTCATGACTTCTTCGATCTGAATATAATAAGGTAATAAATGCTTCAATTCATAATCAAATTGGGGTTTGAGTATCTCTTCATGCAATAGCATGCTTGGAGAAGCCGAAATTCTTCCTGATAGTGTCTCTTCATGAAACAAATTATCTACTTTCAACCCATTCTCCCTCCATTCATTTTATTTGTGTCATGTCTTTATTTTTCACTTTTTGTGAATGACTTGGCTTTTGATGGACTGTACCGAATAGACGGTCCCATAAGGTAATAAAAAAACCGTAATTAGCACGATAAACCTCATGATGTCTGACATGGTACTGCCCAATTGCAAAGTAACGTGTAACCCTTCCCTTAATATTTGGGTTATGATCAACAACATTTCCAGCCAAAAATACCTCGTATAAATAATGAAAGACGAGTAATATCACACCGGGTACAGGATCTATTATTGCAATGATGACAACTGGAAGTGTCAACGTGATCCAAACATCTAGTGAAGCGCGCCATGATCCGAACCAGAAGAAAAAGTTTGGCCATTCAGGGAAAAACGAATCATCATACTTTACCCTGTGATGAACAAGATGGATTTTTAGCAATGGATTTTTCTTACTAGGGATATGGGCGATTCTGTGTATTACATATGAATATAAACTCCAGATTAAAAAATAAATAACCAGTTTTACTAGTAAAACCATGAGAGATTTCTCCCCGCTCTCTAAAGAAGATTAAAAATCCGAAGAAAGATAAAGACCTTCTTTAGAAAGCTAGTATTCTAAATCCAGTGCTATCTCTTTCTCCTTTATCCAGAGTCCAATGGTCATCGTTTTTAGAAATGGTATATTAATTTCTCTGCTTCCATTGATTTTCTAGGAAACTAGCAATAGTCGGGTATTTGTACAAATCCATTGTATTGACTGAATATCCGGCTTGTTGCAGCTGTTCAGCAAGCAGAATTAACTTTAGTGAGTGCCCGCCTAATTCAAAGAAATTGTGATCAAGTGTGATTTGTTGAACGCCTAATATATCTGACCAAATGGCAGCAACCTTCCTTTCTTCCTCACTTTGGGGTAGTCTATCATCCTTTTTTTGTTGGATACCAAAATGAAGTTCAGTCGGAACTGGAAGCCTAGCAACATCCAATTTTCCACTTACTGTTAATGGAATTCGGTGAATCGGAACAAATGCAGCAGGAACCATATATTCTGGTAATGTTTGCTTCATATACATTTGAAGATCGTAGACATCTGCATCCACTTCAGCTGTTTGGACGATAAATGCACACAGTATTTGTTCCTTGTTTACTTCAATTGGAAGAACGACTGTTTCAAGGATATTCTTGTGATTAAGGAGGCAATTTTCAATTTCACCAAGTTCAATTCGATATCCACGTAACTTCACTTGTCGGTCTTTACGTCCTAGAAATTCAATGCTTCCATCTGTACGCCATCTTGCAAGGTCACCTGTTTTGTACAACATTCGATTTTCCTGATCCTTATCTGGTATAAAATGTTCACATGTTGTTTCTGGTTTATTTAAGTAACCTCGACCAACACCATTACCTGCAATACACAATTCGCCAAGAACACCTATAGGCTGAATCTGTCCGTCTACTCCGATTATCTTGACATTTGTACCCTTGACTGGTTTTCCGATTGGAATATTGCCTTTTTCACCATTTTTCACATTATGTGCTGTTGTCAACACTGTACATTCAGTTGGTCCGTATGCATTAACCAGTTTAAGTTCAGGGTTCATTTGGAGAGCCTTGTCTGCTAATACAGCTGATAGTGTCTCTCCTCCTGTTAATAATTGGTTGAGTTTTTTGAATAACTCAGGTCGATGGCTTGCTACATGATGAAAAAGGGCCGTTGTCAAAATAGCTGAGTTGACTTTATATTTCTGAATGGCAGCTTCTAATTTCATAGGTTCTATTAAGGTATGTTTGTCCACGAGCACCAGAGTACCGCCATTTAGTAAGGTCCCCCATATTTCGAGAGTTGATAAGTCAAAAACAACAGATGATGCCTGTAACATACAAGTTTGTGAATTGAATGTTAAATAGTCCGGATCACCTACTAAATGAATGACATTGCGCTGTTCAATCAATGTCCCTTTTGGAATTCCTGTTGTTCCCGAAGTATATAAAAGATAAGCCAAATCCTCAGATTTAGTAGAATTCGAGATGTCTAAATGTTGCTTTTCTCCCTCTAGTAATTCAGAGACTTGTAGGATAGGTATTGAGTCGTTGGTCAGTTTTTCCGTTTTATGATCAGTAAGTACTAATTTTGCCTTACTATCTTTTAAAATGTATTGAATCCGCTCATTTGGATAATCGATATCAAGTGGTACATAGGCTCCGCCTGCCTTTAAGATGGCCAAAATTGATACGATATAATCTATCCCGCGATTCATGTAAACTGCTACGAACTCATTAGGCTTGATGTTCCAATTTTTTTGGAGATCAGCAGCTACCTTGTTCGATTGATGATCCAGCTCACTGTAGGTCATCTGCCTGTCCTTATCAATTAAAGCGATCTTGTCAATATAATTGACTATTTGCTGTTCAAAAAATCCAGCTATTGTCTTTTTTTCTTCAGCCTTTGCAAGCTGTATATTGAATTTGTTCAAAATAGTTTGTTCTTCTTCTGACGAGCATATCGACAATTCCTTAATAGGTTTGTTGATATGGCGTACAGCTGATTGAAGTATATGATTAAAACAGTGTACGAATAGATTGATGGTTTCTTTTGTATAATACTCAGATGGATACTGCAGCTTGATCCCAAGTTTTTCCCCACTTCGACTGAATAAAATCTGGATTGTTTGCTCATTTGTTTTACATGTATAGGGAGCATGTAACCCTTCAAAAGATGCCACAAAATTAATCAAAGAATTTGTTTCACCTTCTACAGATATTCCAAGCTCACTTATCAGAAAATCTAATGGAAACTGTTGGTATTCATATGCAGCAGCCAGCCTTTCTCTCACTTGTAGGACCCATTCTTTGAAACTCATTTCCGGATCCATTTTGGTACGGATTGGTAAGATGCTTTCACTTGAACTCCTTTCACCTTTTGGAGGTGAACCTATTACAAAATCCTGATAGGCTGAGTATTTATATAAGCAAACGTTTAGACTGGCAAACAAAAAGCAATACCAGAGAAAGTCTGATTCTTTGCAGTATTGCGTAAGACTTTCAAATGTATCATCGACTGCATTTATTTCTACCAAACCGATTGCAGGCTGCATCGAGTTGGATGTCCTTAGTTCATCAGGTAAAAGCATGTTTGATGGCCGTTCACCTGAGAGCTGCTCCACCCAAAACTCCCTCATTTTGACCGTCTCTTCTGTTAAAACAAACATCGTTTCCTTCCCCCTTTTTGCCATTTGAATTAAAACGAAAATGTATCGGCTAAATTTTCCCTGTATTGATCATTGTTTACAGCTTTGTCAACATTGAGCTGGAGCTGAATAAGCGTTTTGTCTAGATCACCGTGTCCCATACTTTCTAAGAGGGTGATAAAATGTTCTTCCATTTGTTTAATCGTTTCTCTTTTGAATAACTGGGTACAGTATTCAAATGTAAAAGTGATTCTGCCTGATTCTTCTTTAGCAACTAAAATCAAATCGATGATACTTGTGTTTCGTTGTTGAAGATATGGAACAAAACGCAATCCTTCCAGGTTAATTGGTGGAATGTCCATATTTTGCAAAACAAAGATTGTATCAAATAAAGGGTTACGATTAACTGAAGGGCTAATTCCCATTTTCTCTAATAACTGTTCTAACTGATAATCTTGATTTTCAAATGACTGGATTGTATTTTCCCGTACTTCTTGTAAAAACTGGCGCCAAGTTTTGTGTGATGAAGGATAATTACGGAGCGGCAGTGTATTCGTCACCAAACCAAACATTTGTTGAAATTCAGCTTGATTGCGCCCTGCAACGGGAGCACCAATGATCATATCTTCCGCACCTGAATATTTGTATAATAATGTATAGTAAGCAGTAAGTAATACGGTATATAGTGTGGTATTTTCATTTACTGCCACTTGCTTTAATCGTTCTGTTAGTCCCTCTGAAATTTGGAAATCCAACAATTTTCCTTCATACGCTTTTTCAGCTGGACGTTGAAAATCCAGTGGCAAATTCATGGTTGGGATGGTACCTTTCATGACCTCTAACCAGAATTCTTCTTGTCTTTCCCATTTTTCTGTTTTGGTAAAGGACTGTTGCCATATTGCATAATCCTTATACTGAAATTCTAATCTAGGCAGTTGACCTCCATGGAACAAAGTAACGAACTCTTTAACTAATAATCCCAAAGAAAAACCATCTGAAATACTATGATGAATATCAAAGATTAGTAGATGCTTATCATCAGCTACTTCAATAAGACCGATTCTGAATAAGGGAGCTTCTGAAAGATCATATGGTTGAACGAAATTACTGATAAGATCTGATATTTGCTCCTCCGTCCCCTTGAACATTGTCAGTTCTGATTCTAGCTTTTCGATTACCTTAAACATCAGGCCGTTCTTTGTTAGGTGGTAAGACATTCTTAACGAGTCATGCCTGTCGATCAATTGTTGAAATACATTTCTCACCCGTTCAATATCCAGTTTTCCTTCCACCCAATAGATATCTGTAATGTTTTGGCTTGTATCAGAGACCCGCTTCATTTTGTCAACAATCATCATTCGTGTTTGCTGAGATGTTGCCGGGTAATACTCACGTTTCTCAACTGATTTTACTTCTATGCCGACACTTACTTTTTCTCTACTTCGAAGCAGCTTAGCTAAATCTTTGATTGTTGGATGTAAAAACAGTTCATTTAAGCCAATGTCCACATTTAATACCTTACGGAGTTTTGCTACAATCAGAGTGCCTTTCAAGGATTGCCCACCGACTGCAAAGAAATTATCGTTAACATCGATTGTTTCTACAGCTAGTACTTCCTGCCACACTTGGGCAATTGCTCGTTCCAATTCATCCTCAACTTGTTGCTTTTCTGTAGGAATTGATGCAAATTCAGGCATTGGCAGTGCCTTTTTATTAATTTTGTTATTCGCTGACAATGGCATTTTTTCTACCTGCATGTAAAGTTCAGGGACCATAAAATCAGGTAGTTGCTTCATTAGCATATTGCGCATTTCCAAAGAGGTAATCGATAAATCTGCAGTATAATAAGCACATAGCTTTGTTTCTTTATTCGCTGTCTTTATCGGTATTACAACAGATTCCAGTACGTCCGGGATTCCCAATACATGCTGATTAACCTCTTCTACTTCGATTCGATACCCTCTAATTTTCACCTGATCGTCTTGTCGACCAAGGTAGATTAAATGACCGTCAGAACGCCATTTCACTAAATCTCCAGTCCGGTAAACCCTTTTTCCTTGAAGTGAAGGAACAGTGATGAATTTTTCCTCTGATAAATCACTTCGATTCGCGTACCCGCTTGCTACTCCATCGCCGCCTATAAATAATTCTCCTGCCACACCGACAGGTACAGGTTGAAGAAAAGGATCTAAAACATAACAGCTCGTATTCGAAATAGGTTTTCCGATTGGAATACTTCCCGTTTCGAAACCTGTTACATCATAAACGCTCGTATATGTTGTATTTTCAGCTGGTCCATAGCCATTCTTTAGCTTCACAGTTGGATGATTCTGTTTTAGCAAGCGAACATGTGGAGGTGACATTACTTCACCACCGACTATAATGGTATCGAGTGTATTAAAAATTTTCGGGTCTTGATTTAGCAAGTGATTAAAGAGCGCTGTAGTAGGGACCATGAGATTGATTTTGTGTTCTAATAAATATGGTTTTAAGTTTTCGGCATCAAGGTATATTTCCTTATTTGTTAGATACAAACGTCCTCCATTTAGTAACGGTGCCCAGGCTTCAAATGTAAAAACGTCAAATCCCAATGCACAAGTTTGAAGCATTCGTGTTTGGTGATTTAATTCCACATAATTTGTTTCCTTGACAAGACGGGATATCCCCCTATTCGTCACCTTAATACCCTTTGGTCTTCCAGATGTTCCTGAAGTGAAGATCATAATCGCAGTGCTATCTGATTCAGTGGATAAGTTAAGATTGGTCTTCTCTCCTGTGTACAGCATTGGGTTTTGTAAATCAATGATCTCCAGATGATCAGGTATAGTCTGCTTGGTAGCTCCTTGTACCAAAAGCCATCCGCTTCCGCTGTCTTCTAGCATATTTGAAATTCTTTGAGCAGGATAATCCGGTTCAATTGGAACATAAGCAGCTCCTGTCTTACTAACGGCAAGCATACCAACGATTAATTCCATGGATCGCTCAGCCATTATTCCAACAGCTTTTGTATTCGAGATTCCTTTAGCATGTAATGTACGAGCGAGTTGATTAGCTCTTTCATTTACTTCACGATATGTATAACTATCCCCATCGTAAAGTACAGCAGGTTGATCAGGATGAAGAGTTACCTGTTCCTCAAATAATTGAGATATTGTTTTAAGAGGAAAATCTGTTGTTGTATCATTGAATTCTTCAAGAATCTCCTTCTTCTCTTCAAAGCTCATCATTTCAAACTGATGGAGAAGTTGATCAGGAAATTCAGCAGCTTGTTTGGCCATGTTCGTAAAGTGCTGTGTGATCCTTTCTGCTGTTTGTTTTTCGAACAATTCCGCATTATACTCCAGTTTTCCAGATATCAATCCGTCTTTTTCCGTTAGCTCTAAGGTAAGATCGAATTTGGCACTGCACGTCTTTAGCTCAAAAGGTTGAAAGTGTAAGCCATCCATATCAACATGAGCGGTATCCATATTTTGCAAAACAAACATGGTATCAAACAAAGGATGTCTGTCAGACGAACGATTGATCTTAAGCTTTTCGATCATCTGATCTAATGGATAATCTTGATTTTCATATGCTGCTAGTGCTGTTTGCTTCACTTCTGACAGCAATTGGCGAAATGACATCTCCCCCCTTGGTTTAATACGAAGGGCTAGCGTATTGACAAACATCCCAATCACTGGTTCCAGCTCTGCATGTCTGCGACCGGCAATTGGTGTTCCAATGACAATGTCAGTTTGTGAAGTATATCGCTGCAGAAGGGCTGTATATAGGCTAAAAAGAACCATAAACAATGTCGCATCTTCCTCGCGTGCAGTCTCTTTTAGTTGATTGATGACCGGTTTTTCAATTTGAAAATAAACATACTTGCCAAACCCTTCGTTCTTAACAGGACGTACAAAGTCAGTTTGCAGATCTAAAACAGGGAGTTCGTCTTTGAATTGCCCCATCCAGTAACACTCTTGACTGCGAATTTCCTGCTGGTTAAATAAATCGTTTTGCCACATCACATAATCGACATATTGTACATCAACAGGCGTCAGTTCCATTCCCTTATAGAGCAGCATCATTTCCTTCATGATCGTTTGAATGGAAATACCGTCCGCTATAATGTGGTGGATATCAAAAAACAGATAACAGTTATCATCAGATGTGTAAATGATTTTCACACAAAATAGTGGTGCTTGATCCAGTTGGAATGGTTTAATTAGTTGATCAATGCAGTCATGTAGTTTATCCTCTTCGGCATTTAATACATCTAACTTGAATGGAACGCTGTCTAAAATAGTTTGAGAAATATCGTTATTTTCCAGATCAGCTTCAAAAGTGGTTCTCAATGATTCATGTCGTCTGATCAGCTTCACCATCGCTTCTTCCAAACGGATATTATCCAGTTTCCCGTCTACTTTAAATACTGTAGGAAGATTATAAGCAGTGCTTTGCGGATTGAATTGTTGCTGAATATACACTCGTCTCTGAGCAGACGAAGTCTCGTAGCATTCTTTCATTTCCATCTTGTCATTCTCCTAACTTGAAATTATTTCAGGAATCGACTGATTGATGACTGAGACCAATTCTTCTTTTCTTGTATGCAGGAAAAAATGATCACCTTTTACCCATACAATTTTGAAATCATTGTTAGAATGATCTCTCCACGCTAGTATATCTTCCTCACTGATGTCATCCTGCTTCCCGCTAAAAATGGTGACGGGACACTTTATTTTTTCTTGTTTGGGTAAAAAATCATATGTATTCATCATGCGAAGATCTGATTTAAGTACTTGTCTGAACTTTTTAGCGAGATCCGGATGCTTCGAGATCTCATTTGGTATATCTCTACTATGTTGAAATAACTCTCCAACCTTCTCATGAACAAACCTGGATAAAAAGCTGTTTTTTCGGGCACTTTGGGCAGGTGCCGGGCGGCCTGAAAGAAATAAATGCCAAGGCTCTGGAAATCCCTCTTCACTTAGCAAATAATAGAGTTCATACGCCAAGACCGCCCCCATGCTATGACCAAAGATTGCATATTGTTTGTTATTTGCATATTGCTTGATTTGGGATGCAAGACCGTTTCTCATGTTGGTGAAGTTCGAATCAAAGGGTTCGTCATATCTGGCTCCTCTACCAGCAAGTTCAAGTGGATAAAGTTCAATATGATTTCCAAGTAGCTGTTTCCATTGCATATAAATGGTTGCTGAATCACCCGCATAAGGAATGCAAAACAAAATGGTTTTCATTCGTTTTCACCTCTATTCCTCCATTGATCAACAGGAGTTACGGGTGATGAGGTTCTACAAAAAGATTTACCACTCACCTATAACTTCTATCTATAAAGATCTTTGAGCTGCCGGTTCCAATACCGACATTTGTCCCATGTCCATCTTAATCATGTGATCAGCAAGATGAAAATAATGATCGTCATGGGTAATAGCAATAATACATTTCCCGCTGGCTTTCATTTCCGGCAATAGGACTTCGTAAAAGAAACGACGATATTCGGGATCTTGATCTGCCGCCCATTCATCAAATAGACAGATCGGCTTGTCCTCAAGATAGGTGATGAGAAGGGCCAGCCTTTTTTTCTGACCTGTTGATAGCTTTGTCGTACTGAATACCCCATTTTGTATCTGAAGCTTATCTTGTAACTCCAAGCGTTCCAGATAGTAATTCATTTCAACTTCCTTTGCTTGCCAATCTATTCCGTAAAAACGATCAAATAAGTGATAATCTCCGAAAATAGCAGAATAGTATTGCCCTAATTCCACTGGTAAAATCGACTCTCCATTTAGGGTTATATGTCCGGCATCTGGTTCGTACAATCCTGTAAGAAGCTTTGCTAGTGTTGATTTCCCACTGCCGTTTCCCCCTGTAATAAAAACAATGGATCCACTTCGAAACTCGTAATTGATTGGGCCGACTTCAAAGCTTGAATGAGGTAGATCATTTGCCCCATGATAGCTGTATGTCACGTCAATCAGCCTCAATTGAATAGACTCAGATTCATTGAAATGATGGCCATCAGTTGGATGTTCCTCCAGCGAATTCAACTCTTTATTCATGTGCTTGATTCGGTCCCAGCTTACTCGAATTTGCGCAAAGTGTGGGACACTATCAAGCAGCTGGTTGACAGGACCTGTCATGTACAAAAAAACAAACACATAGTTACTAAGCATGATTTGATCCATCTGCTTAAAGATCTCTGGAAAAACAAAAACAACACAACCAATGACTAATACAAATAACAGTTCACCTAGTACGAAAATATCGGAATAACGCAACTGGTATATATTTCGCTTTTCTTTGTAACTGTTACAGCTCTCCTGAATTCCTTTACGGAAATCACGACGTTTCTTAATGTTCAATGTAAGCTCTTTGAATCCATTCAGCATATCTGTGATAAATCCGAAAAATACGTTTTGCAAATCACGTGTTTCCTCCATGATTTTGTTGGCCCGGTTACCGACAAATAAGTACAGAATGGCTAAAAAGACGATGATTGCAATGGAAAGGAACAACGCGTATACATTCATCACACCTAGATAAAGAAAGCAAAAAACAAGTGTTATTAAGTTCGTTGCACCTGAAATCACAATTCCGATTGAACGGCTAATGACCTCAGTATCATTGTTAAGTGTTGCCTCAACACGTCCACGTTCCATTCCTTCCAATATTGAGAAACGTGTATTCAATAACTTATCAATTAGCTCGATCCTTTTTTCATATATAATCTCGTTAGTCAGATTCACGAGCATTGACCGAACATATCGTTGTCCGACCACATACATCAAAATGGCTATGACAAAGTAGAAAAGTAAGCCATTTGTTAAGTTGTTTGTTCGGACGATGGCTTCATTTATGATAAAAATAACAAAAGCATTTCCTACGCCGCTTACCACCCCGAGGACAATGGGTTTTAGAAACGATTTCTCTTTTTTCTTCGGAAAAAAGGTGAGAAGCAATGAATAAACAGCATATAAGCCTCCCGCTATGATGATAAGCCAAACAGCTGTAAATACTGTTTCTGGCATCCATACCTGGATAAACCGCCATGTCAGCTTATAAAACAAAATGTCCGGCACTTTATAAATAGCCATTGCCGCAGCTCCGAGCACAAGCAAATGAAGCAAAAGAGAGAAATAAGATCGGATCTTGTTAAAAACTCCGTGTCGATCTCCTCTAATAATGGCTTTAATCGTTGTAAGCACATATATAAAGATAATGATGCTAATCGGCAGTAAGGCAACAATCAGTCCAACTGCAATGGAATCTACTTTTTTATATGTGTCTGAATTTAACAACGGTGGTTCTTCTCCAATCAATTTATGAAGAATACCTTGACCAATGACCTGGGTGTAATCTGTGTTAATATTCGCTAAAACAACAACCCCAATTTCCTCTCCTGGTCGCATACTAACAAACGATGAAAAAGTAGGATTATTTCCGGCATGTGAGATTTCACCTTCACCCTTCTGAAACACATCCCATCCTGCAGCATAAGAGGAACCATTGAAATCCGGTTTGACAGTACGATTTGCTAGATGGGAAGCTTCGATCAGAGAGAAATCGAAGCTTTCATTACGTACAGTGCCAAGTTGAATTTTAAGCCATAAAGCCATATCGCGTGCATTGCTCATGATATATCCCGCTGGTGCATTCCCTACAAAAAGTGGCGGTTCATATGGACGTGGATCCGTATAGCCAAATTTATATCCTGTCGCTGTTTCTTCAGGCACACCAGGTTCTTTCAATATAAATGTATCTGTCAGTCCTAAAGGTTTAAAGATTTGTTCCCCCATATAATCGGCATAGGATTGTCCTGTCACTCTTTCAATCACTAGCCCTAAAACATCATAATTTATCGTTGCATATTCAAAGCTTTCACCAGGCTCCCTGTTTAACTGGTAATCTTCGAGAATGCGTACAGTATTTTCCAATGCATTTTCACCATAGCCCTCTGGGAGCTTTCCGATTGTTTCAAATGGAATTCCACTTGTATGATGAAGCAATTGCTCGATTGTAATCACTGCAGGTTTCCCATTAAACGTTACCTGCAGCCAAGGGATATAGTGATCAACAGGATCGTTCAGTTTCAGCTTTCCTTCCTTCTCAAGCTTCAGCACTGCAAGAGCTGTAAAGGCCTTGCTATTAGAGCCGATCTCAAAGACAGTAGCATCTGACACTGGCGTCTTTTCGGATAAATCAGAATAACCAAATCCCTGCTGATACAATGTCTCTTTTCCATTTACAATCGTGACAGACATGCCGGGTATTTCTGCTTTTTTCATTTGTTCATGTACCCACTGCTCGATTTCACTGATCCGTTCAGGTGATACGTTTGGTTGAACATCTGCAATGGTGAATGCTTTTTGAGGAAATAAAAGAAACAGTATCATCATTAAAAAACAGATTGACCGTTTTTGTAAAAATGGAGAATTCAATGGTTATTCTCCCTTCAATTCACCGTAATTTTCCGGATATAATTTTTTTGTTCCATATTCACTCTCTTGAAATCAACATCAAGTAAAAAAAATCATTCTAACGAAGAATCTTTAATTTCTTGTTCTGACACGACGTTCGACCTTTTTAAAACGAATCCCTGTGTCATGGATCGGCTCGGTCTTTTTGTTTTCAATCACTTTCGCCAAATTACGGATCGTGAGAGCTTCAAACATTTCCCGAAGTGAGAGCGCACATTCAAATGTTGAATTAATCCGTGCGACAACGGCAGTTGCTTTTAAGGAATGTCCCCCTAATTCGAAGAAACTGTCAGTTACACTGATCTCTTGTAGTTGTAATATCTCTCTCCAAATCTTTAAAATAACTGCTTCTGTTTCTGTTTGAGGAGCTACCAATTCCCGTGTTCGTTCCTGGATGGTTTCCTGCGTAATTAAAACTTTTTTGTCTATTTTACCGCTGGCAGTTAATGGAATTTTCTTAACGAAGATGATCTGCTGCGGTACCATGTAGTCTGGTAGCCTTTGTTTTATATCTTCTAGCAGTCCTTCAGGGTTTATTGGTGTCCAGCCACCTTCTTCTTGTTTAGCTGGTAGAAAGTGTTGGAACCATACACTCGGATCCTGGTAGACTCCACATCCCTTTTCAATGTCGATCCAAACTGGTTGTAACGTATCCTTTAGGTGGTAATAACCGGTTTTTGAAAATGTCGTATTTGCCCAATGTTCCCAATCCTCTATACTACCCTCGATACGTTGTGAGGCTTCCGCATTTTTCAAGATTTCTCCGCCTGCTTTGATATGTGTTCGCAGCCAATGATCAACAGGAAATCCATCTTCCCTAGTAAGTTGACAATATTCAGAAAATGAATGTTTAGGATATAAGCTTTTACCCGTTGGACGAACAGGCAGGATGATACGCTTCAGCTTATGTCCGGCAGCAAGCTTCTTGAATGCTTCGATAAGTATGGATGCATAGCCTTGACCTTGATAGGTTTCATTAACGACACCAGCTAACACAAGTAAGGTGTCTGGCATGGTATTCTTATCTGATTGTTCCATTCCGTGTACCAGCCCGGCATCCCATCCATCAGGCAGATCTTCAAGTGTGCCGTCCCAACTGATCGGTATTGTATTACCGACAGCAGCAATATCCCCATTTTCCAACGTTAAAGCGATCTGATAATCTGGAAATCTATGAAATAATTTCGGCCAATTTGCTACCATGATCTCATCTCCGAAGAAATAAGCCGGCCAAGCCTGTCTATGCAGTCGATTCATCCCATCCTGTAACCCAGGCATTTGTGAAATCGTAAACAGATTGAGCTTTTTGTCGTCATTGAACAGTTTCATTTCATCTGCAAGCTCGACATATGCAATCAGTCCATCTTGACGTTCGTCCTTCTGATGTAAGACAGCTGAACCGCCGATTTCAGGATGCTGCATAAGCACGGTTTCCACTTCTTCTAATTCCACCCGATTGCCGCGGACCTTTACTTGATTATCTTTTCGTCCGATATACTGGATCATTCCATCTTTCGAATAGCGGACAATATCTCCTGTTTTGTAAAGTCTGCTACCTGGTTCATTGGAAAATGGGTGATCAATAAAGCTTTCTTCCGTTTTTAAAGGATCGTTCAAGTAGCCGCGGGCCAGACCATCAGATTGAATATATAACTCACCTGGAACTCCGATTGGTACAATATTCATCCATTCGTCTAACACATACATCTTTGTGTTAGCGATCGGCTTTCCGATTGGCACGATATCACCTTCAAATTCCCTGTTACATTCAAATACAGCAGAATCAACAGTCACTTCAGTTGGCCCATAATGATTGCTTAATCGGCAATTGAACTGCTCCTTGAATTTGTCATGTATTTTACGTGTTAATGGTGCTCCACCACAAATGACATACCGTAAAAACGGTAACTCAGGAATGTCGTTATTCCGACGCGCATGTATAAATTCCTCCAACATGATCGGAACAAATTGAAGAAATGCTACTTGATGTTGATAGGCCAGCTCACCTAGTGCAAGAACATTTTTTAATTCATCCTGTTGCGGAATAACAATTTTAGCCCCTTGAGTTAATGGCCAAAATATTTCCAATAATGAAGCATCAAATGAATATGGTGTCATCATCAGGACTGAATCTGTTAATTGAAGTGGATACTCTTGTGTTAACCATGTAAAAAGATTAACAACACCCCGGTGTTCAATTTCTATTCCTTTAGGTTTATTCGTCGTACCTGATGTAAACAATACGTACGCTAGATGATGAGAGTTTATCAGGTTATTGACGTTATGTTTTGGCATAGTAGACAGTGATAGCTGAATACGATCATATTCTAGAATTCTTCCATTGAACTCTTCTATGCCAGAGCTATTCGTGCTATTTGTAACAATGTATGATAGTGTGGCTGTCTTCGAGATTTCCAGCTTTCGTGCGTTCGGCAGCTCTGGGTTGAGCGGTACATACACAGCTCCTGCCTTCATGATGGCAAGAAGTGAAATGATCAGCTCAGCAGAATGATCGAATATGACCCCGATCTTTTCTTCCGACTTCACGCCTAGGCTAACCAAATAATGAGCAAGTTGATTTGCCCTCTCGTTTAACTGATTGTACGTTAACGTATTCCCTTGTTTATACAAAGCAGGTATATCCGGCGTTTTTGCTGCTTGTTTTTCAATAAGTTGATGAATGCACAGCTGATTCTCGTAAGATTGTTCGGTTTTATTCCACTCAACCGTCATTTTGTGCCCCTCAATCTCATTAACCATTTGGTATTGTTTGATTGACAGATCAGGCGAAGCAATAACTTGCTGTGCCAGCAGAATGAATTGCTCGACTAAACGCTCTGCTGTCGATTTCTTAAAAAGATCACTATTATAATTCAAGTTGATTTCGATGCCATTTTCCAACTCATCAAATGCAAATGAAAGATCAAATCGTGAGCTATCTTCAACAAAGTCAAAGATACGCGGGTTAAAGCTCAAGCCTTCAAAATGAAGTGATGTTAATAATTTCTGTTTATTATTTTGTAATCCATACATAACAGAAAATAGCTTCGAGCGTGATAGATCCCGATCTATTTCCAACTGATCGATGACGAAATTACTTGGATAAAGATGATTTTCATATGCTTCAATGGCCGTTTGTTTACTGTGCTCGGCCAACTGAGCAAATGTCATTTTCTCTGTAATCTCACAGGATAACGGAATAGCAGTAGCAAATAATCCAATCATATGCTCAAGATTGATGTCATCACGATTAACGATTGGTGACCCGACGGTGAAACGATTTTGTCCGCTTAAACGGTGCAGCTGTAAATTGAGTACCGATAGTAAAAACATATACAATGTCATGCCATTTTGCTGACAGTAGTCTTCAATCTGTTTCTGTAAATCATTGTCAATATTGGCGAGAATTGTTCCCCCTTTAAACGTAACAACTGGTGGCCGCTGATAATCTGTCGGCAGCTCAAGTGGAGGCGGAACATCAGCAAATTTATTCAACCAATATTGGCGTTCTTTCTCAAGGGAGCCATCACGGATTGATGAATTCATCCATTCAGCATAATCCGTATATTCAATTTGCAGTTCAGGTAAGTCTGGTTTTCTGTTTAATGAATAAGCATTATATAGTTCGCTAAGTTCTGAAACAAGATTCATAGAAGAAGTCTCATCCCAAATAATGTGATGTGCAGCAAACATCATCAAAAATTGCTTTTGTCTATATTCCACTAATCTAACTGAAAATAATGGTCCCTTTTCAAAATCAAACACTTGATTATTATGGATATATGCAACTTTTCGAATATCCTCATTCATTTCATTCTCTCGTACATGGATTCGATTTTCATAAATCGTATCTAGTTTAAACGGTAGCTCACCAGATACGATTTGCTGAGGTACACCGTCTGCATTTCGAAAACGGATGCGTAATGCAGAATGCCGACTTATCAGATGCTGCCATGCTTTCTCAAATGCTGCTAAATTCATTTCACCTGTAAACATTAATTCAAAGCTCACATTGTAAAACGGATTTTCTGGTTCAAGCTCGTGAAGATACCATTCAGGCAATTGAACTGGAGCCAAATCGTATACTTCTTTCTTAGGATATTGACGAATTTGATTTCTGGTTATTTTCGTATCTTGACCTGTTTCAAGATCAATAGCAGATGCGAGATCTTTAAGGACAGGAGTAACAAATATTTGCTGCAGGGCAATTGAAATGTTAAATTGATCGCGGATACGATTGACAACTTTAACTGCATTGATTGAATTACCGCCAATATGAAAAAACTGATCTTCTCTACTTATTTGATTTTGTTCCAAAATTTCTTTCCAAATACGTGAAAGCTTTTCTTCAGTTGTCGTGTTCAACTCAACCGATTTAGGATGTGTTGAGATTTCCTGCTCCGCTATTTGCAGAAGCATTTTACGATTAATTTTCTCGCTTGTCAGCAAAGGCATTTTGTCAATCTTGATATTGATTGCAGGTACCATATAATAAGGAAGCTTTTCCTGCAGATAGCTTCGCAGCTGGTTTGAATCCAATTGGTGCTTACTTGTATAAAAGGCTATGAGAATGGAATCACCGTTATGTTGTTTTTTGACGATAACGGCAGCCTCACTAACCTGCTCATGTTGATTGATGGTTGCTTCCACTTCTCCAAGCTCAATTCTGAACCCGCGTACTTTTACCTGAAAATCGATTCTGCTTGTGAACTCAAGACTTCCATCCGGTAACCAACACCCCAGGTCACCTGTCCGGTATACTGTTTTTTCATTCTCTTGCAGTGCAAATGGGTTATCGATAAATTTCTGTTCAGTCAATTTTTGATTTTGCCAATATCCTTTGCCTACCCCAATGCCTGCGATCATGATTTCTCCTTTAACTCCGATTGGAGCTAACTGATTAAATTGGTCGACAATATACAAACGCATATTTGGCAGCGGCTTTCCGATTGGAATGCGCGTATTTATTTGATCATTTTTCTCTTCTTTTCTCATGACATGCTGTGTGACATCATCAGAACATTCAGTCGGACCATATGCATTAATCAATGGGATATCCGGGAACATTTCAAACCAGCTTGTCACTAACTTACTAGGGAGTTCCTCCCCATTTGTAATCATCCATCGCAATTTGGGAAGACTGCGTTCGTGCTCTTTCATGCTATTAACTGTATCCAGGAATGCATATAGTAAAGATGGTACTGTTTCAATTACAGTAATATGATATGTGCGTAAATGTTCAACTAGCAACGCCTGATCACGGCCTGCTTCAAATGTAATAATGGATGTTTCTCCACCAGCAAGAAGTGCAACTAATGATTGCCAAATTGATACATCGAAGCTTATGGATGCATTTTGTCCAACAATATCCTCCTGAGTCAACTGCAAACTGTCTATTTTGCAATAGAGATGATTGATCATCCCGTTATGTCGCACAATTGCTCCCTTTGGATTGCCGGTTGAACCAGATGTATAGATCATATAGGCAGGTTGATCGGAACGTATCTGCACTTTAGGATTATCTGACGAAAAAGCTAAGATTTGTTGACCTGTAACAAGCTCGTGAGTTTTACCGAAATCCTTATACCCGTTCATATCAGGACAAACAATTGTTTCTACTTTAGCTGTGTCTAGTGCATTAACACGTTCAACAAATGATTCCTGAGTAATTAGACATGATGCAGTACTATCGTTCAAAACATACATCACTCGTTCGTCAGGAAGGTTCGGATCAATTGGTACATAAACCGCACCACACTTAAATATGGCTAGTAAAGATGTTAACCAGTAAATATTACGCTCACTCATTACGGCGACAATTTCACCCGAATTGACACCTTGACTGATAAGGTAATCGGCTAATCGGTTAGCTCTTTCATTCAATTCGTTATAGGTCACCTTTTCATCTAGATAAGAAACAGCATAATGATCCGGTATTTTACGTACCTGCTCTTCAAACAACCTAGGAAAAGAAGCATGTACTGGAAAATCCATTGTTAAATGATTAAAATCATTCAAAATTTGGTTTCTTTCTTGATCTGAGAGCATATCCATTTGACAGATTGGTTTATTTGGATGTTCGATAGCCTGTTGAACAAGCTTTAGAAAATGATTACCCAATCTTTCCATTGTCTCTTGATCGAACAAGCTTGTTGAGTATTGAATATACCCTTCGATCTTTCCTTCCTTTTGAAACAATTCAAAAGCGAAATCAAACGGAGAGTAACGGATTGTAGTAAGCGAATGTTCAAATGAAATCGACAAACCAGGTACTATTTCCCTCACATCTTTTTCATCGGAATGCAGTGTATGCATTTCAAAAAGAACATCATAGACCGGGTGTCTGCTGCTGTTTCGTTGTACCCCTAAATCTTCAACGATTTTATCAAAAGGATATGCTTGGTTTTCCTGGATTCCTAACACAACTTTTTTGACTTTTTTCACAAACTGATGAAATGTTTCTTCCCCTTTTACCTGATTGCGGACCGGCAGCGTATTAATAAAGCTGCCAATCACAGACTTAAGTTCAGGATGAAATCGGCCGGAGTAAGAAGTTCCGACAATGATGTCATCATTGCGGGTATATTTTGCAAGGAGCACATTCATCACTCCGAGCAAGAACATATAGACACTAACATCCATCCGTTCACACGCTTTTTTTAAGTTGGTGAGCGATTCACCTTCAATAACTAATGGAACGGCCGCTCCCTTATAGGACCTTTCTTTTTCACGTTGACGATCAAGTGGAAAGTTGAGATCAGGAAGCTCACCGGCTAATGAATTCAACCAAAACTCCCTTTGCTCTCCAAGTTCACCTGTTGACGGGTGTAGCATGCTATTATGCCAATGGGCATAATCACTATATTGAATATCTGGTTCAGGGAGCGGATTTGACATCATGTTTACATTAGCACGATACAAAGTCATTAACTCGGAAAGGATAATGTCAAGCGCCAATCCATCAGCAATGCTATGGTGTGCAACGATTAAGCATACATGTTTTTCAGCGGAAAGCCTATATAACAATACTCTTACCAATGGCGCCTGACTGAGATCGAAAGGTGTAGTTAATTCTTCTTGAATCCATTGTTCTACTTGGACTTCTGGTTGATCAGCATTCACTACTTTAACGGGAACTGATATGTCTAATTTATGAAAAACCAGCTGCAAGGGCGTTCCATTCTCTTCTTTGAAACACGTGCGCAGCGATTGATGCCGATCTGTAAGGTCTTGAATCGTTTTTTGAAAGATGGAAACGTCCAATTGTCCAGTAAGGGTAAACACCGTTGAAACATTTGACATTGAACGGATCGATTCATCATTGGAATAATCAAACTGGTCCAAGAACCAAAAACGCTTTTGAGTATGAGAGACTTCATATTTATTGAAAGTTTGGTCAGTTTGTGTTTTCATCTAGTGAACTTCCTTTCCTTGCTATTACTTGTCACTCTCGTTTCATAAAGGTGTTGCTTTGGGAATGGAACTGATCTTTTCTCTAGATTTCGGCATATTTACTTGACTATGAACAAACCGGCTAAGAGAATCGACCGTATCATGTTGAAACAATATATTTGCATCAAGCTGGAGTTGGTACTTTTGTGATAATTCGTAAGCAATATCGATTCCTTGTATGGAATCCCCGCCAAAGGAAAAATAGTTTTCATGTATATCAGGCTCTTCTTCTAATTCCATTACATTGGTCCAAGTAGCCGCAACAAAACTTCTAATTTCTTCAATCGATTCACTCGTGCTCGTCTCTTCTACAGATTGTTGCATGTCATCCTGTAGTTCTTTAGACAGTTCAAAAAAGGCAATGTTTTTTACTTCTTCCAAATCATGACTGTTGAATCCTGTAACAAGAGTATGGCTTGAGTTTGTCCTTAGCAATTTATGAAAAGCAGCTACACCAATCTGCGGATCAAAACCTAGAATTAGTGGTGATAATCGTTTGATGTTGTGAATCATAGTTTGTTCGTTATCTTCTGTTGCGGCTTTCCCCATTCCTGTCAACTGCCAACCGCCCCATTGAATGGAAATGAAATTCCGGCCATATTGTCTTTGTTTTAAAGCATATTGATCCATAAAATAGTTCGCACTTGAATATGGACCTTGATTCGCCTCTGGTAAAACCGCATCAACAGACGAAAATAAAAAGAAGAAATCGAGCATTTGATCACTCAGTAACAGATCAAGAAAAACTGTGCCATATACTTTTGCGCCATAGACTTCATGGAAGTCATCAAGAGTGGCATCTTGTAGTGATACATGCCTCCCTTTCAAACCAGCTGTGTGAATAACCCCGTCTACTCTTCCGTAAGTTGTCTTAATCTGTTCCATAACTAAACGCAAATTTTCGTAATCTGCTATATCTGTCGTGAAGTATTCTACTTTTGCTCCCATATCTGATAATTGATTTAGTGAATCTAGCTGTGATTGATTTAACTTTTCACGTTCTGTCCTTCCAAGGATCAGAAGGGTAGCATGTATGTTTGTTGCGATTGAATGACAGATTTTCATCCCAATTCCACCTGTACCACCTGTGACAAGGTATATTCCGTCATTCCGGAAAGGTTCTCTCGGAGGAACCGTGATCTTTTGCCTTTGCAACTGCTTCACATAGCGAATACCACTGCGATAGGCAGATTCCTTCATTTCCTGCTCCCAAATAATCTCTTCATACATATAATCAGCTATCATCTCTGGTGTTAGTTCATACTCAGAAAAATCGATGCAATAAGTGTTTAACTGTTCATATTCCTGATTGAGATTCCGGTTAAGAGATACAGTAAAACTTTGCATCGGATTTACAGGAGGATCTCCTGATACTATTTTGTCGGCATTAAGAGTGAGTTGAAACATAAAAACCGAGTTTTCCCTTGATCTCAAACCTAACTGTTTTCCTAAATCGTGCACAGGTTGTACATGTTTATCTACTATTGAAGCGAACTGCCCGGGAAGTCTATACATTGGATCTTGACTGTTTGCAATCTGGTTATGGTCTGGCAAGCGGATATAAGCGCCTATTTTATGGCCGTCTTTCTCCAGTACACATAACACGTTTTCCAAATCTTGAGTGTTAATACTATTAATCTCAAACTCTTCTTGATTTAGTTGATTAAATCGTTTACCATAGTTGATTTTCACAACTGTTAAACCGTCATTTCGTAGCCTTTCAGCAAGTCTGTTTTGCAAAAGATCATTATGACCAGCAATTAAAATAGATCCATTGATTTTACGTTTTTTTCCCCTTGCTAATTCATCCGGGGTCCATACAAATTGATGAAGTAGAGGATCTTCTTCTATTGTTTCATTCTTTGAAAAACTGGTCATCGTTTTGTTTTTATTTCTCACTTTACTCATATCAAACCAATATGATTTGCGCTCAAATGGATAGGATGGTAGTGAGACGACATTGCCGGATTGTATTCTCTCAAATGACAAATGATGTCCTGTTTGGTAAAGATGAGAAAGAGCAGTTAGAAAACCAGCCTTTCCTTTTTCTAATGGAAAGACATCGATCTTCCCTTCATTCTGTTCGTCTAAATAGAGCCCATCAGATGGACGTATACCGACCGAAAGAATGGTATCTTCTTTATTAATTTCCTGTTTTCTCGATGCATCATTTTTATATTTATTTATGTTTTTCACTATGTCCGCGAACGTTGTCGATCCATTGTGAATATCAGCAGCTGCTGCTCCAACTCCTAATCCAGTCACGGAAAAGTTTAATCCAGTTCGGCTAAGCAGTTTTGTCATTCCGATCAAAAAGGAAAGATAACTTACGATTTGTTGTACATAATCTTGACCAGAATAATTCGATATATGTTTATTGAATTCTTTGATCTCTTCGCTACTCAAAAGACCTGATTGGCATAACGCTGCAAACAATTTTTCGGAACCTTCTTCATAATCTTGCAACAATAAGGTTACAGGTTTTGGGTGTTTCGTCTCATATATATCTGCATTTGTCATCATCACCAGTTTGTTGCTCAGTTCAGATCCATTTTGTACAACCGTTGAAAACCTGTAACGATGTTGACTTCGACGGCAATTTAGCGTGTAGCTGAGATCTTTAAGGAGAAGATCATCCCTTTCTTCCAAGTACGTATGAAGATCGTCGATTTTCTTTGTTAATAAACGTTCGGAAGATTCTGACACCGTAATCAGAAATGGACCCTTGTCCTGAATCGTTTTCACTTCCGCAGGATCTGATGGTATTGTTTCGAACTTTTCCAACACGACATGTACATTTGTTCCACTTAATCCAAAGGAACTAACTCCTGCTCTTGCAGGGTGAGTGCTTTGTGATGTTAAAGGACGTAATTCGGTATTTACAAAAACCGGTGATTGTTCAAAATGAATAAACGAATTTAAACTGGATGCATGAAGCGTTGCCGGAATAAGATTATGTTTCAAGCTAAGGGCAGCTTTTGCCAAGCCCGCTAATCCTGCAGCACTATCCAAATGACCTATATTCGATTTAATCGAGCCGAGACCGATAAATTGATTCTGATTGGTATAAGAGTGGTATGCTTTTTGTATACCTTTGATTTCAATCGGATCACCAAGCTTTGTTCCGGTTCCATGTGCTTCAATATATGAAATCGTTGATGGATCAATTCCTGCATCCTTCCACGCATGCAGCAATGTTTCTGCTTGTGCATCAGGACTTGGTGATGTGATGCCGTTTGATCTGGCCCCATCCTGAACAACTGCACTTCCTTTAATAACAGAGTAGATCCTGTCATGATCATGTAAAGCCTGCTCAACTGGTTTAAGAAGTACACAGATGCACCCTTCTCCCCCAATCGTTCCATCTGCTTCATCACTAAATGGCTTGCAGCTTTCTGTTGGTGATACGATACTGGATTCCATCGCTTCTTCACGGTTTACAGGTGAAATATCCAAATGAATACCGCCTACCATTGCCATTTCACATTCATTGTTTCTCAATGATTGAACGGCTGTGTGTAATGCCACTAAGGATGATGAACATGCCGTATCTATGACTAAAGAAGGTCCATTAAATCCAAAATGGTATGACAAGCGCCCAGCTAAATTGGCCGGAAGATTACTAGCAAACAACTCATCTATCTTTACGTCTAAATATTGATGATAAGTTGGCAGCACAGCCCCCATAAAAACACCAACTGAACGATTTTTTACTTGTTCACGAGTATAACCCGCATCTTCCAAAGTATGATATGTTGTCTCAAGCATCATTCTTTGATTAGGCTCCATATATTTGGCAATCTTTGGAGAAATGTCAAAAAACTGAGGGTCAAACTCATCAATTCCCTCTAGGTAGCCGTACCGTAAATAGTTCTTTCCTTTATATCCTGTTGGATCTAATTTTTTTCTAGATTGCGGGATTTCTTTTATTGTTTCTCGGCCCTCTTTCAGTAACTCCCAGAAAGCGTCAGGTCCAGTTATGCCCGGTAAGCGGATTCCTATTCCGATAATGGCGATGTCTTTGATATTCATCTCGTTATTTTGCTGATCCTTAACAAAATCAAGGGATTCCGTTCCGCTATTCTTAGTTGGCTCCACTAAATAATCTGATAATTCAGCTATTGTATGATAGGAGAAAAAATCACTTATTTCTAGTGAAATATCCGGCATTTCCTTCTTAATCCTGCTATAGATCCTCATTAGCTGAATGGAGTTTCCACCAAGTTCAAAAAAGTTAGAATGAATCCCAATACCAGGGCGGTTAAGGATACTTCTCCAAATTTCAACAAGTTTGCTGTCCAACTCATGACGTGGCAAACTATTATCTTGGTGTCTTTGATCTTGTTCAATTTCAAAATGCTCAAGTGATTGACGATTTATTTTTCCATTAGGTGTCTTTGGATACTCTTCAACATATTGATAAAAGGCTGGAATCATATAGTCCGGTAAATTGGATCCCAAAAATGTTCTCAGTTCACGTATTTCAGGCTTCTTGTGAGATTTCAAAAACGCACAAAGGACTGGATGATTCTGCTTGTTTCCTTGTACGACCACAACAGCATCCTGTATCAATGGATGACGTAGTAGTGCATCTTCAATCTCGCCAGGCTCAACACGGTATCCGCGAATCTTGATTTGATTATCAATACGGCCAATATATTGAACATTCCCGTCAGGCAACCACTGTCCGGCATCACCTGTCTTGTACATTTTGACTCCAGGTACATCACTGAATGGGTTTGATATGAACCGCTCATCCGTTAAGTCTTCCTGATTCAGATAGCCTTTTGATAAACCAATTCCACTCACACAAATTTCACCAGGAACACCTATCGGACATAACCGATGATCCTTATCCAAAATATAAACGGATAAATTGCTGCGGGGTTTACCTACAAGTGAGATCTCGTCTTCATCATCCCCTGTAAAATGATAGGTACAAGTTTCGACCGTTGTTTCGGCAGGTCCATATCCATTTATGATTTTTCCATTTGAATTAAGCAGCTTTTTACATTTTCGAACAAGACTTATTGGTACATATTCACTTCCTAGGGATAAGGATGTTAATGCAGGTAAAACTGGGATTTCGTCCTCTTCCTCAGCTTGCTCTACCAACACGTTCATCACGACAGGAATTTCATCCAAGTTGTTGATCTTATGTTGTTTTAGATAGTTCAAGTACTGTTTTGCATCTTTGCGGACGTTTGGGTTAAGCAGATGCAAAGTTCCTCCTGAAACTAAAGGCGGAAAAATTTGCTGGACCGAACTATCAAACGCATAAGAGTTGGATAACAATACTTGATAACCAACTTTATGTTCGTATTCCTCCACAGCCCAAAGGACAAATTCAGTAAATGCCTGCTGATCAATCATGACTCCTTTTGGCCGTCCGGTTGATCCTGATGTATAAATGACATAGGCCAATGAAAATTCAACGATCTTCCTATTTGTATCTTCTTGTGTACTTCTTGAATCATGGTTAAACGTTTGGCAGTTGCCATGATGGACAATAACAGTAGATGCGGCCATGCTACCCGCCATTTCCAAGTATTGTTCAGACGTTACGATCGTTTGGACTTGGCTATTGTTTATAATATAGCGGATTCGTTCCTCAGGATAATGAGGATCTATCGGCAAATAAGCACTACCTGAACCAAGCACTCCCAAGATGGCTGTCATCATATCTGTCGACCAATCCATCAAAATGGCTACGATCGATCCTTCTCCTTCACCTTGTTGTTGAAGATGGTTTGCAAGATGTTCCGCTCTCGTTGCTAACTCACGGTAAATGATTTGCTCATCTTTGTATACAACTGCCGGCAGCTCAGGTGTTGCTTGTGCTTGTTGAACAAACAATTCATAAACGGTCTTCTCCTGATTATGATAAAATGTTTCGGTTTGGTTAAATTTCTGTAAGAGTTGATTTCTCTCTTCTACTGTCACAAGCTCTATAGATGATAACTCTTTATCAGGCTGTGTTGTGATCTGATCTAATACGACGAAAAAGTGCTTTGCCATCTTTTGTATTGCCTGCCTGTCAAACAAATCTGCTTGATAATCAAGTTTTAATTCCGGTTTGCCTGCTAACAAAAATGAGACAGTCAATTCGTAATGATTTACTTCT
>Ga0182745_1000633_pt1 | contig 37535 bp, 30 predicted proteins | sample eDN3rd30CKraftBY_FD_128523 | JGI IMG/M metagenome (GOLD analysis project Ga0182745, IMG submission 128523) | Enriched backyard soil microbial communities from Emeryville, California, USA - eDNA 3rd pass 30_C Kraft BY (version 2) (version 2) | ecosystem: Environmental > Terrestrial > Soil >...
CCTCGCGATCGCCCTCGCCGTCATCGTCGTGCTGGGGCTGCTCGGCGCCATCGCCGCGCCGCTCCTCGCCCAGCCGACCCGCCCGGTGGCCCCGACGGCGCCGGCCGGCACCAGCATCGAGCCCTGGTCCCAGGTCAGCGGGACCGACGGACGCCAGTACATCGCCGACCAGCAAGGCCGGGCCCTGCAGTTCCGGGGCATGAACGTGAAGACCGAGCACCCGGCCGCCGACGCCAGCGACCAGCTGCTGGCCGATGCGGCGAAGCGGGGCTTCAACCTCCTGCGCCTCTCGGTCTACTGGGACGAGATGGAGCCCAGCGACGACGCCTGGAACGAGGCCTACTTCGCCGAGGTCCAGACGGTCCTCGAGCGGGCCGAGGCCCACGGCATCTGGGTCGTGTTGACGATGCACCAGGACAACTTCAACACCAAGTTCGGCGGCAAGGGGATGCCCGACTGGGTGACCGACGACGAGGGACTGCCCTTCGAGCCGCAGGACGTGTGGTTCCTGAACGCCCTGCAGCCGGCGCTCATGGAGGCTTGGGAGAACCTGTACGAGCGGCCGGCGTTCCGCGCCGCCCAGATCGATGCGTGGCAGGAGATCGTCACCCGCTTCCACCAGGATCCGGCGGTCATCGGCTACGACCTCCTCAACGAGCCGTTCGGCAAGATCCGCGACGGCGAGAACCTCGTCACGGCCATCGAGCGGTTCGAGACCACCCAGCTCACGCCCATGTACCAGCGCCTGACCACGGCGATCCGGGCCATCGAGCCGAAGCAGTGGGTGTTCGTGGAGGCCCCCAACCAGGCGTCGCTCGGCATCCGAACCTGGCTCGGAGCGATCGACGGCGGCAACATCGCGTTCTTCCCGCACCTGTACGACTCCAGCATCGAGAGCGCCACCTACACGCCCGGTGGCGAGGTGAAGTACGACCCGAAGTTCTTCGACACGTATGGCGGGGTCATCGACGTCTACCCGGATGCCCACCACGTGCCCGTGCTGTTCGGTGAGTGGGGCGTGGCCCACCCCGAGGCGAAGGGCATGGACCAGTTCGTGGCCGACGCCATCGGCCTGATGGAGGACCACGGTTCGGGTTGGACGATGTTCAACGGGTGCCGGGGAACCGGGTACTGCCCGTTCGACGCCGAGGGCAACGACCGTCCGGGCATCGGCCAGATCGTCCAGCCCTACGCCCAGGCCATCGCCGGCGCGCCGACGTCGTTCCACTGGGACGCCGACGCCAAGACCCTGATCGTCGTGTTCACCGACGGCGCCGCCACGGGGACCACGGACCTCGTGGTCCCGACCGGCACCGTGTACCCCGACGGGTGGGTGGTCGAGACCAGCGACGCCGACGGCACGTGGTCGTCCACGGCGGCCGTCGGGCTGGACCCGAACGTCGAGGTGGTGTCGGTCAGCGTGGCGGCCACCAGCGGCCCGCACGCCATCTGCCTGAAGCCGGCTGGTGCTGCCGCCGGGTGCAAGGTGCCGGTGGCCGAGGTCCCGGTCTCGACCTCCACCACCACGACCGCCGCGCCGGTCACCGACGACGCGGCGGGCGCCGTGCCGGTGGCCGGCCAGGCCGCCTACACCGGCTGAGCCGTGCGGATCGGCGTCGACACCGGCGGCACGTTCACCGACGTCGTCGCCGACGACGGCACCATCGCCAAGGTCCCCTCGACGCCAGCCGATCCCGGCCAGGCCGTGCGCAGCGGAGCGTCGGCCGTGCTGCCCGAGGGCGAGGACCGACCGGTGTCGCTCGCCCACGGGACCACGGTCGCCACCAACGCCCTGCTCGAACGCCGGGGCGGCCGGGTGGCGCTCGTGACGAGCGAGGGCTTCGCCGACGTCATCGAGATCGCCCGCCAGGACCGCCCGTCGCTCTACGACCCCTGGGCCGATCGGCCCGAACCGCTGGTGGCGAGGGAGGACCGGCTCGAGGTCCCCGGCCGGCTCGGTCCGGACGGCACCGAGCTGTCGGCCGTCGACCCGGCGAACGTCCCCGAGGTGCCCGACGGCGTCGACGCCGTCGCTGTCTGCCTCCTCCACAGCGACCTGAACCGTGCCCACGAGCGCGTGGTGGCTGCCGAGCTGGCGCGGCGAGGCCACGACGTGTCGGCGTCGATCGACGTGTCGCCCGAGTTCCGCGAGTACGAGCGCACGGTGACCACGGTGGCGAACGCCTACCTCCGACCCCGCTGTCGCACGTACCTCGAAGGCCTCGGCGGCGCGGCCGACGAGGTGTTCGTGATGACGTCCGCCGGTGGCCTGGCCGAGCTGGAGCGCGGCGCCGCCGTGCCGGTGGGCCTGCTGCTGTCGGGTCCGGCCGGTGGCGTCCTGGCCGCCGCTGCGGCCGCCGAGGCGGCCGGGTTCCCCGACGTGGTCACCTTCGACATGGGCGGCACCAGCACCGACGTGTGCCTGGTCCAGGGCGGGATCCCGGCGCCGGCGGGAGAGCGGAGCGTCGGCGGTCTGCCGATCCGGATGCCCTCGCTCGACGTCCACACCATCGGTGCCGGCGGCGGGTCCATCGCGGCGGTCGACGCCGGGGGCGCGCTCCAGGTCGGACCGCGCAGCGCCGGCGCCCGTCCCGGACCGGCCTGCTACGGCGGGGGCGGCGACGAGCCCACGGTCACCGACGCCAACCTGGTCGCCGGCCGCCTCGACGCGGAGGCGGAGCTCCCCGGCATCGGCCGCCTCGACCTCACTGCGGCCCAGCAGGCCCTGGCGCGGGCTGGGATCACGGCCGACGACGTCCTCACCGTGGTCGACGCCGCGATGGAGGAGGCGGTGCGCGCCGTGTCGGTGGCCCGGGGGGTCGACCCGTCGGGTCTCGCCCTCGTGGCCTTCGGCGGGGCCGGGCCGCTCCATGCCTGTGCCATCGCCGAAGCGCTCGAGATGGCGGCCGTGGTGGTCCCCGCCCGGGCCGGCGTCTTGTCCGCGCTCGGCTGCCTGGCTGCACCCCGCCAGTGCGACCGCGTGCGCAGCTGGCCGAACGGGGCCGACGTCACCGGGCTCGACGGCGCCCTGGCCGACTTGGCCACCGAGGCGTCGGCCGCCCTTCCCGGTGCCGAGGTCACCACCGCGGTCGAGTGCCGCTACGTCGGCCAGAGCCACGAGATCCGCGTGCCGACGGTGGCGGACTTCCCCGCCGCGCACCAGCAGCGCAACGGGTATGCCCGGCCCGACGACGTCATCGAGGTGGTCGCCCTGCGAGCCACGGCCCGCCTGGCCTCCCCGGTGCGCATGAGCGATCTCCCCGCCATCGGCCGGGCGGCCGCCACCGGCCCGGCCATCCTCGCCGAGCCGGACTGCACGATCTGGGTACCGGACGGCTGGCACGCCGAGCCCCACCCGAGCGGCGCGCTCGTGATCACGAGGACCGCTCGATGAGCGAGCCGACCCTGGGTCCGGCCCGGCTCGCCGTCCTGATCGCCCGCCTCACCGGGGTCGCCCACGAGATGGGCGAGGTGCTCCGTCGGGCCGCGTTCAGCCCGAACATCAAGGAGCGGGCCGACTGCTCGGCCGCTCTGTTCACCGCGGACGGCACGCTGCTGGTCCAGGCGGAGCACATCCCGGTGCACCTCGGTTCGATGCCAGCGTCGGTGGCCGCTGCCATCGGGGCGTTCGGCAACGGCATCGAACCGGGCCAGCAGGTCATCCTCAACGACCCGTTCGCCGGCGGCACCCACCTGAACGACGTGACCCTCGTGATGCCGGTGTTCGACGGTTCGACCATCGTCGGCTGGGTCGCCAACCGGGCCCACCACGCCGATCTCGGCGGCACGGCGCCGGGGTCGATGCCAGCCGACGCCGTCCACATCGACGAGGAGGGCCTCCGCCTCTCGCCCCAGATCCTCACCGGCGAGGTCGCGGCCGCCATGGCGGCCGCGAGCCGCACCCCGGAGGAGCGAGCCGGCGACCTCGATGCCCAGGTGGGTGCCAACCGCCTGGGCGCCGAGCGGTTTGGCGCGCTGGGCACCGCCGGGGTCGGTGAGATCGTGGCCTACGGAGAGCGCCGGATGCGCGCCGCCCTGGCTGACCTGCCCGACGGCACCTGGTCCTTCACCGACGTGCTCGACAGCTTCGGCCCCGCCGCCCACCAGCAGGAGCCGACCGCCATCGTCCTCACGCTGACCGTCGCCGGCGACCGCATCACGTTCGACTTCACCGGCACCGATCCCCAGCGCGAGGGCAACGTCAACGCCGTCGAGGCGGTGACGGTCAGCGCCGTCGCCTGGGCCCTCCGCTCGGTGCTCGATCCCACGATCCCGGCCAACGGCGGCGCGCTGCGCAGCGTCGAGGTCGTCGCTCCCGCCGGCACGGTCGTGGCCGCCCGGTACCCGGCGGCGGTGGGAGCGGGCAACGTCGAGGTCAGCCAGCGCGTGGCCGACGTCTGCCTCGGTGCCCTCGCCCAGGTGGTGCCGGACCGGGTGCCAGCCGCGTCCCAGGGCACGATGAACAACCTCCTGCTCGGTGGCGACGGCTGGGTCTCCTACGAGACCATTGCCGGCGGCCAGGGCGGCCGTCCGCCGCGTCCCGGGAGCAGCGGTCCGCCGGTCCCGGGCATGAGCGGCATCCACACCGCCATGACCAACAGCCGGAACACCCCCGTCGAGGTGCTGGAGCGGACGTACCCGATGCGGGTCCTGCGCTACCGGATCCGAGAGGGGAGCGGTGGCGACGGTTGGGCCCGCGGCGGTGACGGCATCGAGCGAGACCTCCAGGTGCTGGAGGATGTGACGGTCTCCCTCATCACCGAGCGCCGGGTGTCGCGCCCTTGGGGACAGAACGGTGGCGAGCCCGGCGCCGCTGGCGAGAACTGGCTGCTGCCGGACGGTGATGAGCGCCGGGCCGAGCGCCTCCCCGACAAGTGCACCCTCCAGCTCGAGGCTGGTGATGTGCTCCGCATGCTGACCCCGGGCGGCGGTGGGTGGGGGACTCGACCATGATTGCGCCGAGTGACCCGCGGGTGTCTGAGGCCGTCGTGATCTGGACGGGCTTCGGTCGTCAATCCTTCCCGAGCCTCGACGAGTCCCGGGTGGAGCAGCGCTTCGGAGACCTGGCAACGGATCTGATCTCGTTGGTTCGAGGTTGGTACGACGACTTCTACGAATCGAACGCGCGAGAAGTCGCCGTGGACCTCGTTGAGGTGGGGCTGCTCGCCTCCGACCGGTTCCGGTCGCTTCATCCCGAGGCTTCAGCGGAGGCCGTCGAGGCTCTGGCGTGGTGTTACGGGGCGGGGCATCAGCCGGAGAGCCCGAGCTCCTCGGCTCTGGCACGGAAGGGCTTGCGAGTGCTCGCCACGGAAGTTCCACTGCCTGACGTTTCTTGGGCCACGATGCAGGGTCATGGAGTGGTTGCGGCGGATCGTCGGAGGTCGGGGTCAGGAGAAGAGCCCGCCGGCACTCTCGGTGCCGATGCTGTCTGATGGCGAAGTCGCATCGCAGCAGGCGCAACGCGCCGAACGCATCGCAGAAGCACGACGAGCGGCCTTCGACGGAGGTGGCCAGCTCCCGTTCCGCGAGATCCTGTCGGGGCTGCCGGCTGACGGCGTCGTCTACGTGGGGCTTGACCATGCTGATCGGCTCGTGCTCGCGACGTCGCCGTCCGATCCCGATCAGTCGTACGCAGGACGCGACGAGGCGCCGGGCTGGGCATCGTTCCCCCACAGCGTCGCGAGCGAGTCGTACCCGGTCAGGATCGAGGTGTTCGACCCGCAGGGGCAATCGACAACGGTGGCGACATCGTTGCCGGTCGCCTATCCCCAACTGCAGCCGACACCCGATGGCGGCTTCCTCGTGGTGGGCACCCGGGCTCGCTACACCAGCAGTGGCCCCGAGTCGAACGCCATCGTGCTCGATCGTACCGGCGATGCCATCGGCAGCTTCTGCATCGGAGACGGCGTTGAGCATGTCCAGGTCACTCCGTCGGGGAAGATCTGGGTCGGCTACTTCGACGAAGGGGTGTACGGGAACTACGGCTGGGGGAGCCCCGACGGCCCCGAGCCGCTCGGCAGCGCGGGCCTCGTTCGCTGGTCGCTTGATGGGGAGCACGAGTACGGGTTCTCCACGGCGGAAGGTCCTGATTGGATCGATGACTGCTACGCGCTCAGCGTGATCGATGAGGACGCGTGGGCCTGCTACTACTCCGACTTCCCCGTGGTGCGCGTTCGACCGGATGGGTCTGTGACGAGCTGGACATGTGGCGTCGCAGGAGCGCGTGGGCTGGCCGTGCTCGACGCCGAGCGTGTCGGCCTTGTCGGCGGATACGACGGACTCTTCGACCGGTTGGTCGTCGCCGAGCTCGGCGATGGGCAGTGCACCGGAATCCGAACCTTCCAGCTCGTGACCCCGGAGGGCGCAGAGTTGCCAACGGACGCTCGTGTCTTCGCTCGCGGATCATCGATCCACGCGCTGACGAGCGGACGCTGGCTCAGGACCGACCTGCGCGACGTTCCCGCATAGCGGCGCCGCCGAGGTCGTCTCCTCACTTCCAACTTGGTGCTGCCACCTGTCCATCCTCCACCCACGTGCACCGGGGTCCGGGGCCGGGGTCGTGTTGGCCGAGCGCCGCACCTTGGCACTGGCGTGCTCCGATGCCGGGCGACGTACCGAAACCGGTGGGGGCCTGACGTGGGAGCATCGGGGCATGGACCGGTCCGTCAGCTGTCGCTTCGATGCGCGCATCGACGAGACGGCAGACGTCGTGGTGTCGGTGGCGGTGGCGGACGGGGTGCCCCGACGGACGGAGTCGCTCGCCGTCACCCTCGACGGCGCTGGGGTCGCCGTGCGAGAGGTGCTCGACCAGCACGGCACCCGGCTCCACCTGGCGCCCGCGCTCGGGCCGGGCCGGATCGAGGTCACCTACTCGGCCTCCGTGTCGGGCCCCGAGCCCGAGGTCCCCCAAGACGAGGTCGACCTCATCCGCTACACCCGGCCCAGCCGCTACTGCGAGTCTGATCGCCTCGCCCCGTTCGCGCGCGACGAGTTCGGCGGCCTCGCGGGCGCCGAGCTGGTGGAGGCCGTGTCGGCCTGGGTGAGCGCCCGCATCGCCTACATCGCCGGGTCCAGCCGGCCCACCGACGGGGCCGTCGCCACGCTCCTCGCCCGGCAGGGGGTGTGCCGGGACTTCGCCCACCTGGTGGTCGCCCTGCTGCGCGGCTGCGACGTGCCGGCCCGCATCGCGTCGGTCTACGCCCCCGGGCTGGACCCGATGGACTTCCACGCTGTGGCCGAGGTGCTGGTCGACGGGCGTTGGGTCGCCGTCGACGCGACCCGCCTGGCCCCGCGGCCGTCGCTCGTCCGCATCGCCACAGGTCGCGACGCCGCCGACATCGCCTTCCTCACCACCACCGGCGGCCGCGTCGACATGGGTTGGCTCGACGTGATGGCCATCACCGACGGCGACCTGCCGTCCGACGACCACATCGGCTTCACCGAGCTGGGCTGACCCAGCGCCGCAGATCCGTCCGGCCGGTTCCCGGTCAGGCGGTGATGAAGACGGGGACGCCGAGGGGGAGCTGGAGGTCGACGAGGTCCTGGATGTCGTCGTTCTTCAGGCGCACGCAGCCGTGGGAGACGGCCTGGCCGATGAGGTCCGGCCGGTTGGTCCCGTGGATGCCGACCTGGCCGTCGCCGCCGCCGAACTCGCTGAGGGTGTCGGAGTGCATCGCCAGGCCGAAGGCGTAGGGCCCGTAGGAACCGCCCGGATCGGTGTTCTCGATCAGCTCGGTGACGTAGGTGCCGTTGACGGGGGTCGGGTTGTCGTCGGTGCCGATGGCGATGGTGGTGGCGAACACGCCACCTCCGTCCTTCTCCACCCGCAAGGTCCGGTCCTTGAGGCCGACGAAGATCCGGAACGGGGTCTTGGTGACGTCGACCGATGCTTCGGGCACCCAGCCCGTGGAGCCGTTGGGACGGTCGCGCAGGGCCACCTCGTACCAGCCTGGGACCGGGCGCGGTGCGCCGGCCGAGGCGTCGCCGACGATCGCGAACGTGGTGGGGGCGCCGGCTTCGGTCTTGGCGCCGACGTCGATGCGCTTCGCGCCGGTGGAGGCCTCGGCGTACACCTCCGGCGTGCCCTTCGGCGTGGCGATCCAGCCGAGCAGGTCATCGGGGCCGAGGGTCAGGTCGACCGGCTTCGGTGCGGCCGTCGTGGATGGGGCTGCGACGGTGGTGGAAGCAGCCGGCAGCTTCGGTGGCAGGGACCCGAGCGAGGCCCGCTCACCCGAGCACGATCCCAGCAGGGACACCGCGGCGACGAGGGCGACCACCACGCCGACGACCGGTGCCGCGGTCCGGAGGGTGCGGCGGGCGGCGTGGGACGGAGGCACGGGAGGCGATGGTACTCGTCGGTCCATCGCCCCGATCCTCCCCCCGGCGCAGCGCGGTCCGATTCGTCACTTGACCGACCAGTCAATACAGTTCCCACCCATGGAGATCAACGGCATCAGCGCAATCGTCACCGGTGGGGCATCGGGTCTCGGAGAGGCCACCGCCCGCCACCTCAGCACCCTCGGGGCCAAGGTCGTCGTCGCCGACCTCGACCGCCAGCAGGAGAAGGGCGAGGCCCTCGCCACCGAGATCGGCGGCGTCTTCGTCCCCACCGACGTCACCAACACCGAGCAGATCATCGCCGCGGTCGAGGCGGCCAAGGACCTCGGTCCGCTCAAGGCCCTGGTGAACTGCGCCGGCATCGGCTGGGCCACCCGCACCATCGGCAAGGACGGCGAGTACAGCTCCGCCCACGACCTCGACATCTTCAAGAAGGTCGTCGAGATCAACCTGATCGGCACCTTCGACTGCATCCGCATCGCGGCCACGGCCATGTCGCAGAACGAGCCCGACGAGTTCGGCGAGCGCGGCGCCATCGTCAACACCGCCTCGGTCGCCGCCGAGGACGGCCAGATCGGCCAGGCCTCGTACTCCGCCTCCAAGGGCGGCGTGGTCGGCATGACCCTCCCGATCGCCCGTGACCTCTCGGCTGTCGGCATCCGCGTGAACACCATCCTCCCCGGCCTGATCGACACCCCGATCTACGGCGAGGGCGAGGCCTCGGAGCAGTTCAAGGCCCGCCTCGAGGTCGGCGTGCTGTTCCCGAAGCGCCTGGGCCAGCCGGCCGAGTTCGCCAGCCTCACCGCCGAGCTGCTGTCGAACAGCTACATGAACGCCGAGTCGATCCGCATCGACGGCGGCATCCGCATGCAGCCCAAGTGATCGGACCCGCCTGACCGCTGCCCGCACGGGCAGCGGTCTCAGGCGGTCTGCTGATCGGAGAACGACCGCCCGGGCCCGACGGCCGGGCGGTCGTTCGCGTGCTGGCCCCGTCGCCGGCCGGCGACCCACACCGCGATGTCGGCCATCGCCAGCAGCTCGGTGTCGCCGCTGGAGTTGCCGTACGCCCACATCATCTCCGGGGCCTCGCCGCCCAGCCACTGCCGGAGGCGGACCGCCTTCTCCTCGCCCCGCACGTTCGGCCCGGCCATCTCGCCCGTGAGGACGCCCCGGTCGTCCGCCTCGAGGTCGACGGCGATCACGTGGTCGAAGCCGAACGAGGTGGCGAACGGATCGAGGTAGGTGCGGAGCGACGCCGACACGATGACGAGCTCGTGGCCGGCGTCTCGGTGCCAGCGCACCTGCTCCACCATCTCGGGGCGGAGCTTGGGGCCGAGCGTGGTGGCGTACTGATCACCCTGTGCCGAGTACCACGACGCGTCCCGTCCGGCGAGCAGCTCGCGCAGCAGGGCGGCCTTGGTGACATCTCGATGGTGGACCTCGGCTTGGAGCCGACCGGTCCGGGCCCGTACTGCCTGGGGAGCGATGTGCCCGACGGCGCGGCCGAACGCCGTGGCGCCGCACGCCCGCGCCAGGAACGGCAGCAGCGTGTCTCGCCGGGTCAGGGTTCCGTCGAAGTCGAAGGCGGCGATGCGGCGACCAGACATGGTCCGGTCACCCTAGGAGCCGTGCCGATGCTGGTGGCGAATCCCCACCGGCCTCAGCGGCGACCCAAGACCGACGCCAGGGCGGTGGCGAGGTCCTCGTGGTCGAACGTGAACCCGGCGGTGAGCAGGGCGGCCGGTTCGCACCGCTGCGACACGAGGAGCAGCGACTCCACGAGCCCGCCGATGCCGAGGGGCGCCTTGCGGACGAAGGCGGGGATGGTGAGGAACGTCGGCCGGTGCAGCGCGTCTCCGACGGCGTCGGTGAACGATGCGTTGGTCACCGGGTTCGGCGCGGTGAGGTTGAGCGCACCCGAGAGGCTCGCCTCCTCCAGGGCGAAGCGGATGGCGCGCACCTCGTCGTGCAGGGTGATCCACGACATCCACTGTCGACCCGAGCCCGCCTTGGCGCCGAGGCCGAGCTTGAACGCCGGCAGCTGCTTGGCGAGCGCCCCTCCGTGGGCGTCGAGCACGATGCCGGTGCGGAGGTGCACGGTGCGGATGCCCGCCGCCTCGGCGGGCGCGGTGGCTCCTTCCCACGCCAGGCACACGCCGGCGAGGAAGTCGCCGCCCGGACCGGAGCCTTCGGCCAGCACGTCGTCGCCGCGGTCGCCGTAGTAGCCGATGGCCGAGCCGCTCACCAGCACCGAGGGGGGCGCGTCCAACCCGGCGAGGGCGGTGGCGAGCACCTGGGTGCCCCGCTCCCGGCTGGTCCTGATGCGGTCGCGCTGAGCATCGGTCCAACGGCCCGATGCGATGCCTTCTCCCGCGAGGTGCACCACCGCGTCCACGCCCTCGAGCGAGGCCGCGTCGATGGTGCCGGCGCCCGGGTCCCAGCGGATGGTGCCGGGGCTGCTGGCGGACCGCACGACCGGGATCACGTGGTGGCCGGCCGCTCGCAGCGAGGTCGTGAGGGCCTGGCCGATGAGGCCCGTGCTCCCGGTGATGGCGATGTCCATGGCCCTGTTGTACCCGGACCGGGCCCGGTCAGCGCGCGACGGTGCCCCGGGCCGAAGACCCGGGGCACCGTTCGAAGGTCACGTCGGCGCCGGAGCGCCGGGACGTCAGGCCCGAGCCTGGTGGCGGCGGGACCGGGTGGCGATCAAGATGATGCCGCCCACCGTGATGAGGCCGGCGCCGGCGAGGCCGAGGCCGTTGAGGTCCGAACCAGTGCGGACGATCGGAGCAGACGAGCCGTTGGTGGGCGTCGTGGTGGGCGTCGAGGGAGCGACGACGAGGATCTCCATCCGCCAGACGAGGTCGTTGCCCTCGACGACACCGGCGACGCGATCGGAGGAACCGGTACCGTTGGGGCAGCGGGCTTCGAGGTCGTACCAGCCGGGAGCGGCGTCCGACGGCATCTTGAACTTGAAGGTGAACTCGCCCGTCGAGTCGGTGGTGTCCGAGCCGGTGAAGACGATGGTGCCAGTCGAGCGCTGCGTCACCTTCACGCTGACGGTCGAACCCGGCACGCAGCCTTCGCCCGACACCGTCACCTCTTGACCAGCAACCACGGTGCCCGGGCTCACGTTGGCGTCGTACGTCTGAGCAGCAGCGGGGGCCGCTGCGGCAACGACGAGCAGCGCTGCGCCGATGAGCATCTTGCGAATCATCGAGATTCCTCTCCCTCTGGACACCGGTCGCCTTCGCGAAACGGTGTTCCCCGCGAACGTTGACGAGGTTAGCCCACCGTCGGCACGAAGTCATGGTTGTTGACCGAAACAGTTCGGACGGATCACCACATGCCTCGCGTCTGCCCAGGTCAGCGGCGTGAAGGCGGGAGGAGCTGGTCAGCGTTCCAGCGGGACCCGGATGCTGGTGGGTGCCTCGAGCGGCTCATCGGCCAGGAGGTCGTCGGTGGCGGCGCCGGTGGCCGACACCTTGCCGTCCTCCACGGTGAGGGTGCTCGAGAAGCGGTCTGGCTCGGCGACGGGCTGCGGCAGGATCGTGAGGCGGTAGCCGTGCTGGAGGTCGACGCCGCCGGCCAGCTCGATCTTGATCGTGACGGTGGCGCCGGCCGGGATGTCGAACTGCGGGGTGTCCCAGGCGTTGAGGCCCTTCTCCGTGCCCGGGCCCATGGTGAGCGGTTCGCCGTCGATCGTCGCCTTCGTGACGACGTTGCGGGTGAAGAGGCTCAGCGTGGTGACGTTCGTGCCGTCGGGCGCGCCGCGCGTGTTGCCGCCGACGGCCTCGGGGAGCACGGCGAACGGGACGCCGTTCGTCAGCTTGATCGTGAGCTCCGCTCGCAGCTCGCCGGTGTCGGCGTTCACCGTGGGCTCGTAGGTGATCGTCCGCTTCAGGTACGCGTCGATCTTGTTGTTGCCGGCGTTCTGCTGGACGATCGAGAACCCGTCGGACCCGGCGGGGATGACGAGGCTGCCGTCGGCGCCGAGGCGCTCGAACAGCGCCTGCTCCTTCTCGTCGGGGCTCCAGAGCCGGAGGTGGCCACCTCGCGCCGCGGGGCTGAGCACGTTGGCGAGCCTCCGAGGCGCCGGCAGCGACGAGTTGATCAGCTTCTCGAAGGTGGCCTTGGTGGCGGCGCTCATGATCTCGCCGCGGGCGGCGCGGTCGCCCAGCTCGAGGTACTGCGATCTGGTGAGGATCTCCTCGGCGTTGTCCGCCGTCAGCGGCTGTCCGAGCCCCTCGACCTCGACGGGGCCGGTGAGCTGGAGCAGCGCCGCCAGGCCGGAGGGATCGACGGCGATGACGCCGTCGACGGCCTGTCCGCCCGCTTGGGGGTAGAGCTCGGCGATCACCTGGGCGTCGCTCGGGAAGTCGGGGGAGTAGGTGACGTCTTGGAGGAACACCCCTGGCTCGAACCGCCCGTACCGCCGGAGGTAGCTGGCCGGACCGCTGATGCGGCGCGAGCCGCGGTTCGGGCCCTCGAGCAGGTCGTCGATGCGACCCGATCGGGTCAAGGCGGCCTGGCCGTCGTCGAGCTCGAGCTCCGCGTAGCTGCCGATGAAGCCCCCGGCGCCGCGGAGCTCCGCCGGGGTGATGAACACGATGAGGTAGCGGCGCGGCCCGTCGGCGCCGAACAGCCCGGGCGTCACGTCGAGGAGATCGGCTGCCAGCGCCGTGTCGCGCCGGGCCTGGTCGATGTCCGCAGCGAACGCATCGATGCGGTCCGCGAGGGGCGGCAGGAGCGCGGCGTCTTGCAGGCGGACGAGCTGGCTCCGGGCTTCGTCGAGCACGTCGTCGGCGCGCCCGGCGGGACCGGCGAGGTCCTGCACCTGTTCGAGGTCGAGGCGCCCCTGGTACTGCAGGCGGTCGTAGTCGGCGGTGGCCACGAGGTCGTCTGCGGTCTCGCTGATGCTGAGTCCCTGGTCGACCGTGGTGCGGACGGCCTCGACCTGCTGCGCCAGGCCGGGCACGAGGAGGGCGGGAGTCGTGAGGTGGCTGTTGACACGAGACGACGCCGACGAGAACGACGAGCTGGCGCTCGCCAGGTTGACCCGCGCCCCCTCGGCGTCGCCGTCGCGGGCTCCGTTCAGGGCCTCCCGTGCCGCGGAGGAGCCGGTGCGGACGTCGCCGAAGGCCATCGCCACGGCCGCCGCGGCGCCCAGGCCGGCGATCACGAGGAAGACCGACACCGCGGTGACCACGTTGCGGACCGCTCGCCGCTTCTTGCGCCGCAGGTGGGGGTAGCCGTTGGCCGCCACGAGGACGAAGGCGGCGGCCGCCGCGACGGCGCCCCACGGTGCGGCGCTCTCCGGGTACCAGAAGACGGCGTTGACCATGAGCCCGAGTCCGACGGCGCCCCAGGTGCGGGAGCGGCGCCTCGGGATGGCGGACGCGGCGACGACGAGCAGCGCGGCAAAGGCGAGGACCTGCGATGCGCCGGTGCTCGGCACCACGACGACCGCTGCCGCCACGAGCCAGGACCACCGGCGCCCGTGCGATCCGACGTAGGAGACGAACGCCGCGATCAGGGCGCGCTCGATCGCATCGACCGGGGAGAACCCGGTGAGGCTCGCTGGTGCCGCCAGCGCCGCGAGCGCAGCGAGACCGCTGATCCACTCGGGCCGGATCGGACCGGAACCTCCGCTGGTTTGGCTGCGCCGTGCGCTCATGGCCCCTAGATCCCCGTCGACCGTGTGGGACGACAGTTGAATGATGGACGAGGTGATTCGATGACGGTAGTGTGCAGTGCGGCGCGAGATCAGATCAGTACCTCGGGGGGAGGCATTCGTTGACCGCCAAGAAGACAGGTTCCCGCGGATTCGGGCTGAACATCTTGTTCCAGCCCGCCGGGAGCCGTGCTCGGCGACGCCTCCAGGTGCTCGCCGACGCCACCGCGATGGGTCTCTCGGTCGTGCTTGCCGCCGCGCTTCGCTACGACTTCTCCATCCCGGCGGCCCAGCTCAACGAGATCCTGTGGTTCGCACTGTTCGCGGCGGTCGTCTTCGTGATCTGCGGAACGGCGCGCGGGCTCTACAAGGGCCGCTGGAGCTTCGGCTCGTTCGAGGAGGTCTCGGCGCTGGTCGCCGCGATCGGCGTCGCCGCCGCCTTGCTGTGGGCCGTGGCCCTGGCGCTGCCGAAGACCTCGGTCGGACGCCCGGTACCGCTGTCGGTGCCCCTGATCGCGGCGACGATCATGCTCTGCTCGAGCGCCGGGGTGCGCTACGTCTGGCGCCTGTTCTACGAGAAGCGCCTCCGTCCCCAGAGCCTCGAGCTCGAGCGGGTGGTCGTCATCGGCGCCGGCGAGGGCGGCCAGCAGATCATCACGGCGATGGTGCGCAACCCCGCTGGGCGCTACCTCCCCGTCGCCCTCGTCGACGACGATCCGACGAAGCGCAACCTGCGCATCCGCCACGTGCCGGTCAGCGGCACCCGCGACGACCTGGCCGCGGTCGCCGCTCGCCACGACGCCAAGATCGCCCTGCTCGCGATCCCCAGCGCGGACTCGGCGCTCATCCGGATCTACGCCGACCTCGCCCGAGACAGCGGCCTGCGCCTGATGGTCCTGCCGTCGGCGAGCGAGCTCTACGGCGCCGAGGTCGGCACGGGCGACATCCGCCCGGTGACCCACGCCGACCTGCTCGGCCGCCACGAGGTGGACACCGATGTCGACTCGATCGCGGGCTACGTCACCGGCAAGCGGGTGCTCGTCACCGGTGCCGGCGGCTCGATCGGCTCGGAGCTCTCCCGGCAGCTGTACCGCTTCGCCCCGTCCAGCCTGGTGCTCCTCGACCGCGACGAGTCGGCCCTGCACGCGGTGCAGCTGTCCATCGAGGGGCGGGCCCTGCTCGACAGCCGCAACCTCGTCGTGTGCGACATCCGCGACACGGACCGGGTCAGCCAGATCTTCGAGGAGCACCGCCCCGAGGTCGTGTTCCACGCCGCGGCGCTCAAGCACCTCCCGCTGCTGGAGATGCACCCCGCCGAGGCCCTCAAGACCAACGTGTGGGGTACGCAGGTGCTCGTCGACGCCGCGCTCGCCACCGGGGTGGAGCGCTTCGTCAACATCTCCACCGACAAGGCGGCCGACCCCAGCAGCGTGCTCGGCTACACCAAGCGCCTCGCTGAGCGCCTCACGGCCGCGGCGGCCGACCGTGGCGAGGGCATCTTCTTGAGCGTCCGGTTCGGCAACGTCCTCGGCAGCCGCGGCTCGGTGCTGACCGCGTTCGCCAAGCAGATCGAAGACGGCGGCCCGGTGACGGTGACCGATCCCGAGGTCACGCGGTTCTTCATGACGGTCGAAGAGGCCGTCCAGCTCGTCATCCAGGCGGGCGCGGTCGGCCGCGACGGCGAAGCCCTCGTCCTCGACATGGGCGAGCCCGTGAAGATCGACGACGTCGCCAAGCGGCTCATCAGCGACACCGGCCGCCCGATCGACGTCGTCTACACCGGCCTTCGCCCGGGCGAGAAGCTGCACGAGGTGCTCTTCGGCGCCGACGAGCAGGGCTCGTCGCCGATCCACCCCCGCATCGCCCACGTGGCCGTGCCGCCGCTGTCGGCTCGCCAGCTCCCGGTCCCGCAGCCCGATGCCACCGACGCCCAGACCATCGCCGTCCTGCGCGAGGCCGTCACCCGCCAGGACATCCGCAGCACCGCCATCTGACGGCGGGGCTCAGACCAGGCGGAGCCGGCGGGCGAGGTCGCTGACCAGGCGCTGGTCGGGGTCGACCTCGTGGCGCACGGCGAGCCACTCGTCGAGCCGGGGGTACATCACCGGGAGCAGCTCGGGACGCATCCGGCTGTCCTTGGCCAGGTAGAGGCGGCCGCCGGCGGCCGCCACCCGCTCGTCGAGGCGGTCGAGCAGCGGCCCGAGCCCGCTGCCAGCGTCGGCGGGCACGTCGAACGCGAGGGTCAGCCCCTCGATCGGGAACGACAGGGGACCGGCGTTGCCGGGGCCCATGCGCTTGAGCACGGCGAGGAACGACGGGCAGCCCGACCGGCTGAGCTCGCCGATGATCGTCCGCAGCTCCTCGGTGGCGGTGAGGGGCAGGACGAACTGCCACTGCAGCAGGCCCTCCCGCCCGTAGAGGCGGTTCCAGCGGTCGACGAGGTCGAGCGGGTGGAAGAACTCGGTGATGCCCATCACCTGGTCGCGCTTGCGACGCGGCGCCTTGCGGTACCAGGCCTCGTTGAAGGCCTTGACGGTCAGGGGGTTGATGAGCTTCGGCGGCACCAGCGACGGGGCGGTGGCGATGGTGCCCGAGGTGAAGTGCAGCGGGTCGCGCCGCTGGCGGGCGCCCAGCTGGTCGATCGTCGCGAAGCGGCCGCGGCCGAGGATCGAGCGCCCCATCGACGCGCCCTTGGCCATCAAGTCGATCCAGGCGACCGAGTAGTCGTAGCCGTGGTCGCCCGACTCCATCAGGTCGAGGGTCGTGTCCAGGTCCGGGGTGCGGTCGGTGTCGACGCTGAGCCGGCTGGTCTCGATCCGGTTCAGGCGGAACGTGGCGTCGACGATCACCCCGGTGAGGCCCATGCCGCCGGCCGTGGCCCAGAACAGGTCGGGATCGGACTTGGGGGTGATGGTCCGCCGACCGCCGGCCGGGGTGACGAGCGTGATGGCCTCGACGGCGTCGCACCACGACCCGGCCTTGTGGTGGTTCTTGCCGTGGATGTCCGACGCGATCGCTCCGCCGACGGTGACCTGGCGGGTCCCGGGCGTGACGGGCACGAACCAGCCGAGCGGGACGAGCCACCGCATCAGGGCATCGAGGCTGGTGCCGGCCTCGGCCGTGACGATCCCGCGCTGGATGTCGAGATCGCTGATCCCGGTCACCTGGGTCGCGTCGACCACCAGGCCTCCGGCGTTCTGCGCCGGGTCGCCGTAGGACCGGCCCAGGCCGCGGGCGATGACGCCCCGCGGCGCGTCGAGGTCGAGGGCCGCCGCCAGCTCGTCGGCATCGTGGGGCCGGACCACGTCGGAGGCCGTGGGCGCGGTGTTGGCCCAGCCGGTGAGGCGAGTGCGGCTCATGTCGCGTACACGCCGATCGCGAACACGACGAGCCAGATCCCGCCCATGATCTGGAGCGCGCGGTCGCCGAGGATGACGTCTTCGGGCGCGCCGCCCTGCCCGCTGTCGAGGAGCAGGACGTAGCGGAGGATCGCCACCGCGAACGGCACGATCGACAGCTCGAACCACGGGACGCTCGATCCGGAGAGCGCCGCCTTCTCGAACGCCCACAGGCAGTAGCCCACGAGCACCACAGCGGTGGCGACCGTCTGCAGCTGGGCGAGGTAGCCGGCCGGGTACATCCCCAGCGTGGGCCGGAACTCGGCGGCGGCCTCGCCCATCTCGTCGGTCTCGGCCCGGCGCTTGCCCACCACCATCAGCAGCGAGCCGAACGACGCCACGATGAAGAACCAGTCGGAGATCGGGACGTCGACGGCGGTGGCACCGCCGATGGCGCGCAGCACGAACCCGGCGGCCACGCCGACGACGTCGAGCACGGCGACGTGCTTCATCCAGAGGCTGTAGGTGGTGGTGAGCGCCACGTACGCGCCCACGGTGGCCGCCAGGTGCCAGTTCACCAGGAGGGCGGCGAGGACCGAGCCGACGATCGCGGCCACCCCGACGACGCGGGCCATCGGCAGCGGGATCTCGCCGGCGGCGATGGGGCGGAACCGCTTCTTCGGGTGGAGCCGGTCCGCTTCGACGTCGGCCGCATCGTTCAGGAAGTAGGTGCCGGACGCGGCCAGGCAGAAGCAGGCGAACGCGGCGACGGTCTGGCCCAGCGCCTTGGGTTCGTCGATGACGCCGGCGGCGGCCGGGGCCGCGAACACGAGGAGGTTCTTGACCCACTGCTTGGGGCGTGCCTCGGCGAGCAGGGCACGTGGCAGGGATCGGGGCATCGACGCAGCCTAGAGGGGGTGGTGCGTGCCGCTTCGGACGGGCGCCCGTGCTACAGGTGCTCGACGGCCGGACCCTCGATGCACCGGCGGGTGTCGAGGATGTACGTGCCGGATCGGGCGACCATGTCCAGGTCGAACGCGTCGTGGTCCACCAAGACGACGATGGCGTCGGCCTTCGCCACCTCGGCCTCGGTGAGCTCGACGTGCTCGGCCGTCCCGATGGCGTGGCTGCGGGCCGGGTCCACGTGCGGGTCGCAGACGGCGAGGTCGGCCTGCAGCTCCGAGAGCAGTTCGATGACCCGGGTGCTGGGCGACTCGCGGTCGTCGCCGGTGTTCTTCTTGTAGGCCAGGCCGAGCACGAGCACCCGCCGGCCCTTGACCGACAGCTCGCGGTCGTTGAGGGCGGCGACGAGGCGGCGGATGACGTAGTCGGGCATGTGCTCGTTGACGTCGTTGGCCAGCTCGACGAACCGGAAGGTCTGCCCGAGCGACTGCTTGACGCGCCAGGACAGGTAGGACGGGTCGATGGGCAGGCAGTGCCCGCCCACGCCCGGGCCCGGGCGGAACGGCATGAAGCCGAAGGGCTTGCTCTCGGCGGCGTCGATGGCCTCCCAGATGTCGATGCCGAGGTCCCGGGCGAACATCGCCAGCTCGTTGACCAGGGCGATGTTGACGTGGCGGAAGGTGTTCTCGAGCAGCTTGGTGAGCTCGGCCTCCTTCGGTGAGCGGACCGGCACCGTCTTCACGACGATGTCGTCGTAGAAGCCCTGGACCCGGGCCAGGCTCGCCTCGTCGATGCCGGACACGACCTTGGGCGTGGTCTCGAGCGTGTAGGTCTTGTTCCCCGGGTCGATGCGCTCGGGGGAGTAGCCGGCCTGGAAGTCGGTGCCGGCCTTGAGCCCGCTCGCGTCCTCGAGGATCGGCAGCATCAGCTCCTCGGTGGTCCCCGGGTAGGTGGTGGACTCGAGGATCACGCAGGCGCCCGGCTTCAGGTGGCTCCCCAACTGCGCGGCGGAGGCCTCGATGTAGGTCAGGTCGGGCATGCCCTCGCGCAGCGGCGTCGGCACGGAGATGACGGCGATGTCGAAGCCCGCCAGGTCATCGCCGTCGGTGCTCGGGTGGAACCGGCCGGTGGCCAAGATCGCCTGCAGGCGCTCGTCGGGGATGTCCTCGATGAACGAGCTCCCCGATGCGAGCTGCTCGATGCGGGCCTTGTCCAGGTCGTACCCGACCACGTCGTAGCCCTGCTCCACGGCGCGGACCGCCAGGGGAAGACCCACGTAGCCCTGCCCGATGACCGCGATCCGAGTCGCGGCGTTGCCGGTGGTTTCGCTCATGGTCTACCCGTTCCCTCCCCCTGGCTGATGCGGCCGCAAACGGTACCACCGGCCCATCGTCGGGCTCGTCTTTCGAGATGCCGGGGTACCATCCGCTCACGCCCGCCGACTTGGAGGTCGCCGTGTCCCCTCGTGCCCTGCAGAACCTGGTGGGAGGTGCCGCCGCCGACGCTGCGGACGGCGCCACCATCGACCTCGTCGATCCCTCCACCGGCGAGGTGTTCGCGACCTCGCCGCGCTCAGGCGCCGCCGACGTCGACGCCGCTTGCCGGGCGGCCGCCACGGCGTTCGAGGCCTGGCGGGACACGACCCCCAGCGACCGCCAGCGCGCCCTCCTGAAGCTGGCCGACCTCGTCGAGGGGCATGCCGACGAGCTGGTCGCGCTGGAGTCCGAGAACACGGGCAAGCCGATCGGTCTGACCGCCGAGGAGGAGGTGCCGCCGATGGTCGACCAGATCCGGTTCTTCGCCGGCGCCGCCCGCGTCCTCGAGGGCACCTCGGCGGGGGAGTACCTGGCCGGCCACACGTCGTGGATCCGCCGGGAGCCCGTCGGCGTGTGCGCCCAGGTCACGCCGTGGAACTACCCGATGATGATGGCCGTCTGGAAGATCGCCCCCGCGCTGGCGGCGGGCAACACCGTCGTGCTGAAGCCCTCGGACACCACCCCGGTGTCGACCGTCCGGCTGGCCGAGCTGGCCGCCGAGGCGTTCCCCGAGGGCGTGCTCAACGTGATCTGCGGCGACCGGGAGACCGGCGCAGCCCTCGTGTCGCACAAGATCCCGCAGATGGTCTCGATCACCGGGTCGGTGCGTGCCGGCATGGAGGTCATGCGCAGCGCCTCCGACGACCTGAAGAACGTCCACCTGGAGCTGGGCGGCAAGGCACCGGTGATCGTGTTCGAGGATGCGGACGTCGAGGCGGCCGCTGAAGCCATCGCCATCGCCGGGTACTTCAACGCCGGCCAGGACTGCACGGCCGCCACCCGGGTGCTGGCCGCGCCCGCCGTCCACGACGAGCTGGCCGCGGCGCTCACCGCGCAGGCCAACGGCCACACCACCGGTCCGCCGTCGAACCCCGATGCCGACTTCGGCCCGCTCAACAACGCCGACCAGCTCGAGCGGGTCGCGGGCATCGTGTCCCGGGTGCCCGACCACGCCTCGGTGCTGGCCGGCGGGTCCCAGGTCGGCGGCGCCGGCTACTTCTTCGAACCGACGGTCGTCGCCGGGCTGCGCCAGGACGACGAGCTCATCCAGAACGAGATCTTCGGCCCGGTCATCACCCTGCAGTCGTTCGCCGACGAGGACGAGGCGCTCCGCTACGCCAACGGCGTCGAGTACGGGCTGGCCTCCAGCGTGTTCACCACGGACCACGCCCGGGCGCTGCGGGTCTCCCGCCGGCTCGACTTCGGGTGCGTCTGGATCAACACCCACATCCCGCTCGTGGCCGAGATGCCCCACGGCGGGTTCAAGCACTCCGGCACCGGCAAGGACCTCAGCAGGTACGGCCTCGAGGACTACACCCGCATCAAGCACGTGATGAGCGCCTTTTGATGCGCGTCCTGCTGGTGGGAGCGGGCGGTGTCGGGTCCGCCTTCGTGAAGATCGCGGCGCGACGGGACTTCATCGAGTCGCTCGTCGTCGCCGACATCGACGCCGGCCGTGCGTCGGAGGTGGCGGCCGCGTTCGGCCCCGACGCCAAGGGCATCGCCCTCGATGCGTCCGACGCGGGAGCCGTCGAGGGCGTCTTGCGCGCCGAGGCGTCCACGGTGCTGATGAACGCCGCCGACCCGCGCTTCGTCATGCCGCTGTTCGACGCCGCCTTCGCCGCCGGTGCGGACTACCTGGACATGGCGATGTCGCTGTCGCAGCCGCACCCCGAGCGGCCCTACGAGGAGTGCGGCGTGAAGCTCGGCGACGAGCAGTTCGCCGTGGCCGAGCGGTGGGAGGCCGCCGGCCGCCTGGCCCTCGTGGGCATGGGCGTCGAGCCGGGGCTGTCGGACGTGTTCGCCCGCTACGCCGCCGACAACCTGTTCGACGAGATCGACGAGGTCGGCATCCGCGACGGCGCCAACCTCGTCGTCGCCGGGTACGACTTCGCCCCCACGTTCAGCATCTGGACGACGATCGAGGAGTGCCTCAACCCGCCGGTGATCTGGGAAGCCGATCGGGGCTGGTTCACGACGGCGCCGTTCAGCGAGCCCGAGGTCTTCGACTTCCCCGGGGGCATCGGCCCCGTCGAGTGCGTCAACGTCGAGCACGAGGAGGTGCTGCTCGTCCCGCGCTGGATCGGCTGCAAGCGCGCCACGTTCAAGTACGGCCTGGGCGACGAGTTCATCGACGTGCTCAAGACGCTCCACAAGCTCGGGCTCGACAAGACCGCGCCGGTGTCGGTGAAGGGCGGCTCGGTCTCGCCCCGCGACGTGGTGGCGGCCTGCCTGCCGGACCCGGCCACGCTCGGCGACAAGATGACTGGCAAGACCTGCGCCGGCACCTGGGTCACGGGCACGGGCAAGGACGGCCACCCGCTGTCGACGTACCTGTACCACGTGGTCGACAACGAGCAGACGATGGAGGAGTACGGCGCCCAGGCCGTCGTCTGGCAGACGGCCATCAACCCTGTCGTCGCCCTCGAGCTCGTCGCCAACGGCACCTGGTCCGGTGCCGGCGTCCTCGGCCCGGAGGCCTTCGACAGCGTCCCCTTCCTCGACCTCCTCACCGAGTACGGCTCCCCCTGGGCCCGCCAGGACCTCTGACACCGGTCGTCCGACGAGCGGACCCATGGCCCCGACGTCGCTGATCTAGTCCTTCTCCCCACCACGCCGGTAGGGCCGAACGGTGGTCCCGTCTCTCCGGGTGTACCCACTCACACCATGTTCACCGGGCGACTGACGAGCCTCGTGCGGAGCATCGCCGATGGCGTCTGAAGCCGCCCTCGCGGGAGCCAGGGACAGGTGGGACTCAGTGCGTCCCCCTCCTGAAGGACGACGCTGGCTGGCCGTCTCCAAGGCCTCCTTGAGGATTGGGATTGCCGCGACCGCGACCACTCCACGAACGCGGGGATCTTTCGAGGCCCCGAGGACGAAGCGCCATGCCTGGACGGCGGAGCGCTGCAGGGACTGACGCCGATGTCGCCTCTTGCTCGTTCGAGCGGAGCTTGCATTGGCGGGGGAACGGACCCTGTCGCTCCCTGAACGGGCGGGTCGTTCGCTTGGCGGCTTGACCCGGTCGCCATAAAGCGGGCTCGTGAGCAGCACCTCGGGGCACGGACGGGGAGGACCGTCCGCGAAGTCCGACATCGTTCTCGCGGCCGGGTCGTAGTAGCCGTTCGTCCGATTCTTCCAATTCCCGCCATGAGCGGCGAGGTGCTCATCGCGTGAGAGGAACTGGATGTTCCGAGGGTCAGCCTGATACTCCGGGTACGCCGAGACACTCTTCATGTGCTGACCCTCGAATGCCCTTCCCTGAGCGTCGTAGGCTTTGCCCTTCTCCTTGATCTGCTCTTGCTGCTCCTGCGACCAGTCTCGGGTCCCCTTGCCTTCAAGTACGCGGATCTTCTCTTCCTCCCAGGCCGCCGCAATCGCTCGGAGGGAGCCCGCTGTCCTACTCGACATCGCCTTCGCCGATGCCGACGACGGAAGCGAGGCCGTTCAGGAAGGCGAAGAAGTCGTCAAAGATCTCATCGTCTTCGATCCGTCCGGCCTCATGGTTGTAGATCGAGATCCGCTCGCTTGATTTCTCACACAGAACTGGGTCGCCGGAGGCCAGGGTGCCGATGACCATGTATCCCTCATCGGGACGATCAGGGTCATCAACGTCGATCAGTGGAAGGTGCGCCACGCCTCGCAACTGAAACCCTGCAGGCAGGAAGAAGTCCCCGCCATCCGAAACCAGGAGCCACTCCTTGAGTTGTGAAGGCAGCTGGAATCCGCGCTCCACCTCAAAATCCCTGATGAGTGCCTTCGTCGCAGGTGCGACAAGACTCATCTGGCCTTGGGATCTCAGCAGATCTGCGATGGCCTCGGGATCGTTGGACACGTGGTCACTCCTGGGACTGGACCGACTGGTTGGCGCTCGGGTGGATGGTGCTCAGGTGGTACCGGCGGTCCCGCGAATCATCTCAGGTCTGACCGGGTGAGACCTATCAGCGCCGTGTCGATGCCCGAGCCGCGGCCCGGTCACTCGTGCCTGCGGTGAGCGGTCCGCCGGTCGAATCCATGAACGACGCCAAGACCCTTGCAAGAGGTGAGAGACCTGACCATGGGCTACGACGCGCACATCACCCGCAAGGAAGGCTGGTCGGACGAGGAGGGCCCGGTGATCACGCTCGACGATGGCTCGCCGTTGTAGAGGCGGATCCTGACCTGCGCCTCGACGGACATGCTGAGACGAGGCCTCCGATGGCTTGGTCCTGCGGCTCGAATCGCCGGGCATGGCGGTGTGGACAACCCACCCCGATGGACGTCAGCCGGGTGACCTCGCATGGACCGGGTACGCCGGCGATCACATCCGGGTGAAGAACCCCGATGCGGCGTTCCTCGCCAAGATGATCGAGATCGCCGACATCCTGGGGCGACGGTGCAGGGCGACGACGGCGAGCGCTATGACGCCGACAGCCCCGCCGCCCGCCAGTGGGCGAAGAGGCGGTGGTTCCGCCGCTGACGACGCCGGATGTTCGCACTCGAATCGGACATTGCATGGAATGTGTTGTCGAACACGGTTCGGCTGTCAGACCCCCTCCGTATGGTTCTGATATGTCGACGGGACCCGCCACCACTGCGCTCGACGCGGTCGAGCAGGCGCTCGACGCACTCCTCGCCGTCGAGCTCGACCCTGGTGATGTGCACTCGGCGATCGAGCTGTCCCGCCAGACCGAGCGGCTGTCCCGCAAGGTGCTGTCGGTGCAGATCGGCGTCCACGCTGCCATCGAGGAGTCCGGCGTGTACCGGGCCGATGGGCACGCCTCGGGCCGGGTGTTCACCGAGCACAACAACCACCTCTCCTCCCCGCTGGCCAAGCGCAGGGACCGGGCCCGCCGGATGCTGGCGGAGATGCCGGCCATGGACGCCGGGCTCGCCGCGGGCCTCATCGGGCCGTGCCAGATCGACCGTGCCTCGCGGGTGTTCGTCAACCCCCGGGTCCAAGCCGAGTTCGTCGCGCTCGACGGGCGGATCGCCACCCTCGCTGCCACCCTCGACTACCCCGAGTTCGACCGCCGCCTCACCAACTGGGAGCGCCAAGCCGACGAGGACGGCACCGCCGACCAGTCCCGCCGCTGCCACGAGAACCGCCGGGGCCGCATCACCCAGGACTTCGACGGCGGATGGGAGCTCCTCGCTCGGTTCGGGAACCTCACAGGCGCCCAGATGCACCAGATCCACCAGACCTTCGTCCAAGCCGAGTTCCACGCCGACTGGGACGAGGCCTACGCCAGCTGGGGCACGAAGACCACCGTCGAGCACCTGGCCCGCACCTTCGACCAGCGTGACGCGGACGCCCTCACCCGCATCTTCCTCCTCGCCGCCGACGCCCACGCGGCGGCCCCCGGAGGGTCGCGCATCGACCTGTCCATACTCCTAGACCACCTCACCTACGAACGAGAGACCCGCCGCGCTGCCGGCGCCGACCCCGGCCCCCGTCCCACCCCCGACCTCGGCCCCATCCTCAACGACCCCGGCGACGACTACCCGGACGACCCCGCCTCGCCCGACGGAGACCCCGCGGTGCACCCCGGCTACCAGTTCCGCTGCGAGACCGTCGACGGCCACCCGATCGACCCACGAGAAGCCTTCGCCGAATCACTCGTCGCCAAGGTCCGCCGCGCCGTCATCGGCTGGGACGGCGTCGTCCTCGACCAATCCGGGCTCCACACCCTCTACACCGGCTCGCTCCGACACGCCGTCAAGACCACCGCCACCGAGTGCCCCTGGCCCGGCTGCCACACCACCACCAGCCACTGCCAGATCGACCACCTCATCCCCCGAAGAACCGGCGGCCCCACCACCCCCGCCAACGGTTCACCCGAATGTGGCCGCCACAACCGCCTCAAAGAACACGGCTACACCGCCTACCGAGACAAACACGGCCGCATCCACATCCTCAGACCCGACGGCACCGAAATCGACTAGCCCCGACCACCCCGACCCAACGTCGGGGCGTCGGCGCGAGCAGTTGTCCGCGGGGCGTCTCGGCGGGGCTCGGACGAGCCCGCCGCCCGGGAGGTCGATGGAACGCTCGGCGCTGGTCGCCATCAGGTCGGAATCGCCGGTCAGCGGGTGGTGGCGAGGGCTTCGGCGACGACGTCGAGGCCTTCGTGGAGGAGCTTCTCGCTGATGACGAGCGGCGGGAGGAAGCGGATCACGTTGCCGAAGGTGCCGGCGGAGAGCGTGACGACGCCCTGGGCGTGGCAGGCGGCGAGCACGGCCTGCACGCGGTCGGGGTCGGGGCGGCTGGTGCCGGGCTCGACCAGTTCGACGGCCTGCATGAGGCCTCGGCCGCGCACGTCGCCGATGCCGCGGTCGCGGGACCTCATGGCATCGAGGCGGGTGCGGAGGGCGGCGCCGAGGCGCTGGGCGTCGGCGATGAGACCGCCGTGCTCGAGCATGTCGATGGTGGCGAGGGCGGCGGCACAGGCGACCGGGTTGCCGCCGTAGGTGCCGCCGAGCCCGCCGACGTGGACGGAGTCCATGACCTCGGCCCGGCCGGTGACGGCGGCCAGCGGCAGGCCGCCGGCGATGCCCTTGGCGGTGGTGATGAGGTCCGGGACGACGTGCTCGTCCTCGCAGGCGAACCACTGGCCGGTGCGGCCGAAGCCGGTCTGGATCTCATCCGCGACGAACAGGATCCCGTGCTCGGCGCAGAACTCCGAGAGGGCCGGGAGGTAGCCCTTGGCCGGGACGATGAACCCGCCTTCGCCCTGGATCGGCTCCACCAGGACGGCGGCGACGTGCTCCGCTCCGACCGCCGTGCGGATCTGGGTGATGGCGTCGGCGGCGGCCTCGGCGCCCGACCGCCCGTCGTCCCGGTACGGATAGGACATGGGGACCCGGTAGACGTCGCCGGCGAACGGGCCGAAGCCGGCCTTGTACGGCATCGACTTCGCCGTGAGGGCCATCGTCAGGTTCGTCCGGCCGTGGTAGGCGTGGTCCATCACGACGACGGCCGTGCGGCCGGTGGCGTGGCGGGCGATCTTCACCGCGTTCTCCACCGCTTCCGCGCCCGAGTTGAACAAGGCCGACTTCTTGGCGTGGGTGCCGGGCGTGAGCCGGTTCAGCTGCTCGCACACCTGCACGTAGCCGGCGTAGGGCGTGATCATGAAGCAGGTGTGGGTGAACGACGCGGCCTGGGCGGCCACGGCCTGGGCGACGGCCGGCGCGGCGTTGCCCACGTTGACGACGGCGATGCCCGAGCCGAGGTCGATGAGGGAGTTGCCGTCGGAGTCGACGATGACGCCGCCGCCGGCGGCCACCACCTCGATGGGCAGGGTGCTGCCGATGCCGGACGCGACCGCGGCGGTGCGGCGCTCGTGGAGCGCACGGGCCTTGGGGCCGGGGATGGCGGTGACCAAGCGGCGCTCCTGGGGGAGCGTGGGGCCGCCTACGAGCGGGACGACGACATCGGCAGCATCGGTCATGCGCTGGAGTCTGCCAGGGGCGTCGAGCGACGCGCCGGGAGATCTCAGCGCTGCGCGGCGAGCCGGCGCCACACCGGGCGGGGGAGCACCTTCAAGACGGCGAAGACGTAGCGGAGCTTGGCCGGCGACCAGACCGTGTGGGCACCGTGGCGCAGGCCGGTCACGATGTCCTTGGCGACGGCATCGGCCGTGGTGGCCATCGGCCCGTCATCCATGTGCTCGGTCATCGAGGTGCGGACGAACCCGGGACGCACGGCCATCACCGAGGCGCCCGATCCAGCGAGCCGGTCGCCGAGGCCCTGGGTGAAGGCGTCGAGGCCGGCCTTGGTGGAGCCGTAGACGAAGTTGTCGGCCCGGGCCCGCTCGCCGGCCACCGAGGTGATGACCGCGAGGGTGCCGTGGCCCTGCTCCTTCAGGTGCTGGGCCACCGCCAGGCCCGACGACACGGCGCCGGCGTAGTTCACGAGGACGGCATCGGCGGCCGAGACGGGGTCGGCCTCGAAGGCGTCTTGGTCACCGAGGACGCCGAACGCGAGCAGGACCAGGTCCAAGTCGGGATGGTCGCGCCACACCTGGTCGATGATGGCGGGGTGGGTCTCGGGCTTCGAGGCGTCGAACCCGACGACCTCCACGGTGGTGACCCCGGCGGAACGGAGCTCCTCGGCAACCGCATCGAGCTTGGCGGTGTCGCGCCCGGCGAGGACCACGGTGCGGGTCCGCTCCTTGGCCAGCTCCTTGACGGTGGCCACGGCGATGTCGGATCCGCCGCCGAGGACCAGCACGGACTCCAGGGCTCCGAGGGCGTCTCGCATCGGGGTGGGCTCCTTCGCCAGGGTCGGTGCGGTCCGAAGGGGCTCGAACCGCGGCGGCCCAGTGTCGCACGGCCGCCCGGGGAGCCAGGGATCTCCGCTCGGCTGGGGAGGTCTCGGGGCCGCTCGGTACGCTGGATCGGCCATGAGCACCCGGAAGCTGATCTTCGCCGCCCTCGTGTGCGGCCTGGCCATCCTGGTGGCCTTCACGGTCCAGGTGGTCATGCTCACCGGCAGCTCCTGAGCCGGGACGGGACGGAGCCGGCCGCGGCCCATCCTCCTGCTGCCCGTCCATCAGCCCGTCTGGTCCGTACCGTTGGGGCCGTGGACGCAGATCCCACCTCTGCTGGAGCGCGACCAGGACGGCCGGTCTCGAGGATCGGCTGGCTCGGCGCGCTCGCCGGTGCGCTGGGTGCGGCGGCGGCGCTGGCGGTCATCGAGCTCGTCGCCCTGGTGGACAGCACGGGCGACTCGGTCACCGAAGCGACGGGCAACGCCTTCATCAACGCGTTCGCAGCATCGCTGAAGGACATCGCCATCGAGCTGTTCGGGAAGGACGACAAGGCCGCGCTCCTCATCGGCACCGCGGTCGTCGCCATGGTGATCGGAGCGGGGCTCGGCATGCGGGCGATCGAGCGGCCGCTCACGGTGGTGGCCGGGTTCGCGGCGTTCGCCGCGCTCGGCATCGTGATGGCGTGGCGGGACCCGCTCGCGTCGAAGCCGGTGTCGGTGCTGGCGGCAGCGGCCGCCGCCGCGGTCGGCGCCGGGCTCACGATCTGGCTCGCCCGCACCTGGCAGCGGGCTGGCACGATCGAAGACGAACAGCCCGAACGCGGGGGCGTGCTGCGGCGCACCGTGCTGATCGACGGCGGCATCGCCGCCGCCGTGGCGCTCCTCGGTGTCGGTCTCGCCCGGTCGGCCCGGCACACGGCCCGGGCCACCGCGTCGCGGGTGACCCGGAAGCTGCCGCGGGCGACGCCGAAGGTCACGGTTCCGGCGGGCGTCCTCGATGAGGGCGCCGGCGCCGTCGCCGGGATCAGCCCGTTCATCACGCCGACCGACGACTTCTACCGCATCGACACGCTCTTCAACGCCCCGGTCGTCGACGCCGGCACCTGGTCCCTCACCATCAAGGGGATGGTCGACCGGGAGATCACCTTGACCTACGACGACCTGCTGGCCCGGGACCTGATCGAGGTCCCCATCACGATGATGTGCGTCTCGAACGAGGTCGGCAACCACCTCGTGGGCACGGCCCGCTGGACCGGCATCCTCCTCGCCGACCTCCTGAAGGAGGCGGGCGTCCAGGCGGGAGCGGAGCAGGTGGTGGGGCAGTCCGTCGACGGGTTCACGGCCGGGTTCCCCGTCGAGGCCGCGCTCGATGGCCGCGACGCCATGCTCGTCGTCGGCATGAACGGCCGGCCGCTCCCCGTGGAGCACGGGTTCCCTGCCCGCCTCGTGGTGCCCGGCCTCTACGGGTACGTGTCGGCCACCAAGTGGATCGAGGAGATCCGGCTGACCACCTGGGACGAGGAGGGCTTCTGGATCCCGCGGGGCTGGGCGCGCCTGGGCCCGATCAAGACCGCCTCGCGCATCGACGTGCCCCACGACGGCGAAGCGCTCACGCCCGGCACCCGCGCCGTCGCGGGGGTCGCCTGGGCGCCCCACCGCGGCATCGAGCGGGTGGAGGTGCAGGTGGACGACGGCCCGTGGCGGAAGGCGACGCTCGGGCCCACGGCCTCCGACGACACGTGGGTCCAGTGGTGGCTGCGGTGGGACGCACCGGCCGGTGAGCACCAGATCCGGGTCCGGGCGGTCGACGGCGAGGGGCGGACCCAGACCGCGGCGCGCGCCGCGCCGGCGCCCGATGGGGCGACCGGGCTGCACACGATCGAGGTGACGGTCGGGTAGCGCTTCGACCAGCCGGAGCAGGAGGATCGTCCGGTTCGGACCGCTGGTCCTGATCGGTAGGCTGCCAGCCGAACAGATCTCCCCCTTGTCCAGAGGATCCCCGTGAGCGACGCCCCGTCCGACAGCCACTTCGATGTGATCGTGATCGGAGGTGGACCTGCCGGATACGGCGCTGCGCTGTACGGGTCCGCCGCCGGCTTGAACGTCGCCCTCGTTGAGAAGGACAAGGTCGGCGGCACCTGCCTCCACCGCGGGTGCATCCCGGCCAAGGAGCTGCTGGAGACCGCCCACGTGTTCCGCACCGTGTCGGAGGCCGCCAGGTTCGGCGTCGAGAGCTCGGCGCCGACCCTCGCCTTCGCCACCACGATGGCCCGCAAGACCGAGGTCGTCACCGGCCTGTTCAACGGCCTGTCCGGACTGTTGAAGAGCCGCAAGGTGACCGTCTTCGCCGGTACGGGCACGCTGCAGGCGGATCGCAGCGTCCTCGTCCGCTCGGACGACGGCACGTCCTCGGACATCACCGGCGACGCCGTGATCCTCGCCTCGGGCTCGGTGCCTCGCACGATCCCCGGCTTCGAGGTCGACGGCAAGACCGTCCTCACGTCCGACGAGGTGTTCGAGCTCGACGAGCTGCCCGCCAAGGTCGCGGTCATCGGCGGCGGCGCCATCGGCTGCGAGTTCGCGTCGATGCTGAGCGACCTGGGGAGCGAGGTCACGATCCTCGAGGCCCTGCCGCAGATCCTCCCCGGCGTCGACAAGGACGTCGTCAACATGGTCCGCCGGTCCTTCAAGGGCCGCAGCATCGACGTGCGCACCGGCACCAAGGTCAGCGGACACACGCCCGGCTCCACCGGCACGTCGATCCAGATCGAAGGGTCGGACCCGCTCAACGTCGACGCCATCGTCGTGTCCGTCGGCCGGCGCCCGCTGTCGGAGAGCCTCGGGCTGCTCGGCACCGGCGTCGTGGTCGACGACCGCGGCTTCGTGCAGGTGGACGAGTACTGCCGCACCGCCATCGACGGCGTCTGGGCGGTCGGCGACCTCATCGCCACGCCCGGGCTGGCCCACGTCGGCTACGCCGAGGCGATCCTCGTGATCAAGCAGCTGCTCGGCGAGGAGGCCATCCCGGTCGACTACGCCGGCGTCGCCTGGTGCATCTACTGCCAGCCCGAGGTCGCCTTCGCCGGCCTGTCCGAGCAGGCGGCGATCGATGCCGGCTACGAGGTCGTCACCAAGAAGCACCGCTGGGGCGGCAACAGCCGGGCCCAGATCATCGGTGAGCTCGACGGCGTGGTGAAGGTCATCGCCGAGAAGCAGGCTGACGGCACGGCCGGGCGGGTGCTCGGCGTGCACATGGCCGGCCCGTGGGTCACCGAGCAGCTCGGCCAGGCCTACCTGGCCGTCAACTGGGAGGCCACGGTCGACGAGATCGCCCACTTCATCCAGCCGCACCCGTCGCTGTCGGAGAACTTCGGCGAGGCCGTGCTGGCCCTCACCGGCCGCAGCCTCAACGGCTAGGCCCGCCCCGCTACGGTCCTACGGGAGATCCGGCGGACCACCCCGAACGAACCCAGAGAACCACCACACAAGGAGATCGGTGCATGGCCGAGATCGAGCTTCCCGCCCTGGGCGAGAGCGTCACCGAGGGCACCATCACGCGCTGGTTCAAGGCCGTCGGCGACGAGGTCGCCGAAGACGAGCCGCTCTTCGAGGTGTCCACCGACAAGGTCGACTCCGAGGTCCCGTCGCCCGTCGCCGGCTACCTCACCGAGATCCTGGTGGAGGAGGGCGACACCGTCGACGTCGGCACCCGCGTCGCCGTCGTGTCCGACACCGCCGACGGTGGCGGCGCTGCTGCGCCTGCGGCCGAGGAGCCGGCCCACGAGCCGCTGCCCGAGCCGCTCCCGGGCTCCGCTGAGACGCCGCGCCCGGAGGTGATCTCCGAAGCCAGCGGGTCGGCGCCTGCGCACGAGCCGCTGCCCGAGCCGCTGCCGGTGTCTGAGCCCGAGGCGCCCGCCCCGCCCGCTCCCGCCGCTGCGCCGGAACCCGCCGCTGCGCCCGCGGCGGGTTCGCCGGCGCTGCTGTCGCCGGTCGTCCGCCGCCTGCTCGACGAAGCGGGGGTGGATCCCTCCGCCGTGACCGGTACCGGCATCGGCGGCCGCATCACCCGCGCCGACGCCGAGGAGCACATCCGCAAGACCTCCGGCAGCGCTGCCCCTCCGCCTGCCCCTGCGCCGCCTGCCCCTGCGCCGCCTGCTCCGGTGCCGCCCGCCCCGCTCGCCCCGGCTGTGCCCGCCCCGGTGGTGCCGGCGCCGCTGCCGAGCCGAGCACCCACGCCCACCGGCGTCGACACCACCGTGCCGCTGAACAAGATCCGCAAGATCACGGCCGAGCACATGGTCCGCTCGCTCGGCGTGTCCGCCCACGTGTACGTCAGCACCGAGGTCGACTACGAGTCGATCGACCGGGTGCGCACCGTCCACAAGGCGGCGTTCAAGGCGGAGGAGGGCGTCTCGCTCACCTACCTCCCGTTCGTCGCCCGGGCCCTGGTCGATGCCCTGGCCGACTTCCCGAACGTCAACGCCTCGATGGGCACCGAGAGCGAGCTCGTCGTCCACGGCAGCGTCAACCTCGGCATCGCCGTCGACCTCGACCACGAGGGGCTGATCGTGCCCGTCGTGCACGAGGCCCAGGACCGCCGCCTGCGTGCGCTCGCCCGTGACGTGGCCGACCTGGCCTCCCGGGCCAAGAGCCGCAAGCTCGCCGCCGACGACATCACCGGCGGCACGGTCACCATCACCAACGTGGGCAGCACCGGCAGCGCCTTCCTGCTCCCCATCATCAACCAGCCGCAGGTGATGATCCTCTCCACCGACGGCGTCGCCCGCCGTCCGGTGGTCGTCACCGACCGCAGCGGGGCCGAGAGCATCGCCATCCACTCGGTCGGCAACCTCACCCTCGGCTGGGACCACCGTGCGTTCGACGGCGCCTACGCCGCCCAGTTCCTCGCCAAGATCAAGGAGATCCTGGAGACCCGGGACTGGGAGACCGAGCTCTAAGACGATGGCCGGCCCCGGCGTGGCGGGCGCCCGCCCGCTCCACGTCCGGTGGCTCGGGCGCGTCCGCTACCAGGACGCGCTGGCCCTCCAGCACGGCATCCACCGCTCGTCGCCCGACGACCACCTCCTCCTGCTCGAGCACCCGCACACGTACACGCTCGGGGTCAACGCCGACCGCTCCCACGTGCTCCACGACCCGGCGTCGGTCGGCGCCGAGCTGGTGCAGAGCGACCGCGGCGGCGACGTCACCTACCACGGGCCCGGGCACCTCGTCGGCTACCCGGTCCTGCACCTGCCCGGGAAGAACGGCGGCACCAAGCCCGACACCAAGGCGTACGTCGCCTCGGTGGAGCAGCTGATCATCGACTCGCTCGGCGACCTCGGGCTCGAGGCCGACCGCCTGCCCGGCTACCCCGGCGTGTGGGTCGGCGTCGGCACGGACGACCCCCGCAAGATCTGCGCCATCGGCATCCGGGTCGACAAGGGCAAGAGCCTCCACGGGTTCGGCCTCAACGTGGACCCGGACATGGACATGTTCACCCACATCGTCCCGTGCGGCATCTCCGACAAGGCGGTCACGTCGCTGCGTGCGGAGGGCGTTGAGGCCTCGATGGCCGAGGTCGTCGACGTGGTGGTCGCCCGGGCGGCCCAGCGGTGGGGCGCCGGCGGCCACGACCGCCACGACGTCGTCTGGCGCCACCGCGACAGCGATCTGGCCCCGTTCTCCCTCGGTGCCGGACCCGGCCAGCTCGCTGGCAAGGTCGCCGGTCCGTCACGGGGGCGCGAGCCGGTGGCGGTCGACCAGCAGGCGGCGGGGGAGGGCACGTCGGTCCGGCTGCTCGGCCGCTTGGCCGAGGCGGGGGTGCCCCAGGGCCTCGCCATCGGCGAGCGCAAGCCCGAGTGGATGCGGGCCAAGGCCCGGTTCGGGCCGGAGTACCTCGAGATCAAGCAGACGATGCGGGAGCTCGACCTCGTCACCGTGTGCGAGGAAGCCGGCTGCCCGAACATCTCCGAGTGCTGGGGCGACGGCACGGCCACGTTCATGATCAACGGCGAGCGCTGCACCCGGGCGTGCGGCTTCTGCCTGGTCGACACCCGCCACCCGCAGGCCCCCGATCCCGGTGAGCCCGAGCGGGTGGCCGAGGCCGTCGAGCGGATGGGCCTCAAGTACGCCGTGCTCACCACCGTCGCCCGCGACGACCTCGCCGATGGCGGCGCCACGCAGTTCGCCGAGACCATCACCGCCGTCCGGCGCCGCACCCCTGGCGTCCAGGTCGAGTGCCTCATCTCGGACTGCAAGGGCGACCCGGCCAGCCTCGACGTGATCTTCGAGGCCCGGCCCGAGGTCCTCAACCACAACATCGAGTCGGTCGCCCGGCTCCAACGGGCCGTGCGCCCGTCGGCCGGCTACGCCCGCAGCCTGTCGGTCCTGGCCCGAGCCAAGGCCGCCGGTCTGGCCACCAAGAGCAGCATCATCGTCGGCATGGGCGAGACGTTCGACGAGCTGGTCGGCGTGCTGGCGGACCTGCGGGCGGTCGGGGTCGACATCGTCACCATCGGCCAGTACCTGCGGCCCACCACCAACCACCTGCCGGTGGCCCGGTGGGTGACCCCCGAGGAGTTCGCCGAGCTCAAGCGCATCGGCGAGGCCATGGGCATCGACCACGTCGAGTCCGGTCCGCTCACCCGCAGCAGCTACCACGCCCGCCAGGCGGCCGACGCCGCCGACGTCGAAACCGTCGTGCCCGTCTCCCTCGGCTGACGGCAGACTCGGCCCATGGGCCGCAGCTTCGATGCCATCCCCGACCACCTCGTCTCGTGGATGGAGGAGCAGCCGGTCTACTTCGTGGCCTCGGCCCCGCTCAGCGCCGAGGGCCACGTCAACGTGTCACCCAAGGGCGGCGACTCCTTCCGGGTGATCGGACCGAACGCGGTGGCCTACCTGGACTTCACCGGGAGCGGTGCCGAGACGATCGCCCACACCCGGGAGAACGGCCGGCTGACGGTCATGTTCGCCTCGTTCGGGCCCAAGCCGAACATCGTCCGGCTCTTCGGCGCGGGCCGTCCGGTGCTGCCCGGCGACGAGGGGTTCGAGGAGCTGGCGGCCCGGTTCCCGCCCAATCCGGGGACGCGCTCGGTGATCACGCTCGACGTCGCCAAGGTCACGACGTCGTGCGGCTACAGCATCCCGCTGATGGAGGTCGTCGGCCCTCGCTCGACGCTCGACGACTGGGCCGAGCGCAAGGGCCCCGACGGCCTGGCCGACTACTGGCTCGAGAAGAACCAGACCTCGATCGACGGCCTCCCCGCCCTCGCGGGGTAGCTCAGGCCTCGTGGTGGGGCGAGGTTGCGCCGAGCGGGCATCGCGGGCCGGGGGTACGTTCGGCCGCATGGCTGAACGGGATGTGACCGTGCTGTTCGAGGGTGGGAGGTTCTTCGAGGGGCCGCGCTGGCGCGACGGCACGTGGTGGGTCTCGGACTTCTACCGGCACACCGTGTCGCGCATCGCCACCGACGGGGCCGAGACGGTCGTGGTGGAGGTCGAGCAGCAGCCGTCGGGCCTGGGCTGGCTGCCCGACGGGTCGATGGTGATCTCGTCGATGAAGGACCACAAGGTCCTCCGCTACGCCGACGGCGAGCTGTCGGTGCTGGCCGATCTCGAGGGCATGGTCGCCGGTCACCTCAACGACCTGGTGACCGATGCCAACGGCCACACGTTCGTCGGCAGCTTCGGGTTCGACCTGATGGGCGGCGGCCAGCCGGCGGCGGCCCCGCTGATCCGGGTCGACCCCGACGGCACCACGTCGGTGGCGGCCGAGGACCTGTACTTCCCGAACGGCGCCGTCATCACGCCCGACGGGGCGACGCTGATCGTGGGCGAGACGATGGGCAACCGCTACACCGCCTTCGACCTCGGCGCCGACGGCAGCCTGTCCAACCGGCGGGTGTGGGCCAGCTTCGGCGACCTGCCGACGACGGACTCCTTCGCCGAGGGCATGGCCCAGATCCAGGTGTCGCCCGACGGCTGCTCGCTCGACGCCGAGGGCCACATCTGGGCGGCCGACGCCCTCGGCAACCGCTGCGTGCGGGTGGCGCCGGGCGGTGCCATCGTTGACGAGATCACCGTCCCCGGGAACCTCGGAGTGTACGCCTGCCAGCTCGGCGGCGACGACGGGCACACGCTGCTGCTCTGCTCGGCACCAGACTTCTTCGAGCAGAACCGGGAAGTGGCGAACGAGGCCGTGCTGTTCACCACCACGGTCGACGTGCCCCACGCCGGTCTGCCGTAGGCCCCCGCCGCCGTACCCTGACCGCCATGTCTGCCGAGCGCTTCTCCCGGGTCCGAACCGCCATGGCGGAGCAGGGGACCGAGGTCCTGCTGCTGTCGGTCGGACCGGACCTGCCGTGGCTCACCGGCTACGAGGCCATGCCGCTCGAGCGGCTGACGATGCTCGTGGTGCCGGTCGACGGCGATGCCACGCTGGTGGTGCCCCGGCTGGAGGCTCCCCGGGTGGCCGAGCGGCCGGACCTGTTCTCCGTGCTGCCGTGGGACGAGACCGACGATCCGATCGCCGTCGTGGGCGGGCTGGTCGGCGCCGCCTCGTCGCTGGCGATCGGCGACCGCACGTGGGCCCGGTTCGTGGTCGACCTGCAGTCCCGGCTCCCGGCGGCGTCGTGGTGCAAGGCCAGCGACGTGACCGGTCCGATCCGGGCGGTGAAGGACGCGGCCGAGATCGCCGCGCTGCGCGCCGCCGCCCAGGCAGCCGACCGGGTGGCCGCCCAGCTCCAGGGTGGCCAGATCCCGCTGGTCGGCCGGACGGAGGCAGCGGTGTCGGCCGACCTCGGCCGTCGGCTGGTCGACGAGGGGCACCAGCGGGTCAACTTCGCCATCGTCGCCGCCGGGGAGAACGCCGCCAGCCCCCACCACGAGGCCGGCAGCCGGGTGATCCGGGCGGGAGAGGTGGTGCTCTGCGACTTCGGCGGCACGATGCTCGCCGCCGACGGCGCCGGCTACTGCTCCGACATCACCCGTTGCGTCTCGATCGGCGAGCCCCCGGCCGAGGTGGCCGAGGCCTACGCCGTGCTGCACGAGGCCCAGCAGGCCGCGGTCGCCGCCGCCACCGTGGGGACGCCCTGCCAAGACGTCGACGCCGTCGCCCGCCGCGCCATCACCGAGGCGGGCTACGGCGAGCGGTTCGTGCACCGCACGGGCCACGGGATCGGCGTCGAGGAGCACGAGGATCCCTACATCGTGTCGGGCAACACCACCGCCCTCGTGCCCGGGCACGCGTTCAGCGTCGAGCCGGGGATCTACACGTCGGGCGCGTGGGGGATGCGGCTCGAAGACATCGTGGTGGCCACCGCCGACGGGCCCGACCCGCTCAACGTGGTCGACCACGGCCTGGCGGTCGTCGACGGCTGACTGTGAAGATCAGCGAGGGCCTGGCGTTCGTGCTGGGCTGTCGCCGACAGCAGCGGCCGTGGCTCTACGCCTGACTGGCCTTCGTGCCTTCCAGCCGACTTGTCCGGCCGGTGCTGCCG
>Ga0182745_1000634_pt1 | contig 37493 bp, 54 predicted proteins | sample eDN3rd30CKraftBY_FD_128523 | JGI IMG/M metagenome (GOLD analysis project Ga0182745, IMG submission 128523) | Enriched backyard soil microbial communities from Emeryville, California, USA - eDNA 3rd pass 30_C Kraft BY (version 2) (version 2) | ecosystem: Environmental > Terrestrial > Soil >...
TCTGGCGGTTCTTCGCTGGACGGCTCACCCGAAAAGCGCCCGCGAAATTCGCTAGTTGGCGGCGATCGTCGCTCTCCGTCCGGGCCTTCTCGATCAGGTTCAAATCCTGTCTCCCCGACCAAATCGAAGCCTCGTAAGGAGCGATTCTTACGGGGCTTTTTTATGTCGCGGAGCGTCACGATCGGCCGGTGTGACAGCACTGTGCCAGGCTCGCCCCCGCCCGCGGCCGCCCGAATCTCCACCACCTGCCCCTCTCTGACGGCGACCCGGATGCAAGAAACCGCGCGGCAGAGCGTCTCCCACCGCAGGGAGGTGTAGTCCGCGACGATGTCGCTTCGCTTCTTGGTGTGGGTGATCTCCCGGAGGACGTCGCGCACGGCGCCGTCGTCCTGGGCAATGGAGATCATGGTGCGCCGCAGGTCGTGGAGACGGCGCCGAGGGAGACCCAGCCGGACGAGATCCTCGTGCAGGCGCCGCAGCGCCCGGATTCCGGATCGGTGCTTCGCTAGGTCGTCGCTCGAGGGGAGGAGGAGGTCCTCGCCCTCGGGCGCCCTGCCGTACTCGGCCGGCCAGCCCTCGAGGCGCCAGGTCGCCAGGATCTTCGCCAGGGTGGGGTGGACGGGCACCAACCTCGTCGCGCCCGTCTTGGTCCGACCGAGCTTGGTCTTCTTCCGCTTCCGCGAGACGGCCTGGGCGACGGTGAGGCGGCCGAGCGGCTTGGTGGTGGTGTCGTAGCTGCGCCACCGAAGCGCCGCGAGCTCGCCCCACCGCAGGCCCCCGAGGCCGAGGATCGCGTATGCCACTCGCCGGTGCAGGGGAATGTCCGGGTGGGAGATCAGCAGCTCGAGCTCCGCCCGGGTGAACACCGCGCCCGCTCTCCACTCCGGATCCTTGTCCACCACCTCGGGGAGGTCCTCGCGATCGAGGACGAAGGGCGACGTGACGATCAGCTCCTCACGCACCGCGCCCCGGAGGAGCTGGCGCAGGGTGGTCGCGATGTGGCGCACCGTCCGCGGCGCCAGCGTCCCTCCTCGGTTCGACTCCAAGGTCGATAGGCCCGCGACGAAGAGGCGCACCTTCCGCGGCCGCAGGTCGGCGAGGGGAACGTCGCCCAGCTTCGGGTAGACGTACCGCTCGAGGCGCTTGCGATCCTCGCCCGCCATCGCGAGGTCGCGGGCCTCGCGGCGCTCGAGCCAGCGGGCGCCCCACTGCCGGACGGTGATGGTCTTCGGATCGACGCCGAGCTCCTCGCCGGCTTCCACCCGCGCGAGCATCGCCCGCAGCATCACCTCGGCCTCGCGCTCCTGCCCGGCCTCGAGGCCGGTCGACTGCCGCCGTCGCTTTCCTGTTTCGTCGTCGTAGTCGAGCCAGAGCTTGGCTCCTCGCCGGACGACACGGCCTCTCCCCACCGCCATGATCACCTCCGGCGCGCGAGCATGCGCACGACGGCCGCCTCTGGATCAACCGGGGCCGGGCGTTCAGTCCGCCGGCGCATCGCTTCTTCGACCTCCGAAATCCGGACCCGGTGGTGCCCACGCTTGGCGCCGGCGCGGCGCTCCGGAAGCTTCCCGGTTCGGATCATCGCGAGGATGGTATCGGCCGAGCATCCGCAGGCCTTCGCCGCGACCGCCACCGGGACGAGCTTGTCAGCATGCGCTTTCGCCGGCGGCGGAGTGGGCGCTGCCCGGGCGGCCCCGCGGGCGGCGGCCTCCTCGAGGAGCTCCTCCAGCTCGGCGCGCGTCAGGGTCACGACCTGCACTGCGCTCATGGGGTTCTCCGGACCTGGCGGGCCGCCACCTTCGCGGCCCGCCGTTCGTCAGAGCTACTTGATGGGAGCGGCGTCGCACGCCCCGGGGTTGACGTCCGAGCTGGGGACGACCACGACCTCGTCGCCATCAGCTTCGATTCGGTTCTCGTCGAACCAGCGGGCTTCCTGGAAGTCGCCGTCGCCCTTCACCTTCGGCTGGAGGAGGTACTGAGCGCATCCGGTGAGGTACTCCACGCGCCCCGTGACCACGCCGCCGAATCCCGTGAGAGTGTCTTTCGCTTTCTGTCCGAGCTGAATCATCTTGTTCTCCTGCTTCGGTGCTACGGAAAAGGGCCGCCCGTCTCTCCCAAGAGCCCCACGCCCGAGGCCTATTCCTCGGAGCGCAGCCGGGCGGCCCATGCTGTCGCCGGTCAACCCGGCCTATTCGTCACGCTGCGAGGCCCTCAGCCACGCGCGGTAGCGCTCTTCGCGCGTGCCGCGGGGGGAAGGGGGGGGGGTAGAAAAGAGAGGCTCCTGGGCCGGCTCCGTGCGCGGAGCGAGGGCACCGACGAGACCGCCGGATCCCTTGCAGGCGATGAAGCGCTTCCGGTCGGCGGCCGAAAGGGGCCGGTGGGTGACGAGCTGCCAGCGACCACGCGGCGCAGGGAGGGCGGAGACCCTGCGCCCGCAGACCGGACAGCTCTGCTTCGAAGGCTTGCGCAGCTCGGTCACGACATGACCTCCGGCGGAGCCTTGAAGGCGACGTCGACAAACTCGGCCGCCGCGCGACGCAGCTCGGCGCCGAGCTCGGGCGGATGGCCTCGGGACCAGCGCTCGAAGATGGCGGCCATGGTGAGCATGAAGACGGCTTGGCCGCGGGCATCGCCCTGGGGGACCAGCTCGGCCATCAACGCCTCGAGGCGGCGCCAGGTCGTGCGCACTTCGACGCCGGTGATGATGCCCTCGCGGGGGAAGACAGGTCGGTCGCTCATCGGCATCAGCCCACCACCTTCCTGGCCTCGTCGATGGCCTCCTCGAGCTGGGTGCGGGCGGTGTTCCTCGCCTGCTCCGCTGACCGAAGCCGGGCGAGGTGAGCCTGCAGCTGGTCGGGGTTCATCGCTCTTCGGGCGTTGATCCCCGAGAGGTCGTTGATCTGCCGCTGCGCCGCCTCGCGCTTGTCGACGGCGCCGACGATCCGCGCGAGAAGCTCGCGGTGGATGTCACCCATCGCTGGCCACCTCTCCGGAGGCCTTCGCGATCGCCTCCTCGAGGGCGCGGAGGACTCGGGTCGCCTCGCGCCCGTCGTCGCTGTCCGCGCGGATCTGCCCACCGCCCAGCGCGGCGTCGAGGACGGCCGCCGCATCCCTGCCGGCGGTGAGGAGTGCGGGTCCCGCCAGCATCGCCGGGGTCGGGTTCACGTCCCCGTTCTCCTCGGCGCCGTAGGCGTCGAAGAGGGCGAGGACGTCGCGGGTGTTCTCCGGTCCCACCGCCAGGATGAGGGCGAAGCGGGGCTCACCCTCGACGGTCTCGCCCACCGTGCGGACGAAGCCCGCGTTCAGATCCAGCATCTCCTTCACGACCTGGTTCATCGTCTTCGTTCCGTCGATCACGGCGTCTCCTTCTTGGCTTGGGAGTCGACCTGCGCGATCGCGCGAGCGATGGCCGTCTCGTTCCCGTCCACCTCGAGGGCGAGGAGGACGAGCAGGCGGCTCACCGCGTGGGCGAGGCGAGGGAGCTTCGTTTCGGGATCGGTGGTGTCCGTCCGGCGCCAGGCCGCCAGGTGGCTCATCGCCGCCGCGAAGAGCTGGTCCTCGGCGCGCGGGACGGCGGTCCAGGCCCACTCGCCGTACCTCGCGGCGTCGCGGCCGAGGACCTCCACCACCAGCTCGAGGGCCTCGAAGGGGACCAGGTCCCATCGAGCCTTGCCGCCATCGTCCTTCCGGCCGGCGGGCGGCGGGAGGTGCCCTCGGTGGTTCCCGTCGTGACCCAGGTCGCGGCCGCACCGAACCCCCGGGAGGAGCTCAGCGTTGCAGGCCTTCGGGCGCTCGGGGACTGCCGCGACCTGGGGCGACGAGAAGAGGAGCGGCCAGGAGCAGCCGTCGGAGTAGTGGTTGCCGGAGTGTCCCTCCTCGAGGGCGCACTGAAAGTTCCGCCCGCTGCGATCGACGTGGGATGGGCACCTGATCATGCCGCCGCTCCCTTCTCCTCGCGGGGGAGGGCCATGTCGAGCTGCGCGAGCTCGACGATACGGGCGACATGCGGCACAGCGGGATCCGCGGGCGACGGGCACGGACGCCCGATCGTGAAGCCGGCTACCTGGGCCTCGTGACCGCAGAGGTGGCAGCGAAAGAGGGCGATCCGGGCTGCGGGGTGGCCCTCCCAGGAGATCACGTCGACGCTGCTCGTCTTGCACTCGACGCAGAACACGATCGCGGCGCTCATAGGCCCGGGTCCTTCCCGGCCCAGCCCGGCCACGGGTGGACTTCGCAGCCCTCCATCAGCTTCTTGACCTCCCGGTCTCGCCACGCCACCTCGCTCTCGACTGCGAGCGGGACGTCGCCGCCGAAGGCCTGCGCTGCGGCGCGGAGGTAGGTGGCTCGCGTGCGTCCGTACAGCGCCGCCGCCTGCACTCCGGCCGCCTGGCGGGACTGAGACCTCTCGCCGGTGTCGTCGAGTACTTCTCCGGCCTCGTCGGCAGACAGGCGGGCGGCCTCGACGATCTCGTTCACCTGCGCCGATGCCGGCAGGATCTGGCCGAAGGGCCCGAGCGCCACCTGCATCTGTTGGGCGAGGGCCAGAACCTTCGCCGCACGCTCCTGCGCCTTCAGCGCGCCCGCGTGATCCGCAACCGCCTCGAAGTGCTCTGCCTCTGCGACTCGACACCGCTCAAAGGCGTCGAGGTACGCGGCCTCCGCGGCCGCGAGGTCGGGGTGACCACGGGCAGGCTTCTTGCCCCGGGGTCGGATCGGTACTACCTTCGCGCTGCTCTTGCTCATGAGCGTTGTCCTCGAGGCGGACCGTGTTGGCGCACGGCCCGCCTCACTCGTTTCCGGCGCCCACCATGAGCGCCGGCCCTGCACTTCAGGCGGCGACCTCGGGCTCGACGGCGGTGATGCTCGACTGCTCCTTCCGGTCGTCGAGGGCTCCGAGAACCGCGAGCGAGCACCCGCTGCACAAGTCGAGGGACGTCTTGTGCCCAAATCGGCTGTCGCTCATCGCGTCGAAGGACAGCTTCAGCTCGCTCCAGGAGCTCGGGGCGCCCTTGTTCCGAGTCGGCGCGGTCGTGGCGCCGCAGCCGTCGCAGCGGTGGACGTGGGTCTCGGGGTTCGTGGTTCGGCTCATGCGTGGCTCCTTGCGGGTCAGTCGCCCGCGTAGTTGGGGTTGCTGCGGCGGGCGTCGGACTCGGCGCGCTGGAGCCGCTCGCGAGCTGCCGCCCACTCGGGCTCGAGGGCGGCGCGCAAGGGGTGGCCCTCGGGGACCTCGCGGGCGAAGTCGCCCCACACCTGGCGAAGGCCGCCGAGGTTCGGAGGTGCCTGGATCCGCTTCGTCCACGCGGCGATCACCGTGGCGTCGACGTCGCCGGCGGCGCCCTGGTTCTTCGCCGGCGGCGGCTTGCGCTGCTGCCCCTGGGGCTTCCCCTGCGCCTGGCGCTGGCCCTGCTGCTTCGCCTGGCCCTGGGGCGGCTGCCGTTGCTGCGAGGCCTGCGCCTGCTGCCGCTGCCCACCGTGCCCCTGCGAGCTCGCGGCCTGGCCGTCGTCGTCCTCGGCCGCGAGGCCCACGATCGCGATGAGGGCGTACTTCCGGACGTAGGTGAGGGCAGACCCGAGACGCTGCGGGTCGGACTCCGGTGGCACGGGCAGGGTGCTCGCGGCCCACTGCCCGGAGGTGTGCGCGAGGGTCGTCACGAGCTCGAGGCCGTACTCCCCGCGCCGCGTCGCCTGCAGCACGCAAAGGCCGTTGTCGGTGAGGGGGCTGCGGCAGGCGTCCCAGATGTCCGCCAGGTCGGCGTACTTGTAGCCCTTGAAGTCGTTGACGCTGCCCTTGCGAACCGGACGCAGCGCGGCCTGGGCCTTCACCAGCGCGGCGATCAGCTCCGTCCTCTCCTGGGACCACTCCATCACTTGCTCGCTTTCTCGGTGGCGGGGGCGGGCCACTGCCAGCCGATCCCGCTGTTCGCGTGGTCGCCGTCATGCCCCTTCGCGAAAAGGCACGGCAGGCCCGTGGGCGAAGCGACCGGACAGGCGGGAACCTTCGCTCCCGCCGGCACGGGAGAGAGCGACTCGCGGGCAAGCCCTACGGGGCAGTCGAGGGCGTGCGTCTCCTGGTAGTAGGAGGCGCAGAACACACACCGACGGGAGGCGTCGAGGCGTCGAGGGTGTCGCTCGACGGCCTCAGACACCTTGCGCAGGGCGTCGCGTTCCTGAGTCACCTGGTCGCGATGGGCGGCCGTCTCGAGGAAGAGGGCTCGCTCGGCCTCATAGGCGCGGCGAAGCTCCTTCACCTCCCTCTCGGCCTGGGTCAGCGCGCCCTCAAGGGCCTGCGCGTCGGCGCCGTCGAGCGGAGTCCTGCGGCGGGCAGCCTCCCGTACTGGCAGCGCCATCGCCGGCGGCGCCTCGGCAGCAGCGAGCTCCCTGTCCCCGCCGGCCGGGATCACGGTGACCTTGAGCTCCGGCAGGTCGCCCGGGCGCTCCGCGAGGAAGGCGACGTAGGTCAGCCCCTCCACCTCGGCGCCCTGGATCCAGACGCGGGTCTGGATGCCGCGGGTTTCGATCCGGATGTCTGGCGCGGCTCGCTTGTGCGCGGGGACGGACGTCATCGGTTCGCCCCCGCGCGGGCGGAGCGCCTGTCGATCGCCTCGATCCAGGCGACCAGGACGGCGGCCGTCTGGACGAGCTCACTCCGCGTCGCACGTTCCGGTGCGTTGCAGGACCCCACGACCTCGGACAGCTCCTCGATCGCGATGGCGGCATACGTGAGTTGGCCGCGCCTCGCAGCCTCGTCGCAGAGGAACTTTCCGCGAGCCTCGGATGGGATCTCGTAGTGCTCCGACATCCGCACCGGCGTGCATCCCCCAGGTCGCGAGAGAAGTTCCTGATCGAAGCTCGGGTGGTCCTGCTGACCCCACTTCGCGTGCTGGCGGAAGCGCTCCTGCTCCACCTCGACGAGGACGAGCTCGACGGCGGCGACCTGGTCCACGGTCATGCCGCCGGCGACGGAGGCCGCCGGCGCCTTGCCCTCGCACTTGCTGCAGAGATCGCCTTCGATCCAGGAGCAACCGCCCTCGCAGGCGTCGTGCTCGGTGCAACCGCAGACCCGGCATGAAGGACCGCGGAGGAAGGCGAGCTCCTCCTGCGCCTCGGTGAGCTTCGCGCGGAGCGCATCGTTCTCCCGCTCGAGGCGAGCGGCCTTCAGATCCGCTTCGGTGCGCTCGGCGGCGAGCGCGTCCTTCGCGGCGACGAGTGCGACCTCGGCGCCCTCGAGGAGGGACACGCGCTCGAGGCGCTCCATCGTCTCTGCCCGGAGGCCTGCGAGGGAGGTCACGCCGCCCTCGGCGTACGCTTCGCGACGATCGCGAGGACCTCGGCGACCCACGCCTCCCAGGCGCCCATCGGGTCGGTGACGTGCTCCTGGGTCTTGTCGAAGAGATCGAGGTGGCCGCGGTGGTAAAGCTCTGCGAGGAGCTCCGCGCGGTGCGGGTCGATGCTGCGAAGAGGGCTTTCGGTGGGCTTGCTCATCGGAACCTCCCGGCCCCAGGAAGGGGCGCGGGAGGAATGGTATCCCGACAGATACAGCCGTCAAGCGGAATCTGTATCCTCAAAGATACTAAGGGCGTCGTGGTCCAGCTTGACGACGACGGCGTCGGCCGCCACCGCCGCCGTCGCCCCCGCGCTTCCCTGGTCTACGACCAGGAGAAACCTGCCGATCTGAAGGGTCTGGCTGCCGCCGAGGGACGGGACGACAATCACCGTGGGGGGCCAGGTCAACCGCAAATCCATGAAGGCTCCTTTGTGTTGGGGAGCCAACAATCGTTGCGGAGGGCTAGGGGGCTGGCGACTTCTCGGCCCGGAGCGCGTTCACCAGGTGGAAGACAGCCTCCTCGGTCGCTGGGATCTTCGTCCAGACGGCGTCGCCCAGATCGCGCACTTCGTCTAGCTCGTCGGCCGTCGGCGGGGGCTTCATCGTCAGGGCCCAAGGCGAGCTCTTGAATCGTTCGATGAGCTCGTCGACAGACTGAACGCCGGCCAACTCCCCCCGGACGACGGCGGGAGGAACGCCGAACGCCTCGGCGAGCTTCCTGATCGTGTCGGCCGTCCCGTCCTGGGTCTCGCCTGTTTCAAGGCGGGCGATCGCCACCCGACCAACCCCCGCCTCGGCGGCAAGGCGCTCCTGTGACCACCCTTTCGCCCGACGCAGGCGAGCTACAGCCCGCCCTGTGGCACTTGGGGGGAGGCGCGGCTTCCCATCGGTCGACATGCTTTCCACGCTACCGGCCTCCGCTTCGGCGGGCAGTCTCCTGCCAGATACATTCTCCCGTTGAACTTCTGTATCTCTACGGATACAGTCGGCGGTATGACCAGCGCTACCGTTGCTGCCGCCCTTCGGTTCCACCGCAAACGACTCGGCCTCACGCAGGAGGCGCTCGCGCGCAAGGCGGGTGTCCGACGCCTCACGGTCATCCGCCATGAAAAGGGCGCGAGCACGCCCGACGTCGAGATCGTCAGCCGCTATGCGGCCGCTCTTGGTCTGCATCCCGAATCCCTTCTCCGAGAACCCCCGGTCGTAGAAGTTGCGGCCGACGCTGCGTCGCCAGCGAGCGCGTCTCCATCCCCCGCGGAGGGCGGGAGCGTTGGACCTCGCCCGACCGGGACCTGACGTGCGGCAGCTATTGGAGCCGTCCCGCGGCGCGGTCGAGGTCCTTCCTCGCGCTTCCATCGATCGCGAGCGCGATCCCGAGGTTGATGGAGCCGAGGCCGAGCGCGAAAACCGCGAGCTTTCCGGAGTCTTCGGCACCCGACGCGAGGATGAGCACTCCCGCGACGGCCGCGGTGATCGCGCCCCACTTGAACGGGCCAGACCACGAGTACTTCACCGCGGCGTTGCCGAGGTGATCCGCCGCTTGCGGGGAGATCGCAGTGGCTGCCGGAGCGATCCCGCTCGGCCGAAAGGACGCCGGCAGGACGTCGCTGGGCGCCTCCTTCATCTTGGTCGGCTTGCCATCGATGAGGCACCAGGTCTCGCGGGTTCCGGCTTCCGTCAGGGACTGCTGGCACCGGTTGCCGTTGATCGTGACCGATCGCGGGTAGTCGCCCGCCCAGGCGATCGCAGGCGCCAGCAGCGCGCCCAAGGTCCCCACCGCGATCGCCCTCTTCATCCACACCATCCCGCGTCCTCCCGCGCCGACCTGGCGCTGCCGGGCTGCCTATCACCCAGCGCAAGAGACGCAAGAAACCGACCGCATCTTCACGCAGCAATTCCACAGGGAGGTGGAAATTGAACACTTCAGCTGCAGCCGCACGGATCCAGACGCCCGACGACCTTTGCACGCCGACGGTCGTCCTCGAGGCGCTCCGGCCCCTCGGCCCGATCCACTTGGACCCCTGCTCGAACCCTTGGTCGATCGTGCCGGCGCTGCACAAGCTCGACGGTTCCTCTCCCGAGCAAGACGGCCTGGGGGTGAGCTGGCGCGAGCTCGCCGGCGACGGCTTGGTCTACGTGAACGCGCCCTACGGCCGGGGCCACACCGTACCGTGGGCGGAGAAGGTCGCGAGGGAGACGAGGGCCGGCTGCGAGATCGTGGACCTGGTCAAAGGCGACCACTCAACCGAGTGGTGGAGGATGCTGCGCGAGCACGCGCGAGCGATCGCCTACTGGCGTGGGCGGATCGGCTTCCTCGGCGGCTCCCACGGCAGCGGAAACTTCGCCAGCTCGCTCCTCTACTTCGGCCAGCGGCCGCACCTCTTCGCGCACGCCCTCGAGGCGTACGCCGACGTGAGGGTCCTGTGACTCGCGGGCGGCGATGCGAAGCCTGCGGCGGGCCGGTCCCGACCTCGCGGACGGAGGCTGGCACCTGTTCGCTCCGGTGCACGGCTCGGGTGGCCGTACGCGGCACGCTGGGGAGCGCACCCCCGATGCGGCGGATGAAGCGGCGGAGGGTCTCGCCGGCGAGCGCTCGGCGCGCAATTCCGAGCGCGGTTCCATGCGATGAAAACCTCGCCGGCGGAGGATTCGAGCACCCACCGTGTGGCGAAATTGCACCGCCCATCCTCGAGGAATCGGCGCTCGAGGCGCCCGTCCTCGAGGATGCGGCCGCGCTCGAAGTACTCGAGGAACCCGGGGACGCCGAGGGCGCCGTCGGCAAGGCGCCGGCGGAGCTCGGCGGCGACGACGAAGAGCAGGATCCTCCCGGCCGGGCCCCATGCTTGGTGTGCGGCACGTCAATGGAGGGGCGGCCGTCTTGGGCGGCGACGTGTTCGCCCGCCTGCAGCGACGAACGAAACCGGAGCATGGCCAGGGACCGCCGCCGGGCAGAGCGGGCAGGCCTGCACGTGCCGATGGGGCGACCGCGACGGAAGCCACAGGTGGAGCTCGAGCGAAGCCAGGCGGCCGGCGCTCCGTTCCCCGTAGCGGCGCCGCGGTCCGACAACCCGGATCGCGAGCTCTACTGCGCCCACTACGACGACTGTCTCGACGTGGCCGTGAAGCTCGATTGGGAGGGCTTCAGCTGCAGCGACTGCCCGATCCGTGGGGCGTGCGCGGCGTCGAAGGAAGACGCCCTCGAGGCTGCGACCTGGGGCGGCACCAGCGTCGCCGCCCAGCTCGCCGAGTCGCGCACCCAGGAGCAGGCGAAGCGCATGCGGCGCACCCGGGTCCGGCGCCTCGCCATCGGGGGACGAGACCTATGAAGGCGCCAGCTACGAGGAAGCGCGGGGCGGCGGGAGCAGCAGGAAGGCGGACGGTGCAGGGATGAGCTTCTTTCGAAACGTTCACATCAGCATGTGGGGGGACCGGAAGGTCCGCGGCCTGTCGGACACTGGCCGGATCCTCTGGTTCTTCCTCCTCACCGCGCCGCAGTCGACGCAGGTCCCGGGCTGTATCCCGATCGGGAAGGCCTCCGTCGCGGAGAACCTCGGTTGGCCGGAGGCGCGGGTCATCGACGGCTTCGCCGAGCTCGCGAAGGCCAAGATGGCTTACGCCGACTTCGAGGCCTGCTTCGTGTGGCTTCCGAACGCGCCGAAGTACGCGCCGGGGGGCAGCTTCAAGAACGTGATCGGGTGGATGGCCCACATCGACATCCTGCCCGAGTGCGACCTGAAGGACCGGGCGATCGGGGGGCTCTGGCGGTACGTCCGGACGAAAGACGATCGGACGATGGCGCCGTTCATCAAGCGATTCGGGAAGGCCTACTTGGCGAAGGTCGCGGCGCTCTTGGATGCCCCATCCGATAGGGCATCAGATGCCCCATCACATCCCCCATCTGATAGGCCATCTGATGCCCCATGCGATGCCCCATCGGATGGGCCTCCGATGCCCGATGGCATGGAGAAGAGGGAGAGGGAGATCAGAGAAACACCTTTCTCGTCCAACTCGGCTGACGCCGAGCCGGACCTGGGTGAGCCGCCTGACGACGGGTGGCCTGGTCCCGAGGACGAACCGCCCCGCGAGCTCGAGCCCGACGCCGGAGATCCGGACCACGAACCGCCGTCTGGCGGCCGAGGTCGATTTGGGCCTGACGAGCTGATCGGGCTCTGGAACGCGAAGGCGCACCCGGTCATGCCGCGGGTGAAGCGCCCCGCGCCGTCGTTCCGCGAGCAGCTCCGGCGGCGGCTGCGGGAACACCCGGACCCGGCGTTCTGGGAGCAGGTCATCGACGCCGCGAACGCATCGCCGCTCTGTCGCGGGGAGGCCAAGCCGCAGCGGGGCGCGAACAAGTCCTGGGTCTGCACGCTCAAGTTCCTGGCCCACAACGACGCCAACGCGCTGAACGTGCTCGACGGGGACTACGGCGACGACCGGCGGCGTGACGACGCGCCCGCCCGCCGCGCTCCCGCCGAGGACGGGTACCGGTATGTGTTCGACGACGAGGAGTTCGCCCAGCCATGAGCCGGATCGCCCTGCACGACACCGAGTCCGAGCGGGCGCTCCTGGGGGCGCTGCTCATCGACCCGCGGCGCCTGGCCGAGGTGGAGCACCTCGGCGCCGAGGATTTCTACGCGCCGCCTCACCAAGCGATTTGGACGGCGATGCAGGCCTTGGCCGGGCAGCCCTTCGACACCGTCGCCGTCCGGGCGCAGCTCGGGGCGCGCGGGATGCTCACCGACCAGGTGGGCGCGGCGCTCCTCGAGGCCGAGGAGACGGCGCTATCGGCGGCGGGCCTCCAGGTCTACGCGAGGGCGATCCTGGACCGCTCGCTCCGGCGCCGGCTGGCTGCGGCGGGCGAGAAGATCCAGCGCCTGGCGATGCAGCCCGCCGACTCGGCAGCCGAGCTCCTCGACGCCGCGGAGCGCGAGATCTTCGCCCTCGCCGAGGGTGCGGTCCGAGGGGCGAAGCGGGATCCGGTCGATTCGCGCACCGTCGTCCGCGAAGCCGTCGCCCGGGTGAGCGAGCTCCGCAAGGCTGGCGGGATGCCCGGCCTCACGTTCGGCCTGGAGACCTTGGACCGGAAGACCTCGGGGCTGAACGCCGGGGAGCTGTGGGTCCTCGCGGCCCGGCCCGGGATCGGCAAGTCCGCGCTCGCCCTCAACGTGGCGCTGGCAGCCGCGAAGAGCGGCAAGGCGTCGAGCCTGATCCACTCGCTCGAGATGCAGCGGGTGGAGCTTGGGCTTCGCGCGATCTGCGGGGAGGCCCAGGTCCCGCTCGAGCGCATCCGCGGCGGGCGCCTCTCGCAGGTCGACATGGACCAGTTCACCCAGGGCGCGGCGAAGGTGCACAACCTGCCGATCTGGTGGGACGACGACGCCAGCGTGACGATCCTGGACCTGCGGGCGAAGGCGCGGCGGATCAAGCAGCTCGATCCTAAGCTCGGGCTCATCGTCGTGGACTACATCCAGCTCGCCAGGCCGACAGGGAAGCAGACCCAGCGCCACCTCGAGGTGGCCGAGGTCACCCGGGGGCTGAAGGAGCTGGCGAAGGAGCTGGGCGTCGCCATCCTCGCCCTGTCGCAGCTCTCCCGGGACGTCGAGAAGGCGAACCGCCGACCGAAGCCGAGCGACCTACGCGAGTCGGGCAGCATCGAGGCCGACGCCGACGCGATCGTCTTCATCCACCGGGACGACGACTCGCCGCCCCAGGGCCCGGGTGGCGCGCTCGGCTGCGAGCTCATCATCGCGAAGCAGCGCAACGGCGACCGCGGCGTGGTGATCCCGGTCACGTACCAGGCGAAGTGGACGACCTTCGAGGACGGGCAGTCCGGCCTGGCGTCGGTGGAGGTGCCGCCGGCCGAGGACCAGCCGCGGCGGCAGTTCCAGGACCGCTACCGCAAGCGGGGCATGCGATGAGCGGCGGCTTCATCCCCAACGACCCGCGTCTCGGGCTGGCGATCGTCACGTTCCGGGACGAACTCGGCGCCGGCGAGGACCCCAACGTCGAGCTGGGCAAGGACCCGGCAGCTCGTCGAGGGCGAACCGGGGAGCAACAGGCGGCCGCGTTCTGGCTCGAGCATCGGAACGGGCCGGCAGGCAGATCCCTCTCCGACATGGGCCCGCGCATCGGCCGGTCGCTGTCGACGATCGACGTCGCCGGCAGCGTCGAGGCGATCGGCAGGTGCCTCGAGGTCGTGCCGGCGAGCTGGCGAGCGGTGACCGTCGTTGCCGCGGGGTGGCGCGTGGGCGTCGAGCAGCTACGCAACCCGTCGCCCAAGCCGCCGGGAAAGGCCAAGAGGGCAGGGCCGCCCTACCTCGAGCGCGCAGGCCTGCCGACCGAGCTTCCGATGGGGCTCTCCCGCCACACGCTGAACGTGAGGATCAGGGCCTTTCGTGAGGCTCTGATCCAGCGGCGGATCGTCATCGGCGCCGAGCGCGACCTTGTGGCGGATGAGCCGACCTTCGCGCCGCCGCGCCCCCATCCGATACGAGGATGGGCGGCGATCGCCGAGTACCTCGGGGCGACGGAGCGCACCGCGCAGCGATGGCTCGAGCGAGGCCTGCCCGTTCAGCAGACCGGTCGCGGCGCAACGGTCTGGGCGTTCGCCGACGAGCTCGACGCTTGGCTCCGTGCCGAAGGGTTCCGGAAGACGGCCTGACGAATGTCGCAACTTGTCGCTTCTTGCGACCGGCGACCCGTGCTGTACTGGCTACGCTCAAAGAGCACCTCCCACGACGGCCCGACCTGGCGCTCCCCTCGCCGGTCGGGCCGTCGCCTTTTCGGAGCACCGATGGCACCTGTCGCCGACGCCCGACTCCAGGCCTTGAGCGCCGCGCTTGAGCGGGAGCGGTCCCGGCGTGAGCGCCTCGGCGAGCGGGTGGACGATCTGACGCGCCGCCTCGATCGCCTCGAGCTGCGCGTACTGGTCCTCGCCACAGCGGGATCGCTCGGCGGGACCATCATCGGCACGGGCGGCGTCGCAGCCGCGAAGGCGATCTTCGGCGGGTAAGCGCCCACCTCCACCTCACCTCCCCCGGCGGCATCGCCGGACGAAAGGCTGCACGATGAGCAATCCCAAGGGCATCACCGTCGAGGGCGACGCCTACAACCTCCGCGTCCTCCAGGTCCTCGAGAAGAACGAGTTCGGGAAGCCGAGCGTCGTTCGGATTCTCCGCGACGAGGACACGGTTCACCTCAAGGGCGGCGAGGAGTTCGTCACCGCGTTCGTGCACGCGAGCGCCGACGCTCCTCCGACGGCGACCGCCTGACGTGCCGGTCCGCCCCGCTCGCCCCTGCTCGCAGCCCGGATGCCCCGCGCTGGTCCGCGACGGGTCGCGCTGCGAGGCGCACGTGCGGCCGCGGAACTTCGAGGCCGAGCGCGCCTACGACAAGAGCCGCGGGAGCGCTCGAGCTCGCGGCTACGACAGCGACTGGCGGAAGCTCCGTGATCGCGTCCTCGCCCTGAGCCCGCTCTGCCGCATGTGCGAGGAGCGCGGGGAGACGACGCTGGCGACGATGGTCGATCACATCGTGCCGCTGAATCAGGGCGGCGCGCGCCTCGACGAGACGAACCTCCAACCGCTCTGCGCCGCCGACCACGCCCTGAAGACGGGCCGGGATGGGAGTAGGCGCCGGCGAGGGTGATCGGCGCTCCTAGGGCTTCCTGGTGCGCCTCACGGGGCGGCGGTTGGCCCCCCTCCTCCAGGGGGGGGTGAATCCCTGGGGCTGTGAATTGTTGAACCGACCGCCCGAGGCGAGCGCGCGCGTCGTCGAAACTGGGATCTTTTTCGGTGGGGCGGGAGTAACACGCAGTGAAAGGCCGACCGCCGAAGCCGACGGCGCTCAAGCTCATCCAGGGAACGGCTCGGCCGGACCGGATCAACAAGCGCGAGCCGAAGCCGAAGGCCGGAGCGCCCGCATGCCCGCGCCACCTTGACCAGGTCGCAAAGGCGAAGTGGCGCGAGCTCGCGCCGCAGCTCGTGACGCTGGGAGTCCTCACCAAGGTCGACGGCGATGCGCTGGCTGCCTACTGCGAGGCGTACAGCCGTTGGGTGGCTGCCACGCTCGAGCTCGAGGCCTTCGGCGCGCTCACCTACGTCGGTGACAAGGGAATGATCCGGAAGCACCCGGCGGTGGGGATCGCGAGCGAGGCACTAGGAAACATGGCGCTTTACGGCGGGAAGCTCGGCCTCTCACCGGCCGATCGCGCGAGAGTGCATGGCTCCCAGGAAGAAGAAGCGGAAGACGACGACCTCCTCGATTGAGGTCGGCCGCGAGAAGGAGCTCGAGGACGATCGGTTCTGGTTCGACGAGGAGGAGGCACGGCGCTCGGTCGACTTCTTCGAGAAGTACTTGGTCCACGTCGAGGCAGAGTGGGCCGGGCAACCGCTGATCCTCGAGCCCTGGCAGAAGGACCGGATCATCCGCCCGCTGTTCGGGTGGAAGCGGCGGAGCGACGGAACCCGCAAGTTCCGCACCGGGTTCTTCGCCCTCCCTCGCAAGAACGGCAAGTCGATCCTCGGCTCCGGGATCGCCCTCAAGCTGCTCGCGGCCGACAAGGAGCCGGGTGCGCAGGTCTACTCGGCGGCTGCCGATCGGGAGCAGGCCGGCATCGTCTTCGAGGGCGCCAAGGGGATGGTCGAGGCCTCGCCGAAGTTGAGCGAGCGCATCGACGTGTTGAAGCGGTCGCTCGTCGTCCGCAAGACCAGGAGCTTCTACAAGGTCCTCTCGAAGGACGCGAAGACGAAGCACGGGCAGAACGCCCACGGCATCATCTTCGACGAGCTACACACGCAGACCAACCGGGAGCTCTGGAGCACGCTCCGCACCGGCCGAATTGCTCGCCGGCAGCCGCTCTTCATCGCGATCACGACGGCGGGCTTCGACCGGCACTCCCTCTGCTACCAGGAGTGGGAGTACGCCCGGAAAGTACGCGACGGGATCATCGACGATCCGTTCTACCTCCCGGTGATCTTCGAGGCGCCGGAGGACGCCGACTGGACGGACCCGGAGGTCTGGAAGGCCACCAACCCGAACTACGGGATCTCGGTCAAGGAGGACTACCTCCGCGAGGAGTGCCGGAGGGCGCAGGAGCAGCCAGCGGAAGAGAACGCCTTCCGGCAGCTCCACCTCAACCAGTGGACGGAGCAGGCCGTGCGCTGGATGCCGATGCAGAAATGGGACGCCTGCGGCAAGACGGCTGAGGGCGCCGACGATCCGATTGACGAGGAGAAGCTCCGCGGCCGGGCCTGCTACACCGCGGTCGACCTGTCGTCGACCCTCGACATCACCGCGATGGTTCACGTCTTCCCCGAGGGGGAGGGCGACGATCGCAGCTACATCATCGTCCCGCGCTTCTTCATCCCCGAGGAGCAGATGCGCCAACGGGTGAAGCGGGACCGGGTGCCCTACGACGTTTGGATCAAAGAGGGACTGATCACCGCCACGCCGGGCGACGTGATCGACTTCAAGACGCTGCGGAAGGCGTTCGACGACGACGCCCAGAAGTTCTCGATCGCCGAGGTCGGCTACGACCGGTGGGGCGCCACGCAGTTCACGCAGGAGATCCAAGAGGCCGGGAAGACCATCGTCCCGATCGGCCAGGGCTTCGGATCCATGTCGGTGCCGACCAAGGCGCTGATGGTCCTGATCCTCCAGGGCCGGATCCGGCACGGCGGGAACAAAGTCCTCCGGTGGATGGCGAGCAACGTCGCCGTCGAGAAGGACGCCGCCGGCAACCTCAAGCCGGCGAAGGACAAGTCGACCGAGAAGATCGACGGCATCGTCGCCACGATCATGGGCTTGGACCGCGCGATGCGGAACGAGGGCCCGAAGGAATCGGTCTACAAGACGCGCGGGATCCGCACGCTCTAGGTGACGCATGGGGTTCTGGTCGAAGCTGTTCCGCCGCTCGGAGGCGCGCGGCGGGACGGTGTCGCTTGCCGATCCCGGCTGGTTGACCGAGGCGCGGCAGACGCTGTCCGGCGTCTCGGTTACGCCCGACTCGGCCATGCGGGCGATCGCGGTCTACGCTTGCGTCCGCCTACTCTCGGAGACGATCGCCACTCTCCCGTTGCACCTCCTGCGGAAGACCGCCGACGGCGACAAGGAGCACGCCAAGGATCACCCGCTCTACTCGCTCCTGCACGACGGGCCGAACGCGCTAATGACGGCGGCGCAGGCCTTCGACTCCATGATGGCGGCGCTGGTCCTGCGTGGGAACGCCTACGCGATCGTCGTCCGCGGGTTCGCCGGCGAGGTCCTGGAGATCATCCCACTCCACCCAGACCGGGTTCGCGTGGAGGCTTCGAAGAGCGGGCGCGAGCTCGTGTACATCGTTGATGGTTCGACCCGCTACCTGTCGGGCTCCATCTGGCACGTCCGCGGCTTCTCGCTCGACGGCGTGATGGGCGTATCCCCGATCACCTATGCCCGCGAGGCGATCGGCCTCGCGCTGGTGGCGGAGCGACACGGGGCCGCCGTGTTCGGCAACGCAGCGCGCCCGGGCGGCGTCCTGAAATACCCGGGCAAGCTCGAGGACGAAGCCTACGAGCGCTTGAAGGAGAGCTGGCACGCCGCGCACTCCGGCGACAAGACCGGGAGCACCGCCATCCTCGAGGAGGGCGCCGAGTGGCAGGCGCTCACCATGAGCATGGAGGACGCGCAGTACATCGACACCCGGAAGTTCCAGAGGAGCGAGATCGCGTCGCTCTTCCGGGTGCCGCCCCACATGATCGGCGACCTCGAGCGCGCGACGTTTTCGAACATCGAGCAGCAGTCGATCGAGTTCGTGACCTACTCGATCCGACCCTGGCTCGTCCGCATCGAGCAGTCGATCACTCGGGACCTGCTCCTCCCGAGCGAGCGCCAGATCTACATCCCCCGGTTCAACGCCGAGGGCCTACTCCGAGGCGACTTCAAGTCGCGCATGGAGGGGTTCGCCGTCGCGAAGGTGAACGGGATCTTCAACAGCGACGAGATCCGCGACCTCGAGGACCGGGGCCCGATCCCGGGCGGCGCCGGCAAGGTCTACCTGCAGCCGCTGAACATGACCGCCGCCGGCACTCCGCCGGCCAACGCGGGAGGAACCAATGCCAGCTCCGCAGCGTGAACGCCGCATGGCGACGGCGCCGCTTCGCGTGGAGGCTCGCGCCGAGGGTGACGCCGGAGGCGAGACGCCAAAGCAGCTCGTCGGCTACGCCGCTGTCTTCAACACCGAGACGGTGATCTACGACTACTTCCGGGAGCGGATCTCCCCGGGGGCGTTCGCGGGTGCGATCGCCGGCGACGTCCGCGCGCTCTGGAACCACGACACGAACCACGTCCTCGGCCGGACCAAGGCGGGGACCCTGCGCCTCTCCGAGGACGAGAAGGGCCTGCGGGTGGAGATCGATCCGCCCGACACCCAGCTCGGCCGCGACCTGATGGTGAGCGTCGATCGGGGCGACGTCTCGCAGATGAGCTTCGCCTTCCGCGCGATCCGCGAGGAGTGGGAGGAGCGCGAGGGCGAGATGCCCCTGCGCACCATCCTCGAGGCCGAGCTCTTCGAAGTCTCGCCGGTGACGTTCCCGGCCTACGAGGACACCGAGATCAGCGCCCGCAGCGTGGCCACCGCCGCGCTGGAGGAGCGCCGACAGACCGCCGCGCGAGCGGCTCACCAGCGGATGCGGGCGCGGCTGCGCATCGCGGCCGCAGAGTAAGGAGGGCAGCAATGCTCAGGCAGAAGATCGCAGAGGCAAGGAAGCAGCGGGCGAAGCTCATCCACGACGCGCGGCAGCTCATGGACAAGGCCGAGGCGGAGAAGCGCGAGCTCACCGCCGAGGAGCAGGCGCAGTGGGACTCCATGATGGCCGAGGTGGACTCCCTCAAGGCCCGCGTCGAGAAGCTCGAGCAGCTCGCCGAGGCGGAGGCCTCCGCCGGCGGCGAGGGCGACGGCACGCAGCAGAACGGGAAGGAGCCCGGCGGCGAAGGCCGCGGCCGCATCGTGCCCCCTGGCCAGCAGGGCGGCGGCGGGGAGGCGCGCGAGGGCCGCGCGTCGAAGGAGTACCGCGAGGCCTTCTACCGGGCCCTGCGCGGCGAGGCCTCCGGCGAGGAGATCCGGATGCTCAACTCGGAGGCGCGCGCCCTCAGCGTCGGTACGAAGACCGCCGGCGGCTATGTCGTCCCCGACGAGTTCGAGCGGACCCTCGTCAAGAAGCTCGACGACGAGAACGTGATGCGCCGTCTCTGCACGGTGCTCCCGACCGTGTCGGGCGAGCGGGACATCCCGGTCGAGGCCTCCATCGGATCCGCGGCGTGGCTGGACGAGGCCGGCGCCTACACCGAGTCCGACGTCACCTTCGGCCAGGTGGTCCTCTCGGCGTTCAAGCTCGGCAGGATCATCAAGGTCTCCGAGGAGCTGCTCAACGACAGCTTCTTCGACCTGGAGCCCTACCTCACCGACGTCTTCGCGCGGGTCTTCGGTTCGACCGAGGAGACGGCGATGGTGGTCGGCGACGGCACGAAGAAGCCGACGGGCGTCGTGGGCGACTCGGCGAAGGGAGCCGACGCGGCGAAGGGGGCGATCACCTCCGACAACCTGATCGACCTCTTCCACGGGCTGCGCCGCCCCTACCGCAAGAAGGGCACCTTCCTGATGGCGGACGGCACGGCGAAGCTCGTGCGCAAGCTGAAGGACAGCGACGGCCAGTACCTCTGGCAGCCCGGCCTCCAGCTCGGCCAGCCCGACGTCCTGCTCGGCCGTCCGGTGGAGATCTCCGACAACGTGCCGGCGGTCGGCACCTCGACGAAGAGCGTCCTTTTCGGCGACTTCAGCTACTACTGGATCGCGCAGCGCACCGGCGTCGCGATGCAGCGGCTGAACGAGCTCTACGCCGCCAACGGCCAGGTCGGCTTCAAGGGCTTCCTCCGGGTCGACGGCAAGCTGACCCTCTCCGAGGCGGTGGTCCACCTCCTCCACGCCGCGGCCTGATCCAACCATGCGCGTCCGAATGACGACGTGCGTGGCCATGCCCGAGGCGGTGTTCAACTCCGGCCAGGTCATCGACCTGCCGGCGGACACCGCCTCGGACTGGATCACGCGAGGCATGGCGGAGGCGGTGGACGAAGCCCCCCCGCCCCCGCCACCTCCACCTCCCCCGCCGCCTCCCCAGGAGCCGGAGGAGACCGCCGAGCTGGTGACGGCCGCGGCCGCGGAGCCTGCCAGCATCGAGGAGCCGGCCTCCTCGACCGAGAAGGCGAGCTCTACCGCAGAGGAGCCGGCCACCGGCGAGGCTCCCGCCTCCACCGAAACGCCGCCTCCCCAGGCTGCGGAGAAGCCCCATGCCGACGACCAGGCAGCCACCGGAAAGCGAGCCGCTAAGCCTCGAGGCGGCAAAGCTCCATCTCCGAGTCGACCACGACGCGGAGGATGAGCTGATTGAAGGGCTCGTCTCGGCGGCGCGCGAGCACGCCGAGGCGATCACCAAGCGGTCGCTGGCATCGTCGGAGTGGACGCTGCACCTGGACCGGCCGGCGGCGGTAATCGAGCTGCCCCGTCCGCCTGCCCTCGAGGTCCTCCGCGTCGAGTACGACGCGCCGGATGGGACGGTGCAGGAGCTGCCGCCAGAGGCCTACCAGGTCAACCTGGTTCGGACACCGGCACGGCTGCGCCTCCTCGAGCTGCCCACCGTGGCGGATCGGGAGGGCGCGGTCCGGGTCGTTTACAAGGCGGGCTACACCGACGAGACGCTACCGAAGACGGTCGCGCACGCGATGAAGATCATGATCGCCACCTGGTTCGAGACGCGCCAGGAGACGCCCGATCCGGCAGCCCTGCCATCGGCCGTCAAGGCCCTCCTCTCTCCCCACCGCGTGCAGATCTACGGGTGACCCATGGACATCGGCCGCCTCGACAGGAGGGTTACGCTTCAGCGACCTGAGCGGACCACCGGCGGCGACGGGTCGTGGGTGGAGACCTGGGTGGACGTCGCCACCGTCTGGGCGACGGTGACCCTGGTGGGCGCAAGGGAACGGACGGCGGCGCCGCAGGTGCTGCCCGAGCTCACCGCTCGAATCCACATCCGCCACCGCGCGGACGTGCTGCCGAGCTGGCGGGTGCTCTACGAGGGGAAGGCCTGGGCGATCGGCGGGGTGTCGGAGCTCGGGCGGCGTGAAGGCCTCGAGCTCTTCGTGACGGCGGTGGGAACGAGCTAGGCGGCGGGGCGGGTGAGGAGGTCGACGCCGGCGCCGGCACCCAGGCCGAGCACCACGCCCTGGATCCCGAGGCGCCAGAGGTTCCCGTCGCCCCAGCCGATGGCCGCGAAGAAGACGGCCGGCGCGAGGGTGAGCCAACCCAGCCACCGCATCAGCACCGCGATCGGGGTCCGTCCACCGAAGAGCCAGCCCATCGTTCACCTCCACCAACAGTTTAGCCACTTGGCATCTGGGGTCAAATGAGCGTCCGAGTGGAGGTGTTCGGCCTCGACTCCATGATGAAGCGGCTGCAGGAGCTCGAGCCGAAGATCGCCAAGAAGGCTCTCCGGGTCTCCCTCCGCGTCATGGGGCGGGTCTACACCCGGGAGATCAAGAAGCGCGCGGGAGACCTCAACCTCGAGAAGGGCGCGCGGAAGATCCTAATGCGGTCGGTCTTCGCGCAGGTCGTCAACCGCCGGGGGAAGCTCCGCCTCTTGGTGCGGATCCGCAAGCCGGATCGGCGCTCCGACGTGCCGGGCGACCAGGCCGGGCAGGAGGCCGCGCGCCAGCAGGCGTACTACTGGCGGTGGGTGGAGTACGGCACCGTCAAGAGGTTCCGCGCGGTCCGCTCCCACTTCGAGCTCGGCAAGGTGCAGGTGAGCCGCGGCGAGGTGTGGGACAAGCGCGGGCAGAAGATGCGCCGCGCGACGACGTACCAGGCCTCGACGACGCGCAAGATCGCCGACTCGAAGGCCTACACCGGCTTCATTGCTCCGCAGCCTTTCGTTCGGCCGGCGGCGAAGGCCGCTCGCGAGCGGGCCCTTCGAGCGTTCGAAGCCGAGCTCTGGCACCACCTGAAGGAGGCGTGGGAACGTGGTTGAAGTCGCCCTCCGCACGATCCTCCTCGCCGACCCTGCGGTCTCGGCGCTGGTCGGGGACCGGATCGCTCCTTCGATGATCCCCGAGGACGCCTCGCTTCCGGCGCTGACGTACGTCGTCGTCGACGAAGAACCCGACGAGCACCAGGAAGGCCTCTCGGGGATCGAGACCGTCTCCATTCAGTTCAGCGCCTGGGCCGTCGGTACGCCCGCCGGGAGCGGCTACGCGACGTCCCGGAAGCTCGCCCGCGCCGTGCGCCGGGCCCTACACAGCAAGCGCCAGGTCGTGGGCGACGTCTCCCTCGAGGCGATCACCGGCGGCCGCGTCCGCACCGAGCGGCCGGAGGTCGACACCGACGTCTGGCACTCGTTCATCGAGTTCGAAGTCATCGCCCGGGTTGGGCAGTAAGGAGAAGCACCATGGCCGAAGTGGCATCGACCGCCGTTCCTTCGAAGGGGACGGTCATCAAGCTCAAGAACGGCGCGAGCTTCGTGCGTCTGGGCGACCTCACCGACGTCGAGATCCCGGGATTCGACACCGAGATCATCGACGCCACCCACCAGGAATCGCCCGGGATGATGAAGGAGAAGCTGGGCGGGTTCATGGACCCCGGCGAGATCTCGGCGACCGTGCGGTACAGGCCGGCCAGCTCCGAGCTCCAGACGATCTACGACAACGCCACGAAGCTCTGCGACTGGGAGATCACCTTCGCCGGCGGCGAGAAGTGCACCTTCAAGGGCATCCTCAAGTCGTGGAAGCCCTCGGCGGCGAGCGTCAACGGGCTCCTCGAGGGCGCCCTCGGGATCGCTGTCTCCGGGCCCCTGGCGTGGGACGAGGCGGAGTAATGATCGACGACTCGCGGGAAGCGCAGTTCCTCGGGGCGACCTACCGGATCGAGTTCGACCTGGGGTCGTTCCATGCGCTCGAGCAGGAAACCGGGATCTCGATCCTCGGTTCGGGGATCACGGACCGGCACCTACAGAGCGTGGGCCCGTTCCTGGCGATCCTCCACGCAGGCCTGCAGCTCCACCACCCTGACGTCACCCGCGCCCAGCTCGAGCGGATGAAGCCTCGGGAGGTGCGGGAGCTCAAGCCGGTTCTCATCGACGCCCTGCGCGTCGCCTCCGGGTCGGAGAGCGAAGACCTGCCGGAGGAGGAAGGCGAGGGCCCTCCGGAGGCCCAGCGCTCACCTGGCGCGAGCTCTGGGCCATCGGGCGCATTGAGCTCGGACTGACCGACGCCGAGTTCTGGCGCCTCACGCCGGCGAGCCTCGCTGCCCTGCGGCGGCAGGCGCGCCGGCTGCGCGAGGACCGGGACACGAAGATGGCGGTGATGGTGGCACGGGCGGTCTCCACCTGGATCCCGCCCCAGGCAGACCCGCCGCCACCGACCTTCTTCGCGCCGTGGCTGAAGGGCGACGGGAAGCCAAGACCCCAGGCGACCAACGACGAGCTGCTCGCGAAGTTCAAGCAGCTGACCGCACGGCAGGCCCACGCAACTCGAGACCGCAATGGCCCAGGGTAAAAGCGGAAGCGACGTCCTCTTCGGGATCGGCGTCGACACCGGTGCCATGCGCATCGGTTTGCGCGACGCCGAGCGGGACCTGTCTGTCACCGCGAAGCAGATGAAGGTCCACCTCGAGGGGGTGGGCAAGCCCATCACGTCGATAGGCACTCTCTTCGGGAAGATCGGTGTCGACGGATCGGCGGCCTTCGGGCGGATCGGCGGCAGCCTTCAGCAGGTCGCGACGATCGCCGGTTCGATCGCCACCGGCGGCCTGGCCAGCGCGCTTGGCGCGACGATCTTTGCGGTGGGCGGCGCCGTCCTCTCGAAGGTCGAGGAGATGGAGCGGGCAGGCGCGCAGCTCAAGGCGCTGAACGCCGAGTTCGGGATCACGAAGAAGGACGTCGACGCCGTCGAGGCGGCGATGAGCAAGGCCGGCCTCTCCATCGATCGGATGGCCGCGCAGCAGATCTCCCGGCTCGCCAAGGAGGCAGGGATCTCCTCGGAGGAGGTCGCAGGCCTCACGGGCCGGATGAAGCAACTTGCCACGCTCGACGGGCTCGATCCGGTGGCGGCTGCGCAGAAGGTCTTCGACGCCTACACCGAGGGCGCGAAGAAGACAAAGGAGGTGGTCGAAGCGGTCCTGAAGTCGATCGCGGGCCGGACGACCGCGGCGTCGTCAGAGATGCAGGCCCTCAGCGATCGGTCGGAGGACGCGAACAAGCGTCTCGAGAAGGCCGAGGCCACGCTCAAGTCCCTCCGGGCGGAGCTCGCCGGCGCGAGGAAGGACCAGGCCGACGCATCGGCGCTAGCGGCGGCCGCTCCGGGCACCTCCACGATCTCGGCGCTGCGTACCGCAGCGGAGCGCGTCGACGCCCTCAAGGTCTCTATCGCCAAGACGAAGAAGGAAGCGGCGAGCGCCGAGAAGGAAATCAGGACCCTCTCCGAGACCGCCGCGAAGGTCGCCGACCAGGAGAAGGCGGACAAGATCCTGAAGGAGGCCGAGGCACGGAAGAAGCGCGCGGAGCAGATCGCGAAGGAGGCGGCCGCCCGCGCCAAGGCCCGCGTCGCCGCGTCCTTCGAGACCAACATCACCGTCGCAGTCGCCGCTCGGGATGAGGAGGGCGCGGCCGTGGCGCGCCTCGCCCAAGCCCTCGCCCAGCTCGAGCAGCGTCGGCGCTCCGGGCAGATCTCCGACGCCGACGCCGCCAGGCAGGCCAAGGCCCTCGCGGCGCAGAACCAGGAGGCCGTCGACGCAATCACCCGGCAGATGGTGGCGCAGCAGATGGACGCCACGCTCGGGCTGCGGCAGGCGGAAGCGGAGCTCGCGAGGGACGCGGTCGCCCAGGCGAAGGCGCGGGCGGACGGCACCCTCGAGCAGATGCGCCGCCAGCATGACGAGCAGACCCGCCTCGCCCAGACGACGGCGACTCGAATCGCCGAGCTCGAGGCGAAGGCGGACGGCGAGCGCACGGCCGCCGAGGCCGCGGAGCTCGAGCGCCTGCGCCGACTCCACGAGCAGCGCGTCGGCATCGCCGAGACGACCGCCCAGCAGATCGCGGTCGCCGAGCGCCAGGCAGCACAGGAGATCGATCGCATCCGGCTCGAGCAGCAGCAGCGGTCCGAGGACTACGACCGGCAGACGGCCATGATCACGGCCCAGCTGAAGGAGGACCGAACCGCGCAGCTGCGCCTCGCCGCCGACCAGGAAATCGCCGAGGTGCAGCGCCTCGAGGACCAGAAGGTCATCACCGTCGAGCAGGCCGAAGCGCGCAAGGCGGCGATCCGGGAACGGCTCCAACGGCAGACCGCGGATGCCGCCAAGCGCGACACGCAGGTGGCCTTCCAGGCGGGGACGGACTTCGCTCAGCGCTTCGCGCAGGGCCTTGCGCGAGGCGCGAAGAAGGAGGAGACCGCCACCGACTCGTTCATCCGGATCTTCTTCGGGCTGGCAAAGCTCGCTATCGGCGCGTCCTCCGGGAACCCGATGGCGGCGATGAGCGGCTTCATGGACATGCTCGGGTTCGCCGAGGGCGGGCAGATCGGTGGCCGCCGGCACTACGGTGGAGCTTTCGCCGACGGTGGATCGATCGGCGGACGCTACGTCCGCGGGCCGGGGACCGGCACGTCGGACGACGTGATCATTCGGGCGAGCAACGGGGAGTTCGTCTCGACGGAACGGGCAGTCCGGCGGTTCGGCATCAGGTTCTTCGAAGGGCTGAACCGGGGTGTCCTCGACGTCGGCGCCCTCCCGCGCTTCGCTGGCGGAGGAGCAATCGGACCCACCGCGCCGATCGCCTCCGCGGCGCCGACAGCCTCAAGCGTCACTCTCGAGCAGAACGTCCACTTCCTCGGGTCGATCATGAGCCGGGAGATCCTGATGCGCGAAATGGGGCCGGCCCTCCGGCAGATGGCGATCGAGGCCACGTCGAACATCGTCCGCCAGCTCGGCCTGCAGCCGGGCGCTGTGGCAGCGAGGGGATGACGTGCCCGCTGGATTCTGCACGACCAACGTCCTCGCGAGCGTCGGCGCCTGGCGTTCGGGCACGGGCACCGGGCCTGCGCCGGCGAACACGGTTGCCACGGATCCGGCCTTCCCGCCGCGCAACCTTGCCACCTACCGAGCGGGGAAGGTCTGCCGATTCAAGGTGAAGGCCTCCGGCGTGATCGAGGCGGACCTGCCGTCGGCGTACATGGTCGACACCGTCGCGCTTCTGAACCACAACCTGCACCCCGGCGCCGACGTCAAGCTGTCGATGTCCAACTCGCCGGCTGGGCCCTGGGAGACCGTCCCGATCACCCTTTACGTGGACTCGTGCTGGATGCCGCTGCCGGCATCGGTGTCTCGCAAGCACTTCCGCCTAGTGATCGCGAACGCCATGACGGTGGACGGCCGACCGGTTCAGATCGGCGAGTGGATCCTGGGGGTGCGGCAGACGCTGCCGCCTTTCGTTTGGGGCTCCGAGGACGGGGACGACGTGATCGACTCATACCTCGAGACCGACTTCGGCTTCCCCGTCGCGCACTACCTTTCGGAGCGGCGGACGTTCCGAGGCGCGTTCATCGGCGCCTTGCCCCAGGTGGACGCCGACGTCGTCGCCGACCTGAAGCGGAGCGTGCAGGGAAGGGTGAAGCCGTTCCTCTTCCTGCCGGACCTCGCGGACCGATCGGTGGCGATGCTCGGGCGGTTCGCGTCCGGCTCACGTTCGCGCGCCCGCGTCCTTCCCGGCCGCTCCGGCAAGGTCGACTTCCACTTCCTCGAAGATCCCTTCGGCAAGACCGGAGCCTGAAATGATCGCTTCCCTCGACGAGCTCGCGTATGCCCTCGGGCGCGCGCAGTCGTTGCCGTTCCGCAAGGCGTCGATCGCCACGATCGCCGACGGCTACTCCAGCCTCTTCCTCGTCGCCGGGCAGCCAGGCCCCGCCGCAGTGCCCGCGACCCTCGCCGGCGAGTTCCCGACGAACCTGTCCGCCGGCGCGTTCCGGTTCGCGGATCCGCTCGGCGCCGAGCAGCTGCAGCTCGCCCGAGTCGCGCACGTGGGCTCGGTCCCGGCCTGCCTCGTCCTCTACGACCGCATCTGGCACAACGCGGTCTCGCCGAGCTCCATCGCGAAACAGGCGATCGCCTTCCCCACCGGCGCGCAGCGGTACGCCGACGGCGCCGGCGTCGAGCTCTGGGCGGAGATCTACGCCGCCCTCGGCAACACCACGGCGGCGAGCTGGACTGCGGACATCATCGACCAGGACGGGAACGCGACGGTCGCGTCGCTGTCCTACGGTGCGAGCGGCGCCGCCGGCCGCATGATCCCCTTCAACCTGCCGGCAGGCGTTTCCGGGGTGCGGGCGGTCTCGTCCTTCCAGACCACGGCGTCGCACGTCTCCGGCGCGATGGGCCTCGTCCTGGTGCGGCGCCTGGCGGAGATACCGGTCGCCGTCGCCGGCGTCGGTGTCGCCCAGGACGGGATCTCTCTTGGCCTGCCCATCATCCAGCCGGGCGCCTGCGTCGCGATGATGGTGGCGCACTCGGGCAACGCGAGCTCCGGGCAGGTGTTCGGGCGCCTGGATCTCGTTCGAGGCTGACGATGTACGAGCTGCGCCCCCAGAACCCGCCGCTGCCGAAGATGCTGGCGCTGCCGCAGGCGACCGTCCGGCAGCTCGCGTCGGCGTACAACCCGGTTCGCTCCGAGACTGCGGCGATCGCCTTCGACTCGCAGCGAGCCGAGCTCGAGGCGCGCGTGGCGTTCGGCAACGCGGCGCGCCAGTGGGGTCCAATCGATCGCGACTACCTGGTCCGCGACTACGACTTCAGCAAGGCCAAGGCTTGGCTCGACAACTTCGATCCGCCGGCGGTGATCTGTGACGCCGTCTCGATCGAGCTCACCGAAGAGGAGCCGTTCCTTCACGTCATTCTCGACACCTACGATCCCCCGGACTACGGCAAGTCGCTGCACGACTTCCCCATCTTCCGGAAGCGGTTTCACTACTCAGACATCGATCGCCCGGTGGGCAGCGGCGACTCGTCGATCCAACTCGACGGGCGCGTGCTCGAGGTCGGGTCGATGGCGCGCCGATTCTCCGCGGACCGAGGCCTCGGGCGGAGCCAGACGACGATCCGCCTGGCGAACCATGACGCCGCGCTGAACGAACTTTTCCGCGGGACCGACTTCCTGCGAGCTCGTCTGGAGATCCGGGTGGGCTTCCGCTCGCTCCCTCCGCGCTGGTATCGACGAGTCGGACCGCTATGGCGAATCGACCGTGTCCTCGCAATCACGTCGCAGTACGTCGAGCTGTCTCTGATCGACGCCACCGACGTTCTACTCGGCAAGATGGCAACGCCTCCCACGAAGCAGATGGCGATTTGGGCCGTCGATCCCAACACCCGAGGGACGGCTCCGGGAGGTGGCGACACGGGGTACGCGCCGGTCCCGTTCGGCACCGAGTGGGTTCGTGCGTTCATCGTCAGGCGGCGCACCTATTACCCGTCGTCGGGGCAGTCGAAGTACCAGGCGCAGTTCTGCCTGGGCGTCTCTCAGAACCCGTCCGCCGTGGGCCCTACGGTGACGGGATGGGACATCGCGAACGGTCGCACCGACTACCCTTGGCGTGTCGGTATCCAGCGCAACGGCGCGGCGCAGGACAAGAGCATCGAGATCCGGCTGGGCCGCAACCACATCCCGGCGACCCTCGATCTCCAGATCAGCGTCTCGCAGGTGCCCATCGGGCCGCTGGCGGACGGCCGCAGGTGGTATGCGGCGATCCTCACCCTCGAGTACTTCGTCTACCAGGACGTCTCGAAACACGCCGTCTCCTACGTCAATGACTTCGTCACGGCGGCCGAGGAGGGACGTCTCTACGTGCAGTGGCCCTGGGGTGCTGAGGGTCGCTCAGACGGCAACGCTCCGTGGAGCGGCAAGCACGATCCGGCGTCGATCATCGAGCTCATCGTCTCGAAATACATGGACACGGCGCAGCCGGATCTCCTGCACAAGCCCTCTTTCCAGCGCGCGAGGAAGAACCTGGCATGGGAGGGGATGGGCGACCTGGGCGGCTTCTACGACAACGAGAACGTCGACGGCGCCGAGGTGATCGGTGCCATCGCGCGTACGTTCGATCTGGACCTGGTCTGGGGGGCCGATGGGAAGGTCCACGTTTCCACGCCGGCTGTCGGTCCGGGGGACCTTCTCTCGGCGGTCCCGGGTTGCCCGGTCTACTCGGCGGAGTGGGACATCGTCCGCGACTCCTGGCGCGAGTCGATCCCGCTCGGCGCCGACCGGTGGGGCCTCGCGAATCGGTTCAAGGCGCAGGGCTCCAAGGACAATACGGAGTTCGGGTGGGCCGCCACCTGGCCGATCTTCCAGGGCTCCGAGGCGCTCGAGCGGGATTGGGGTCGGGTGCTCGAGGCCGACGTGGAGTGGGCGTGGCGCACGACGGCCCAGATTCGTGACGACGGGCGGATCGTCGATTTCCCAGCCTACCTGCCGGTGCAGAGGTTTGCGCCGCGAGTGATCGCCGAGATGGAGGCGCCGCTCTTCGCGCTCGAGCTGGAGTGCGGTGACTTCCTGCGGTTCGCCCATTTCGCGGGATCGCAGGAGGACGGCGGCTACGACCGGCGCCTCTTCCGCGTCGAGGAAGTCGCCCTCGACTGGAGCACGAAGCGGGTCAAGCTGGTGATCCTCGACATGGACAACGAGGAGCAGCGGAAGTCGGCCGCGTTCGACAACGAGGCCCGCTGGGTGCGGTTCGGAAGGGATGCGTGGGACGGCCTGCATCGGGTGACGTGGCCCGGCGGCGACGGCGTTACGTTGCTCATCGGCCCGTTGTTCTCCCTCTCGGGGATCAGGGTGGGCGACTTCATCCGCATCGACGAGCTGGACCTCAACGCGAGGATCACGGCGGTGCTGGGCAGCAACACCTCAGCGGTCACTGTGGACACCGACGTCCCGATGCCGCCCGGCACCTCCCAGACCTTCAGGCTCGAGCGCTCCCACCTGGATCCGCCTTCGGATACCGGCCGCTATCCGCTCGGCTCCGACCATTACTTCCGCAGCTGCGACGAAACCACAGGCTTGTTCTCGGATGCCTCGCCGGGGTTCCGAGCAGAGGCAGGGTGACCGATGGGCACTCCGATCAAGGTCCGCACCATCCGCCAGGATCAGGTGGTGGGGACGCAGACCATCAACGACCTCTTCCGCAACGACAGCATCCTCGACGCAGCGATCTCCCAGCTCGCCACCGACGTGGGGAGCGTCGAGGCTGGAAACTCCGGCCTCGCCGATCGAGTGAGCGCGGTCGAAGCCGTCGCCGCATCAGCGCAGGCCTCCGCGAGCTCGGCGGCCACCACCGCGGCCGCGGCATCTTCCCAGGCGGGCGCAGCCAGCGCCGCAGCCGTCACGGCGGCCGCCGGCGTCGCTGGCATCGAGCCGCGGGTCGCTGCGGCCGAGGCGACGCTCAGCGGTCACGAGGAGCGTCTCGTCGTCCTCGAGGGCGTCGCTCGGCGCGAAGGCGCGGCGTCGGGCGTGGTGGCGTACTCGGGCAGCGCGTACGCGCTCCTGCTCGGCACGGGGATCGCGTCGGTGGCGAAGCTCGCGACCGGGATCTGCCGGGTGACGTTCGACGTGGACTACGGCAGCTCGTCGTACCTCGTCCTCGCCACCCCGCGCGGTGGCCTGCCGCTGTTCGTCTCCGCCGATCCCGAAGGCGGGGACAAGGCGCTGGTGAGGATCTGGGACAAGACCGGCACTCCGGTGGATGCCGCGTTCGCCCTCTCCGCGTGGAAGCCGTGATCGACACCGAGGCCCTCACGAGGGCGGCGCTCGACACGGCGAACCAGGCCGCCGTCGACGCCGGCGTTGCGCTAGCTGTCGCGAGCGGCCTGGCCCCGAGGGTCGCCGTCGGCGCTCGCGAGCTGGCGAACCACGGAGCTCGGCTCGAGCAGCTCGAGCGGGACGGGGGCGGTGGGGGCGGCGGCGGGCCCGCACCATTGCCGGCTCCAGACCCCACGATCTTCGAGGCAGCGTGTGATCCGACGGTGCCGGTTGGCATCGTCGTCGCCGCCGGCGGCCCGGGCGTGCAGCCGGCGAACCCCACCGATCTCGCGGCGATGCCTGGCATCGGGATCGTCGTCGCGAAACCATCCGCTACGACCGCTCGCGTGCAGGCCTGCGGCGTGGTCCCCGGCGGCGTCCTCTCCGGCCTCACGCCGGGCGCCACCCACTACGTGGGCGAGGGCGGCGCTCTGATTTCTGCTCTCCCGACCGGCTTCGACTTCGCGCAGCAGCGCGTCGGCGTGGCGGTCACGGCGACGCTCTTCGTCCTCGCGCCGTCGCTCGATCTCGTCATTTCCCGCTGATCCCCAGGAGGATCCCATGGCAGACGTGAAGCCGCTGGTGCGGCACAGCTCCGGCTATCCCGCCGATCTCGGCTCTGACACGCTGGTCGCCGAGGAGCTCAAGATCACCACCACCCGCGGAATCGACGCGGGCCTGGGGCGCATCACCCGGCTGGCGCAGCCGACGACGGGCGAGGACGCCGCCACGAAGGCCTACGTCGATTCGGTGGCGGCCGGCCTCTCGGTGCTGCAGCCGGCGCGCGTGGCGAGCACTGCGAACATCAATCTCGCCTCCCCGGGAGGTTCGATCGACGGCATCACCCTGGTGGTGAACGACCGGGTGCTGGTGAAGGACCAGACGACAAAAACCCAGAACGGCGTCTACCTGTTCAAGGGTGCGTCGGTGGCGATGGTCCGGGCGGCCGACACGCTTGCATCCGGCTCCATGCTCATGGTGAACGAGGGCACGAAGTGGGCCGATACCCAGTGGGTCCTCACGGCCCCTGACGCCGCGATCGTGATCGGCACCAGCAACATCGTCTTCACCCAGTTCCGGACCCTCGCGGACTTGACCGCGGGCCGGGCGATCGACATCACCGGAAACACGGTCTCGGTGAAGACCGGCGACGGCATCAAAGCCACCGGAGACATCGCGGTGGACCGGGGCAACGGGCTCACCGCCAGCGGCACCGTTGCGGTCCTGCCCAAGCCCTCGGGCGGTCTGGCGGTAGATGCCGCGGGTGTCTCGGCCGTCGCGGGTGCCGGCATCTCGGTCGGCGCCAGCATCGCCGTCGCCCTCAAGGCGAACTCCGGTCTCGACACAACGGGCGGTCTCGGCCTCGGCGCCGGCAACGGCCTGCAGACCGCGGGCGGCACGACCTCGGTCAAGCCCGACAGCGGCATCCAGGTCGGTGCCGCCGGCGTCGGAGTCAAGGCGGACAAGGGGATCGCCGTAGGTGCTTCGGGCGTCGGCGTAAAGGGCGACGGCACGAAGGGCATCGAGGTCGACGCCACGGCAGGCGTGCAGGTGAAGCTGGCGTCGGGCCTCGACTTCGACGGCTCCGGCAACATCCGCTTCTCCGGCAAGATCATCCAATCCGTCGCCTCGCCGCTGGTCGTCTCCGGAGAGGCGATTCCTGCCAACTCGGCGGTCTGCATGGGCGCGGCCGGCGTCCTCACCGCCAAGTCCGGCACGGCGGGGCGCGGCGACGTCGTTGGCATCATCCCCGGCGGCCCGACGACCGTAGGTGACAACCCTTTCGTCTACTTCGCAGGCATCGTCCCTTCCTTCGTCTCCGGGCTGGCCAACGGACAGGTCGGTTTTCTCGGCCCCACGGGAGCCCTGCAGGCGACGCCTCCCGCCACGGGGCGGATCGTCCGCGTCGGTGTGCAGACGGCCGCCGGGTTCGTGATCGCCATCGCCGACTACGGTGAGCGCTGATGGCGACCCCTCCCGTTGATAGGGTCCGCCCGTACAAGGCCGAGACCTCCGCGACCGGCGGTACGGCCAGCGACGATCGCGCCTACCCGCGGGTCCTCGATCCGCAGCGTGACGGCCTGGATGCTGCCGGCCTGTTCATGCAGCAGGTGGGCAGCGCGGATCGCGAGGTGTGCGTCTGGCGCGAGGGCAACCTCATGCGCTTCCGCGATCTGTCGATGCCTCCGGGAGCCAGTGTCACCCTCTCGCAGCTCGCCGAAGGCGGCGGAGGTGGCACGTCGGACCCGCCCCCGCCCTCGACGCCCTGGGTGTCGCTGATGGACATCCAGCCGCGGCAGGGCTGTCCCATGGAGAAGGTCTTCGCGCTCTACGCGGAGAAGGGCCCGGTGGAGCTGCGCGACGACGACTATCCCGACGAGAACCCGTACCGCGTTTTCGCGAGCGTCGCCGGCCTCACCCACGTCCGCTTTTCGGTGGTCGTCCTCGAGTGGACGGGCGAGTTCGCGCGCATCTGGATCGAGGGTTCGTTGGACGATGGGTACTCGTGGCAGCCGCTCGCCGTAGACACCGGCACGCAGCCGCGCGTGGACGTCACCACGTACGGAGGGCTCGGACCGGAGCAGAACCTGTGGCGCAGTGAAGTCCTGCCGTTCGATCTCGCCGGCGAGAACTACGGAACTCCGCCCGCGCTCTGGCTTCGCGTGATGATCGAGCCGCTCCCGTACTACTCGCGGCTTCGGCTTGGCGCGATCCGTGTCGAAGGAATGGCCGAAGAGGGGCCGATCTGATGCGACGGATCCTTCTCGTCCTCGGCCACCTGTGGGCGGCTCCGACCACCATTCTTGGGCTCCTGCTCGCCCTCGCAACCGGGGCGCGCTGGCTGCTCTGCGGGCAAGGCGGGCACCTCGTCATGGCGGGCACCTCGCGGCCCTGGCGCTGGTGGAGCTCGCGCTGGGGCATGGCGGCCGTCACCATCGGCGCCGTCACGATCTGCGCCGGCAGGACCTCCGCGCAGCTCTTCCGGCACGAGCGTCGCCACCAGCGCCAGGCCCTGATCCTCGGGCCGCTCTACCTGCCCATCTACCTGGTGCTCTGCGCGTACGGCCCGCTACACGGCGGGCACTGGTACCGCGACCATCCGCTCGAGCTCGACGCCCGGGCCGCCGAGGGGGACGAATGCCCGCGCTGACGATGACGTGCCCCAGGTGCTGGGGCCGCAAGTACGAAAGCAGCGACGCGCGGGTCGGCGCCTGCTCCGCCTGCCACGGCGACGGCGTCGTGCCGGATGAGCAGCTCTCCCCGCACTTCCGCCTCTCGGAGCTGCTCCGCTCCACCGAGGCGGCCAAGCGCGGTATCGAGAACCACCCGGCCGTCGCCGACGTCGCGAACCTCCGCGCGCTCTGCCGCGAGCTCCTCGAGCCGATCCGTGCGGCGGTGGGGCCGCTCATCATCACCAGCGGACTTCGGCGCCCTGAGCTGAACCGAGCGGTGAAGGGCGAGCCGACCAGCGCCCACCTGGTGGGATGGGCTGCGGACGTCGTTCCGGTGCGCGGCCGCCGTGAGGACCTGATGGCCTGGATCGCCGGCTCGAGCCTCGCATGGGACCAGGCGATCCTTGAGCCAACGTGGGTGCACCTGGGCCTGCGGAAGCCGATCTCGGGCGAGCAGCGGCGCCAGCTCCTTCGCAAGGAAGGCGGGAGGTATCCGGAATGGAAGGCAGCGTGATCGACATTCCGGCGTGGCTCGTCTCGGGTGTAGTGGCGGCCGTCCTCCTTGCGGCGCTCGGGCAGGGCGCCGCGGCGCTGGTGTTCGGGGACGCGGGGCCGGCGCCGACGACCGGCTGGCGAGAGACCTGGCGCCGCTGGATGTGGGCGCACCCGATCATCTTCGGCGGACTCCTGGGCGGGCTCTTCGAGCTCCGCGCGCCCGAGGCCCTGGGCGACGGCGCGGCGGCGCGGGTGGTCTGGTACGCGGCCGCCGGGGCGGTGGCCTACCCCGTCTATCGCTGGGTCCGGCGGCAGCTCGAGCGGCCGGAGGGCACGCCATGACGACTCGTACCCGCGTCCTGCTCGCCTCCGCGGGCCTCCTGGCGGCGTTCGCAGCCGGGCGGTACTCCGCGAGGTCCCCGGACACGATCGTCGACGAGCGGGCCCAGGAGACGCGCCAGGAGGCGGAGACGGTGCAGGCGTCCGCGACCGTCGCGGCCGAGACGACCTCCGCGCAGGCGGAGACCGCCCGCGTCGAGACCGCCACCAAGCGCGTGCGGATCGTCGTGCGCGAGAAGGAGACCAGGCCAGACGGCGGCACGTTCGAGCGCGAGCTCGAGCTCGACGCGGAAACGGCCCGGCTCACGTCCGAGCTGCAGGCGTCACGGGAGGAGGTCGCGCGCCTCGAGGCTGCGGCCGCCCGGGCGGAGGCGCGGGAGACCCTCGCGACGCGAGTCGACGAGCGGCGCGTCGAGGTCCACACGCCGCTCCCCGACTGGATCGCCGGTCCGTTGCTCGGCGTCGACGTCGGCGGGCTGCGGCCGGTCTACGGAGGGATGGGGGCGTACCGGATCGGCGGGCCCGTCCACCTGGGGGCCTGGCTCACGACGACCGGGAAAGAGCTGCAGGTGGGCGGAGGTCTGCTCGCGGCGTGGTGACGGAGGAACATCGTCGGCGGGGTGTCGGTAGGCCTGCCGTTCTAGCCCAGGGCGCCGGAACGCCGCTCGATCTCGTGTATCCTTCGAGGCTTTCCCGGAAATTAGGCCCTAGCCGACCAGCCGCTGAACGGCAGCGATGAGATCCTTCTTCGTTCGGATCGCCTTCGCAGGTTCGGACCTCTGGAGGGCCTCCTTCGCGTCCCCAGCGCCCAGAGCCACGGCCACGGCTTCTGGCTCGGTAAAGGCCCGCGTCGATCCAGCGACCTTCCCTGGGGCGCGCATGTCCCCGGGCTCAATGACTCGCCCGCTGACAACCCTCGCGAAGGTGTTGAGGTAGAGAAGGTAGACGAGCCCGCCAGTTTCTTCCATGCCGTTTCCCCTATCGACGCACAAGCGTCGCCACTACAGGACCGCCTGCATCGCGGCCGACCATTCGTCGCCTCGCTCCCGCACGTTTATCGCCACCCTTCGAGGCTCGCTCTCCGTTACATCAGCTAGACGCTCAGGCGGGTAATGGGTCGTCGGGGCCTCATTAAAAATCATCAGGCGCAGGAATCGGTCAGACGCCGTGTTGATCTGGCCATGGTCATTCTCCCAACGGGAGATGGTCTCCGGCGTCAGGCCGAGCATGTCGGCGAACTTGGTTCCCGAGTAGCCAAGGTGCTTCCGTAGGAAGCGGACCTCCTGTCCTGTGAGCCGGCCTTCCTTCTTTGCGACCGCGCGCGCGATCACCCTGTGGAGTTCCTGTACTCGTGGCAGGGCAACCTCCCTCGTGGCGCAGGCGGGGCAGTGCCGCGACTCGACATCGAGGAGAAAAACGTAGTCCAGGCCGCATTCGAGGTAACGATGCGGTCCATGCTCGACGACCATCGCCGATCCGCAGTCGAAGCAGTCCATCACTTCCTCCAAGCGGTGACCACCCGCAACTCGGTGATCGAGCGAAAGGCTACGACCACCACCATCCGAGGGGTTTCAACCCGGTACCGCACAGAACCCTTCTCGGTCTCTCCTTCGTCGTTGATGTGCCCGCACCGGATAACGTTCAAGGCGTCCTGCGTGGAGAGGCGGTCCTTCTTCAGTTCCTCGATCGAGTGAGGCGAGAAGGTGAAGGTCCCTTTCTCCACGATCCACAAGGCGAGCTTCTTCGCCTCGTGACGCGACATCGGGACTCTAAGTACGTCGGACCTTGAGGCTAGGTCAAGATCCAAGACGGGGGCTGGCGCCTTGAGGTCGGAAGGGTAGACGACCTGGTTCTCACCAAGCTTGGACCTAGGGACCTGGCTGAACACCATGATCTCGGTATCGTTCGCACCCTCAGGTGCGTCGCCATCGCTCGCTCGAGGCATGTATCCCTCCGGAATCTTGAAGAGGTACCACTCCTCCTGCCAGGAGCCAAGCAGTCGGGCGATCTCTTGGCGACAATGACTCGGTGCCTGAGCCGACTCAGCCTAGCTCGCCGAGGAGCCGAAGAAGGATCGCCCTGGCCTCGGGAGGTGAGAGGCCGTCGATCGCCTCGCGGATCCGGTCGTCCGGGGCCCGTCTGGCACACTTGTCACACTCCGGCCCCGAATTGCCCTTTTCTGGCGGTTCTTCGCTGGACGGCTCACCCGAAAAGCGCCCGCGAAATTCGCTAGTTGGCGGCGATCGTCGCTCTCCGTCCGGGCCTTCTCGATCAGGTTCAAATCCTGTCTCCCCGACCAAA
>Ga0182745_1000635_pt1 | contig 37406 bp, 34 predicted proteins | sample eDN3rd30CKraftBY_FD_128523 | JGI IMG/M metagenome (GOLD analysis project Ga0182745, IMG submission 128523) | Enriched backyard soil microbial communities from Emeryville, California, USA - eDNA 3rd pass 30_C Kraft BY (version 2) (version 2) | ecosystem: Environmental > Terrestrial > Soil >...
CACATACTGCGCCCTGTCTACGGGCACATTCACCCCCAACCGCTCGGTCAGCAGAGGGCCGCAGAACGCAATGATGTCCTTGAACTCGCCCAGCGCCTGCTTGACTTGCGCCAGCCGTTTGTTACGGGTTTGCAACGCGTTGTGCAACTGCTCGCGCGTTGGCTCATCGGCAGTGGCATACCACGCGTAAGGGCTGCCATCTTCATCGAGATACTCCTTGTACAGGCTCTGCACCACTTTGCGTGTATGCGTGGGTTGGAGCGCCTTGCTCCATTTCGGTAACGATCGGGTTATCTGGCTTTGATGCAACGGTGTCGGGGTTGTCATGGTAACCATCTCTTTTGTGGAGTGAGATAGTCCACGCTGATCAAGGCGTCGGTGTGCGGTAGATAGTTGTTTGGCAGCGGTCGGTCCTGCGCATGTGCGGGTCGGTGAGGGGCTGGCAGCGAGGGAGGATCTGCGAGAGGGTGGGACAGGTCATGGTGCAGGCCTCAGCCAAGGAGAATTGCAATGCGTTCGCTGTGCAGTCCGAAAGACCACCTGCTAGACCTCGATGGTATTGAAATAGCGGTCCGTACCTGGGGGCAAGAAGACGGTATTCCCATATTGGCCTTGCATGGCTGGCTAGATAACGCTGCCTCGTTCGAGCGCCTGGCACCGATGCTGGACGGCTGCTTCGTGGTGGCCCCCGACCTGATCGGCCATGGCCGTTCTGGCCATCGTCGCCACGACAGTGGCTATTACCTGTGGGAGCATGCCGAAGACATGTTGGCGGTGACCGACAGCCTGGGCCTGGCGCAATTTCATGTGCTGGCCCATGGTATGGGCACCGGTATAGCGTCGCTGCTGGCGGCCATGACCAGTGGCATTGCCAGCATGACCTTCCTCGACGGCATGGGTGCACCGTTCACGGTGGCCGAGGATGACCGGGTGCAGCACCTGGCGCGGGCCTACCGGCTCAAGCGCATGGTACAGCGCAGCCAGTTGCCGGGTTTTGCCGAGCCCGATGTCGGTCGCTTCGACGACCTGGACACCGCTTTGGCACAACGCCGCGAGCGTCTGGACACCGAACTGTCGGAAGATGCCGCTCGGCTGCTGGCGCTGCGCGACCTGCTTCAACTGGGCGATGGCTATTGCTGGCGCCACGACCCGCGCCTGGTATTGCCCGAGCCCATGCCACTGACCGAGCGCGAAGCATGCGACCTGCTCAGCCAGATCCGCTGCCCGTTGTACCTGCTGTTCGGCCGCCAGGGGGCGTTCACCGGCGAGGCCTTTACCCGGCGTCAGGCCGCCTTGCCCAGCCACGCGAAAGTCTCCTGGCACCCAGGCGGGCACCACTTCCACCTGGATGCGCCAGACCGGGCGCTGGTCGACCAACTGCTGCGTATCCTGACGCGCCATGAAGGGGGTGTACTGCAACGCTTGGTGAACGAATAGCTGATTCTGGTCACGCCGCGTGAACCTGCGCTATGGTGGCGCACGCTTTTGCAAACACGCCACAAGGAGCCTGGCATGCGACCGTTCACCATCAAGCAAATCGACCACCTTGTGTTGCGGGTCCGCGACCTGCCGCGCAGTGTTGCCTTTTACACCGAGCTGCTCGGCTGCACGGTCAGCCGCGTGCGCGAAGACCTGGGCATGGTGCATTTGGCCACGGGCGCGGCGATGATCGACCTGGTGACCCTGGACGGGCCGCTGGGGCAGCCAGGTGGGGCTGCACCGGGGGTGGAGGGGCGCAACCTGCACCATTTCTGCCTGCGCATCGAGCCGTTCGACGAGGCCGCATTGACTGCCTATCTGGAAGCCGCCGGGGTAAAAGTGGAACCTGCAGAGAAGCGTTATGGCGCCGAAGGCGAGGGGCTTTCGCTGTACTGCTATGACCCGGATGGTAATCAGGTCGAGTTGAAGGGGCCGGTAACGTCTGGCGGGTGAAACCGCCCTCGCCAAAATCGTCAGCCAACCCGCTATCGCCCGGCACCCCGGTGCTGCGTGTCGTCCAGGCCGCCCTCTCGTGCAGGGCCCGGCGGGTGGATATCCAGCCAATCCCGATTATGCTTCATGAACCTTGCTGCGATCCGAGGCGGCCAGCCTCGTCGTGCTTCGCGCAACCAAAGCAAGCGCCAGGGCCTGGGTGCGACGGTGAAGTGGTTGTGAGGTGCTCCGGCCTGCATGACAACATGACGGAGGCAACCCATGGCGGTTCTCGACAGCACATCCACGGGCAGCGCGCCCCAACGCGGTATCACCAAGGAGGAGCGCAAGGTCATCTTCGCCTCGTCCCTTGGTACGGTATTCGAGTGGTACGACTTCTACCTGTATGGCTCACTCGCCGCGATCATCGCCAGGCATTTCTTTGCAGGCGTCAATGAAACCACCTCATTCATCTTTGCCTTGCTGGCCTTTGCTGCCGGCTTTGCCGTACGGCCGTTCGGAGCCATCGTGTTCGGCCGCCTGGGCGACATGATCGGGCGCAAGCACACCTTCCTAATCACCATAGTCATCATGGGCCTGTCTACGGCACTGGTGGGCCTGCTACCAAGCTACAGTGCGATCGGCGTGGCTGCGCCGATCATCCTGATTACCTTGCGTTTGCTGCAAGGCCTGGCCTTGGGTGGCGAATACGGCGGCGCGGCCACGTATGTGGCTGAACATGCACCCAAGGGCCGACGCGGCTTTTTCACCGCCTGGATCCAGACCACTGCCACGTTGGGGCTGTTTCTGTCTTTGCTGGTGATCATGGCATGCCGCACGGCCATGGGGACGGAAGTGTTCGAAGCCTGGGGCTGGAGGGTGCCGTTCCTGCTGTCGATCCTGTTGCTGGCGATTTCGGTGTACATCCGCATGCAGCTCAACGAGTCGCCGGTGTTCATGAAGATGAAGGCCGAAGGCAAAGCATCCAAGGCCCCGCTGACTGAGTCGTTTGCCCGCTGGGACAACCTCAAGGTGGTGATCATGTCGCTGCTCGGTGGTACCGCCGGCCAGGCCGTGGTGTGGTACACGGGGCAGTTCTACGCGTTGTTCTTCCTGTTGCAGATGCTCAAGATCGATCCGCAGACTGCCAACCTGCTGATTGCCGGCTCGCTGCTGATCGGCACGCCGTTCTTCATCATTTTCGGTAGCCTGTCCGACCGGATTGGCCGCAAGAAGATCATCATGGCCGGCTGCATCATCGCCGCGCTGACCTACTTCCCGATCTTCAAGGCCCTGACCGAGTACGGCAACCCGGATGTGTTCGTTGCCCAGGAGCAGAACCCGGTAGTGGTGGTGGCCGACCCAGATCAGTGCGCATTTCAGTTCGACCCGGTGGGCAAGGCCAAATTCACCACCTCCTGCGACATTGCCAAGAGCCTGCTGGCCAAGCGCGCCATTCCCTATACCAACGAAGCGGCTGAACCCGGCAGCGTGGCGCAGATCCGCATAGGTGAGCGAGTACTGCCGAGTTTTGACGGCAGCAGCCTGGCTGCGGCGGACTTCAAGGTGCAGAGCGAAGCGTTTACCGCAGCCTTGAGTGGTGCGTTGAAAGAGGCGGGCTACCCAGAAAAGGCCGACCCGGCGAAGATCCACTACCCGATGGTGCTGTTACTGCTGACCATTCTGGTGATCTACGTGACCATGGTCTACGGCCCGATTGCCGCCTGGCTGGTGGAGCTGTTCCCGGCGCGTATCCGCTACACCTCGATGTCGCTGCCTTACCACATCGGTAATGGCTGGTTCGGCGGCTTCCTGCCGACCGTGGCGTTTGCCATGGTGGCAGCGACCGGAGATATCTACTACGGCTTGTGGTACCCGGTCGTGATTGCCCTGATGACGGCGGTGCTGGGGATCTTCTTCCTGCCTGAGACCAAGGATCGGGATATCAATCACACCTGAAGGTCGAGTTTGCCTGTGCTGGCTCCTTCGCGGGCAAGCACAGGCGATCAATCAGTCGAAGTAGCCACGTAGCCCGAATGCGTACCCGGTATCCACAGCTGTCGCCTCACCCCGGCTCCAGCGCTTCTTCAACACGAACTCGAACGCCGGCTCGTACAACCCGTCGCGCACCAGTGCCCCCGCCAGCACCTCCACGTCGTACCAGCCATTGTCCAGTTCGATGATCGGCCGCCCTGTCACCTGGTAACGCGCCATCAGGTCACCCAGGGTCTTGGGCGTGAAGTGCTGCAGGATGCGCCAGGTGTACAGCATCAGCGCACCGTGCTCGACCCGCAGTACATAGCCATTGCGCCGGTGCTTCAGACGGCTGCCGGCCTCGCGCAGGGCCGGTGTGTGGTTATCGAGGGTGAACAGGATGCGGTAGGGCAGGTTGTCGACACCGGCCAGCGGCAACACGACACCTTCGCGCACAGCCTGGTCGCCGCTGTCACCGTGGGTGAACGCATGGGCCAGGTCGTCGGGCAGTTGATGGTCTTGCTTGAAGCGCTCGAGCAACTGGATATCGCCGAGCAGAAAGTAGTCGACCAGGTCGTTGAGCACTTCGCTGAATTCGTGGCGCATCTTTTTTCCTTGTGGGTGCGCAGTGGGGTAAGGGCAACCGGCTAGTGCTTCTGGGCAATCTGGATCAGGTTGCCGCACGTATCATCGAACACCGCCACGGTAACCGGCCCCATTGGGGTAGGTGGCCGGATGAACTTCACACCTGCTGCACATAGCCGCATGTATTCGGCCTGGATGTCACGCACGCCGAACGAGGTGGCGGGGATGCCATCCTGCTTGAGCGCGGCCTTGTACACCTTGGCTGCCGGATGCGCGTCGGGTTCCAGCAGCAGTTCGACGCCATTGGGGTCGTTGGGCGAAGTCAGAGTCAGCCAGCGGTGCCGGCCCATGGGAATGTCGTGTCTGGGCTCGAAACCGAGTACGTAGTGGTAGAAAGCCAGGGCCTTGGCCTGGTCGTCGACGAGGATGCTGGTGACCACGATCTTCATTAGCGCACACCGCTTGCCTGGGCCGATGACTATCAGTAAAGACGCTCGGGCGTTTTTGACCAGTGGCTGCAGTGCCTCTGGGACCTGTTTCCAGCTGCGCGACAGCGCACGCACGACCTATCGTTGGCCTGGCCTTAGCAACCCACCAAGGAGTGAAATGCATGCAAGAAGAACCGATGAAAGACCTGCCAGACGTCGATGATGAGGATCAGGCAGATACCACTGAGCCGCCTGCAACGCTGTCCCGGCGTAAGCGCGGCGCGGCTCCAGTTTGCGGAATGCCCTGTGAGTCGGGGTACAAGCAGATTGGTGACGACTGCATTCGGGCGAACCCCGGGTTTGAGTGATGCACCGGGCCGGGGCAACCCGGCCCATACAAAAAAACTGTTCAAGGTATAGGTAAATCCTTCAGCGCTCAGCGCCCGCTCAGCTATAGCCAAGGGTAAAGTGTGAGGCACGATCCCAGTCTGCCCAGACCAGCGTCAGAGAGGTACCCTGTGGCTGCTTATACCTTGCGACAACTGAAGTACTTCGTCACCACCGTGGAAGCGGGCAGTGTGGCCGAAGCGTCACGCCAGCTGTATATCGCCCAGCCGTCCATCTCCACGGCTATCAAGAGTCTGGAGGAAAGTTTCGGTGTACAGCTATTCATCCGCCACCACGCCCAGGGCGTGTCATTGACGCCCAGCGGCAAACGCTTCTACGCCAAGACCAAGTCGCTGCTGCAGATGGCCCATGAGTTCGAACAGAACGCCCTGGCCGACAACGATACCGTCGCCGGGCAAATCGACATCGGCTGTTTCGAAACCGTGGCACCGCTGTACCTGCCTCGCCTGATAGCCGGTTTTCGCCAGCGTTACCCGGGTGTGGACATTCGCCTGCGTGACGGTGAACAGCAGGACCTGATCCAGGGCCTGACCGCCGGTACCTTCGACCTGGCGTTTCTCTATGACCACGACCTGGACGGCACCATTGAGGCCGAACCTCTGATGCCGCCGCAGAAGCCCTATGTGCTGCTACCAGAGAACCACCGCTTTGCCGGCCAGGCCCAGGTCTCGCTGCGCGACCTGTGCCCGGAACCGATGATCCTGCTGGACGTGGCCCCTAGCCGCACATACTTCGTCAGCCTGTTCAACGATATGGGCCTGGCACCGAACATTGTCTTCAGTTCGCCATCAATTGAGATGGTGCGTGGAATGGTGGGTCAGGGTTTCGGTTTTTCGTTGCTGGTAACCCGCCCGCACTCGGAATACACCTATGACGGCCAGCGCCTGGCAATGCTCGACATTGCAGAGCCGGTGGCGCTGTCGGGGCTGGCTGCGGCGCGGTTGAAGCGAGTCCAGCTGACCAAACCGGCGCAGTTGTTCGTGGAATTTTGTCGGGAAGAGCTGGCGAAGTTCCTGAACTGAGCACGCCATGCTTCCCCGGCAGGAGGCGCATGGCGTGGCATTGCTCAGGGGTTGACCTGATAGCCGCGCCCCTGCAGGCAACCGCTGTAGGCACTGGCATGGGCCTGGGTTTTTGCCTCGTCCTGGCCGCGCCTGTCCTGGCGCCGGTCCTGACGCTGGCGCATGCCACCGACCGCGGCCCCGGCGGCGGCTGCTTCGCCGGCACGGTTCTGCCGGTATTGCTGCTTGGCATCGTCACCCACCCGGTCATACAGCGCGTCATGCTGGTTGCCGCGCACCTGCGCGCCTACAGCACCGGCGGCCGCACCCGCAGTTGCACCGCGAACCCGGCCACCGACATGTGGGTCGCTGGACGTCGCCGTGCCGTTTGCGGCATTGGTGGCGACGGTATTGCAATCGTTGATATCCAGTTGCATCTGCTGGCTGCTCTGACCCTTGAGCGGCACCACCGACTGCGCCTGGGCGGCCGATGCTGCGCACAGCAGCAACAGGTAACTCCACGTGAACGTACGCATGGCACACCTCCACCGGGCGAAAAGCCCGCCCCACAGGATAGTTCGCCTTTGACGCGGTGATGGAAGTTTTGCCCAGATAGGCTACACCGGATATCAGACGCCGTTCCGATTAGCCTCTTGGCCTGATGCAAGGCTTCCTGTGGGCAAGACATGAGCCAGACGCAAGATCTGATCATCTGCGAGTATTGCGACACGGTGTACCACCGGGCACCGCTGCTCAAACATCAACGTGCCCTTTGCCAGCGCTGTGGCGGCGTGCTGTACCGGCACAGGTCACTGACCATTGAGCAGCGGCTGGCATTGAGTGTGACGGGCGGCGTCCTGCTGGTATTCGCCAACTATTACCCGGTCATGACCATCGGCATGCAGGGGCTGACCCACTCGGCCACGTTGTGGGACGCCGTGCAGATCCTCAGTCACGGCAGTATCACCTTCATCGCCCTGGTCATGGCGCTATCGATCATTTTTGCGCCGCTGCTGCAAATTGCCTTGTTGTGCTGGGTGTTGAGTTTTGCCCTTGCCGGCCAGCGTGCCCCCGGTTTCGCCTTGTGCATGCGTGGCCTGGAAAGCCTGCGGCCCTGGAGCATGCTGGAGGTGTGTCTGCTGGGGGCGATGGTGGCGGTGATCAAGCTGGCGGGGCTGCTCGATGTGATCCCCGGTATCGGCCTGCTGGCCCTGGCTGCGCTTAGCATGTTGATCATCCACATTGCCGGCAAGGACATCCGCGACTTGTGGGAACAGGTATGACTACTCCAGCCAATGCGCACGACCTTGGCTTGTGTCTGTGCCATGGCTGTGGCCAGGCCTGCGACACGCGCAGTGGCGCGCACACCTGCGACCGTTGCGGCGCCGTCATTCACCGGCGCAAGGCCAATGCCATCAGCCGTGGCTGGGCGTTTCTGCTGGCAGCCCTGGTTTTCTACATCCCCGCCAACCTGCTGCCGGTGATGCACACCGAAATGCTCGGCAGTGGTACAGACAGCACCATTGGCGGTGGCGTGCTGGAGTTCTGGGAAGCCGGGGCCTGGGACATCGCGCTGATCATCTTCATCGCCAGCGTGGGTGTGCCTGCCATCAAGTTCTTGTCCCTTGGCCTGCTGCTGTTCACTGCCCAGCGTGGTTCTTCCTGGGCCTGCCGGCAGCGTTCGCAGTTGTATCGCTTCGTCGAGCTGATCGGTTACTGGTCCATGCTCGATGTGATGGTAGTGGCGTTGGTGGCTGCGCTGGTGCAACTGCGCGGGCTGGGCACCATCGAGCCGCGCGTGGGCATCTTGTTTTTTGGCATGGTGGTGGTGCTGACCATGTTCTCTGCGATGAGCTTTGATCCACGCTTGATCTGGGATAGCCATGCCAACGAGGGGAGGCCGCATTGATGGGGCAACAGACTGACAAGCGCGAGGGCCCTGGGCAGGTTGAAGTGCGCACCCGACGTTGGAGTGTGTCGCTGGTATGGATCGTGCCGATCCTGGCGATCCTGATCGGCGCTTCGCTGGTGGTGCGCAACTGGATGCAGCAAGGGCCGGTGATCACCATTTCTTTCCACAGCGGCGAGGGATTGGTGGCGCACAAGACCCAGGTAAAATACCGCAGCGTGGTGATCGGCGAAGTGACCACGGTGGACTTGGCCGACGACAAGAAGAGTGTGGTGGCCAAGGTTCAGCTTTCCAACGATGCCCGTTCGTTTGCTACCCAAGGGGCGCGCTTCTGGGTGGTGCGACCGCGCATCGGTGTCGGCGGGGTTTCCGGGGTGGACACGTTGCTTTCGGGCAGTTTCATCGGGGCCGATTCCGGCGAGTCGAAAGTGCCGGAAAAGTCCTTTGTCGGCCTGGAGCTGCCTCCGCCGATCACCTATGACGAAAAGGGTAAGCGTTTTGTTCTGGTTGCCAGCGACCTGGGCTCGCTGGATATCGGCTCTTCGATCTACTACCGCAAGATCCCGGTTGGCGAAGTGGTGTCCTTTGCGCTCCAGGACGATGGCAAGGGGGTAGAGATTGGCGTATTCGTGCAGGCGCCCTACGACACGTTCGTCACTGCTGACACGCGCTTCTGGAATGCCAGTGGCATCGACATGCAGATCGGAGCCAATGGCCTGAAGGTCGATACCGAATCGCTGTCGTCGATTCTGGTGGGCGGGCTGGCCTTCGGCTCGCCCGATTTCGCCGCACAAGCTGAGCCTGCTGCCGACCAGGCCCGCTTCCAGCTATTCGCCGACCGCGACATGGCGCTGTCGCCTCCGCATGGCCAGGCGCAGTACCTGCAGTTGCGCTTCGACCAGGCCATGCGTGGCCTGTCGGTGGGGGCGCCAGTGGAGTTCAAGGGTGTGGAGTTTGGCCGGGTCACCTCGATCCAGCTTGACTACGATGCTGCGCGGCAGACCTTTCCGGTAGTGGTCGATGCGGTGATCTACCCCCAGCGGCTGGGGCCGGTGCACCGCAAGATGCTGGCAGTGTTCAAGCACACCGAGGGCGATCTGGAAGGTGCGCGGAAACTGATTGGCACTTTTGTCGAACATGGGCTGCGGGCCCAGGCGCGTAGCGGCAACCTGATCACCGGGCAGATGTTTATTTCGCTGGATTTCTACCCGGATGCACCCAAGGTGACCTTCGACATGGCTGCCAACCCCATCACGATCCCGACGCTGCCCGGCAGCCTTGAGCAGTTGCAGGAACAGTTGCAGCGGGTAGTGGAGCGCATTGCCAAGCTGCCGCTGGAAAGCATCGCCGGTAACCTGGACGGCAGCCTGCGTGAGCTGCGCGCCAGCCTCAGGCAGTTCAATGGCCAGACACTGCCGGACGTGAACGTGGCGCTGGACGAGGTGCACAAGACCCTGCGTACGGCCAACTCGGCCATTTCCGAAGACTCGCCACAGCGCCAGCGAATGAGCGAAACACTGGACGAGCTGGAGCGCATGTCGCGTTCGCTACGTGACCTTGCCGATTACCTGGGCCGCCACCCCGAGTCGCTGATTCGTGGCCGGCCGAAAGCGGCCGGGGCCGCAGACCTTGAACCCTGAGGAGACAGCCGATGCAACGACTGCGCAATGTATGTGTGGCCAGCCTGCTGGTGTGGCTCGGGGGCTGCAGCAGTACGCCGAACAACTACCACACGCTGGTACCGAGCGAACCGGTGCGTGGCAGCGGCCAGCGCATACAGGTAGTCAGGGTGGCTGTGCCGCCCCAGGTCGACCGCCCACAGTTGGTGGTGCGGCAAGGGCAGAGCGGCCTGGCCATCCTGGAGACGGAGTGGTGGGGCGCCAACCTGGTGGATGAATTCCGCAGCGCCCTGCAGGACCAGTTGGGCGGCCCGGCGGGCGGTGGCAAGGCGTCGCTGCGGGTGGATGTGCAGCGCTTCGACACGGTACCAGGGCGCTACGCCTCGCTGGAGGCCGTGTGGCGCCTCAAGCAGCAAGGGCAGGCCGAGCTGACCTGCCGTACGTCGGTGCAGACTGCCGCGGACAACAGCATCACCAGCCTGGTGAATGCGCACCAGGCCAACCTGCGCAAGTTGGCCGAGGCGGTGCGGGGGAGTGCCCGGCAGGGAAGCTGCCCTGCATGACCCGTGGCCTCATTACTGCCGGGTGCTGGCTGTTTCCTGTACCCCGTCGGCCTTGTCCCGCGGTAGCTGATCGAACTCGCGCAAGCCATCCTTGCGGTATGGGTCGCCGATCCAGCGTGGCGCTACCAAGAACTGTGGGCTGACCAGGCTCTTGGCCGGTTCATAGAGGTCATAACTCAACCCGGCCAGGTCAGACAGGGTGTGAATCAGGTGTGAGCTGCTGTACGGGCGGTTGGCCATTGCCTGCAAGTCACGCGGGTGGTCGGCCTGCCAGCTAGGCGAGGTCCACAGCAGGAACGGAATGGTATACATCGGCCGGGTTGGTGCGCCTTCGTTGCGCCCCAGGCGGTCGTGGTCACCGGAGCTGTACACGTCTTCACCATGATCGGACAGGTACATCAGGAACCCATTGGGGTTGCCTGCCGAATAACGCTTGATCAGGGTCGACACCACATAGTCGTTGTAGCGCACCGCGTTGTCATAGAAGTTATAGGTTTCTACCTGGTCCGCCGTCAGCGTGCCTGGCACGCCCTGCCTGTCGTTGAAGTGCGCGTAGTCGTCCGGGTAGCGGTAGCGGTAGTCCATGTGCGTGCCCAGCAAGTGCACGATGATGAATTTGTTGGGCGCAGGGTCTTGCAGGGCTTTCTCGAACGGTGCCAGCACCACGTCATCGTACTGGCTGGCATTCTGGTTGCGCTGGTTGTTCAGGTACACCGGCGCGTCCGTCTGCTGCGAGAAGGTGGTAAGCATGGTGTTGCGCTTGGTCATGGTCTGCTGGTTGGTGATCCAGAAGGTCTTGTAGCCTGCCTGTTTCATCAGGTTGATCAGCGATGGGGCGCTGAGGAAGCGGTCCGGGTTCTGCTCGTCGCCGAACGTGAGGATCTGCTGCATCACTTCGATGGTGTAGGGGCGCGGCGATACTACGTCGCGGAACACGGTCAGGCCCTTGTCACTGGCGGCTAGCGCGTCGAGGTTGGGCGTGGTGTCGCGGTTATAGCCATACAGGTGCATGTGCTCGCGGGTAGTCGACTCGCCCAGCACCAGTACCAGGGTGCGTGGCGCCTTGCCACTGCTGTCACGCAGGTTTTGCAGCGGTGGCAATGCGGCATTCTGGGCCAGCAGCTTCTGCATGTTGTCCAGCTGTTGGCGATACTGGCGGTAGCCGACCAGCAACTGCCAAGGTACGGCCGGTTCCATGCGCTGCTGCACTTTTTCGAGCGCATCGGCGAAGTTGCGTTCTTGGGTGACCATCTGCTTGTAGAACGGCCACACCAGGTTGGCCACCAGCAATAGCACGACCACCGGCAGGCGGCTGCGCAGCGGCAGGCTGACCGGGCGTACGCGCCGCCAAAGCAGTACCGCAACCAGCGTGTATAGCACCAGTGCCAGGCCCAGCCACACGCTGAAGTATTGGCTGAAGTACTCACCGGCCTCGGCGGTGTTGGACTCGAACATCACAAAGATGACGCTTTGTGAAAACTCCTGGCGATAAATGCCGAAGTAGCTCAGGCCCACCAGCGATGCAGCCCACAGCACCAGGCCGATGATTGCCGCGGTGGTGCGGGTGAAGCGCGGCAGCAACAGGACGGGTGCCAGCCACAGGCTGCTGAGGAATAGCGCATCGCGAAAACCGGCGAAGCCGGTAGTCCCACTGAACAGCAGTAGCGCCTGGGTTACGCCGGAGAAATACCAGAAGAACAGCAAGAGCCAGCCCAAGCCGGCCCAGTCCACGCGCTTGTGCGCGGCGGGGGATGTAGTGTGTGACACGTATGCCTCGTCGTACCTTGGCGGCCAGCGGTTGTGCTCGTGGCCGGAAAGGGCGTGACGCTAATCTGCGGACTGTGAAAATAACGTCAACGCGGCGAATCATGTGTCTTGCTGCGGCCGTAGCAGGCATGAACTTGGCCTTTGCCCGCGTTTTCCCCAGGCTGCCGAGGTATGATGGCGGCAGCTAAACCGTACTGACAGGCCCCGTGGACCATGAACCGTCGTAAGAAGATCAAGCAACTGTTGCAGGCGCATGCCAAGAAGGCCAGTGCCAAACTGGCGCCGCGCAAGCCCAGGTACATCTGCAAGGCTGACCGCTTGAAGATGGAGGCAGAGGCGGCGGGCGATGCTCACCAGCTGGCCGACTGACACCGCGCCTGCACGCTCGCCTGGGCTTCAACGGCGGTAGTAGCGATGCTCGTCATGATGACGCTGGCGCATGGCGCGCTCATGGCGGCGCTCCCAATCTCGGCGCCGTTCCCAGTCGCGCCGCCGCTCCCAGTCCCGCCGGGCTTGTTCACGGCGCCACTGTTCGCGGCGCCAGTCGCTTCGGTGGCCATGCCAGCGATCGTCCTCATGCGCCAGCAGCGTGGCCGGCTGTTCAACGGCTGCACTGGCCACCCTGGACCAAGGGTTGCCGGCTGGTTGCAACGGTGATTGAACGGCCGGTGCAACTGCCTCGGTGGCTTTCATTTGTGTTGCCGATGCCGTGCCCACCGCCGCGAACGAGAACAGGCCGAGCAGCACCAACCTTGCGACATGTATTTTCATGAGCGTAGCCAACCTCTGATAACAATTGAGCCATCTGGCCAGCAGGTGTGGGGCGAACCTTGTCTCGCGTTCCGCTACCTTTCTGCGCCTCACACATAGACAGGGAATCAAGAAAAAGTTCGCTGCAGCAACAACTTGAAGAACTTTGCCGGGGTGGTTGGTGCTGGGCAGTACCCGCAACAGGTGCCATTGCGCTCAGTCAACTGCCTGCAAATACCTCACGCAGATGCCCCCGATAACTGTCGAACGCAGCAATCGTCCCTGCCACCGCCTCTGCTTCTTCCTGTTCCTCCAGCACCAGGCTGTCCAGCCTGGCGACAAACTCGCGCCAATGCAGCGCTCGGCCATCCGGATGGGGGGCCAGGTGGCGGGCGCCCTTGTCGCCATCCAGCCCAAGACGTTGTGTGTGCCTGAACAAAAACGCCGCCCCCAGGTTCGAACCTTCACTGCAATACAGCCATCCCAGGGCCTGGGCCGAGCTGACGCAGACCGGTTGGGGGGACGTTGGCAGTGGCAGGCCCAGGTCGAGCAGGTCGGCCTCTACCGCCGCGAAACGCGACAGCGCCGCCAGCCCAGGCAGTTGCTGGTTGAGCTGTTCATCCTGATACAACGCCAGCAGGCTGCCATGAAAGCGGTGCTGCACCTGCAGGAAGCGTCCATAGCGCGCGCGGTTCTCGAAAGGCCGCGCTGCCATCACCAGTTGATCAACGCTGTCATGATCCCTGCTGCTGGCCGCTTTCAGGCGTTTGCAGCGGCTTGGTTCGGTGGTGGGGGAAGTTACAGCGGTCATCGGCGTATCCGTGGCAATAGAGCAAGGCTCCCATGATGCTTGCCGTCCTTGGCAAGCAGCAAGCATCACACGCCCGACCTGGGCGAGTTCGCAATGATGGAGCGCAAGGACGATGCTCATTTATCATGGCGGCTGCCTTTACCATTGCCAAGGATACTTGCCATGAGCGCCCTCCAGTTTCGCACCCCCGTCCCCGCAGATGCCGAGCGTTGCTACGCCATCGAAATTGGCGCCTATGAAGGGGATGAGGCAGCCACGCTGGAGAAAATCCGCACGCGTATCACGCAGTACCCACAAGGCTTCCTGGTGCTGGAAAGTGACGGCGAGATCGTTGGTTTCATCAACAGTGGTTGCGCCCACGAGGTCGTGATGTCCGACGAGGCATTCAAAGAGCTGGTCGGCCATGACCCGGCGGCAGCGAACGTGGTGATCATGTCGCTGGTTGTAGACCCGGCCCACCAGGGCAAAGGCTACGCCAAAGTGTTGATGAACGAATTCATTGGACGCATGCACGCGGCGGGCAAGCAGGCCATTCACCTGATGTGCAAGGAGCAGCATGTGGCCCTGTACCAGAAGCTGGGCTACCAGTACGTGAAACCGTCACCGTCGGAACACGGCGGCATGGCCTGGCATGAGATGGTCATGGACCTTTGAGTGGACATCTCGCTGCGTGACAGCGCAGCCCAAAAGGGCTGCGCACTACCTTCATTCAACCCAGCGATGCCGAGCTGATGCCAGGCATCAAGTGCCACTGACCAACTGATGTGCCAGCTGGTTGTGGCGCTCCAGTACGCGCGGCAGGTCGACAGTGGTCAGCTGGCCGTCTTTCACCACGATGCGGCCGTTGATCACGCTGGTATGCACCTGGGTCGGGGTGCAGAACACCAGTGCTGCCAATGGGTCGTGGTGGCCGCCGGCATACGCCACATGGCCCAGGTCGAAGGCGACGAAATCGGCGACCATGCCAGGGGCCAGGGCGCCGATATCATTGCGGTTGAGCACTTTCGCGCCACCCAGGGTGGCAATCTCCAGTGCTTCGCGTGCAGTCATCGCGTCAGGGCCGAAGCCCACCCGTTGCAGTAGCAGGGCCTGGCGCACTTCGCCGATCATGCTGGCGCCGTCGTTGGAGGCCGAGCCGTCGACCCCAAGGCCCACCGGTACGCCATGGTCGCGCATCTTGCGCACCGGGGCGATGCCCGAGGCCAGTCGCATGTTCGAGCATGGGCAGTGGGCCACGCCGGTGCCGGTGCGGGCGAACAGCTCGATGCCGTGCTGGTCGAGCTGCACGCAGTGGGCATGCCATACATCGTGGCCGACCCAGCCAAGGTCTTCGGCGTACTCGGCAGGGGTCATGCCGAACTTCTCGCGGCTGTAGGCGATGTCGTTGACGTTCTCGGCCAGGTGGGTGTGCAGCGACACCCCATACTGGCGCGCCAGCACGGCAGCTTCGCGCATCAGATCGCGGCTGACCGAGAACGGCGAGCATGGCGCGACCACAATGCGGCGCATCGAGCCGTGGCTGGCATCGTGGTAGTCCTCGATCAGACGTTGCGACTCCTTGAGGATGTCGGCTTCCTTTTCCACCACCGAGTCAGGTGGCAGGCCGCCTTGGCTCTGGCCCACGCTCATGCTGCCGCGCGCGGCGTGGAAGCGCATGCCGATCTCGGCAGCCGCGTGGATGCTGTCGTCGAGCCTGCAACCGTTGGGGTAGATATACAGGTGGTCGCTGGAGGTGGTGCAGCCGGAGAGAATCAGCTCGGCCATGGCGGTCTGGGTCGACACCGCGATCATCTCGGGGGTCAGGCGCGCCCAGATCGGGTACAGGTTGGTCAACCAGTTGAACAGCTCGCCGTCCTGAGCTGCCGGTACCACGCGGGTGAGGCTCTGGTACATGTGGTGGTGGGTGTTGACCAGCCCTGGGATGACCACTTTGCCGGCCATGTCCAGAACCACGTCGGCGTGCTGCGGGAGGGTATCGCTGGGGCCGACTTGCCTGATCAGGTTGTCTTCGATGAACAGGCCGCCGTTCTTGATCTCGCGGCGCTCGCCGTCCATGGTGACCAGCAGCGCGGCGTTTTTGACGAGTAGCGTTTTTACAGGGTTTGTAGATGACATGGTGCAAGCCTGCGCAATACGCATCGGCGATTACCGATGTCATAGGCGCTAGGTATTGTAAGCAAGCTTTTTGCTGATTGTATACAGCCCGGAGCACCAGTGCCGGCCTCTCAGCAGGTAAGACCGCGAAGCGGCCGGCACAGGTTAAACCCATGAATGCGCGCACCGCCTCGGCGCCCGGCCTTGCGTTCCAGCACCGGTTCCCGCGAGGCAAAGGCGCGCAAGTCTTCAGGTGTCACTCGGCCATCTGCAGCTCTGGCAGCTTCACGCGCAACGCCCGGGTCAGCCCCAGTAGCACCAACAGGCCCATGCCCATCCAGCACAGACCGATGGTGAACGACAGGCTGGTCAGGCTGCTCCATAGCCACAGCGTGCTGATAAAGCCCAGCCCGGGAATTACGCCGTACAGCAGGCCGTTGCGGCAACCGCGCAGTTTCTGGTCGACCAGGTAGTGCTTGACCACCGCCAGGTTCACCGCCGAGAAGGCGAACAGTGCACCAAAGCTGATCATGTTGGCCACGGTATCCAGGGTGATCACCAGGGCGATCAGCGACAGCAGGCTGACCACCAGGATGGCAGTGGCCGGCACGCGCTTTTTCGTCACCAGCTGGCCGAATGCCCGCGGCAATGCGCCGTCACGGCCCATGGCGAACAGTACGCGCGACACGCTGGCCTGGGACACCATGGCCGAGGCAAAGCAGCCGGCCACGTAGGTCGCGGTGAAGGCGGTTACCAGCAGCTCGCCGCCCACCCGGCGCATCACGTCCACCGAGGCCGAATCCGGGTCGGCGAAGCTGCCCCAGTCGGGGAACACCATCTGTGCGCAGTAAGACACCACCAGAAACAGCAGCCCGCCGATCAACGACACCGCAAGAATCGCCACGGGAATGCGGTAGGTCGGGTTGCTGGTTTCCTCAGCCATGGTCGATACCGCATCGAAACCGAGGAACGACAGGCACAGTACGGCGGCGCCGGTCATGATCAACGGCACGCTGAAGCCTTCGTGGTGGAAGGGGGCCAGCAGCGACACCGGCTCCGCCTGTCCGCTGAGCTTGAGAATGGACAGGGCGACGAAGACGATGATGAACACCAGTTGCACCACTACCAGTATCCAGTTGACCCGGGTGATCGACTCGATGCCGATCAGGTTGAGGAAGGTGACCAGGGCAATGGAGCCCGCCACCCACACCCAGGCATGGATGGTCGGGAAGTATTCCGACATGTAGATGCCGATCAGCAGGTAGCTGAGCAGCGGCAGGAAGATGTAGTCGAGCAGCAGTGTCCAACCGGTGATGAAGCCGATATGGCTGCCGAAGGCCTTGCGCGTGTAGGTGTAGACCGAGCCGGAGTAGGGATGGGCCTGGACCATGCGGCCGTAACTGTAAGCGGTCAGCAGCATGGCGGCGAGCGTGAGCAGGTAGGCGGTGGGCAGGTGCCCTTTGGTCATCTGGGTGACCAGCCCGTAGGTGGTGAATACGGCCAGGGGCACCATGTAGGCCAAGCCAAATAGCACCAGGGCGGTCATGCTCATGGACTTGCGGAAGCGGCCTGTGCTGGTGCCGGGTTGCGAGGGTGCATGCGGGGCGGGGCTATGGGCTGTACTTGTTGTTGTATGCATTGCTAACTCCTGAAAAGGGATGCAGGACACCGCGGCAGGCGAGCGGGCTCGCAACCGTTGGGTGTTGTGCAAGGAGGTCGAGCGGAAAGCTCGCAGCGCTGGGGCAGGTCGATGCTCCCACACCCTGCAGGTACCCGGAATCACCCTTTGGGGTGAGCGGCCACTGCCCTTGCCCGGCTCACCCCAAAGGGTGATTCCGGTGCCACCAGCGCCGTGGGAGTATCTGCTCAACGACGCACCGCACTGGCGGCGGTGCCACTGAAAAGAAACGGCAGGCCCACAGTGACTAATCAACTGCTTTCAGAACAATGGTTCGAGCACCAGGCCAAGGTCACCGAGGCGATCGGCCGGCCGGGCTTTGCCGCCAGCCTGTTTGCGGCACTGGGTGTGATCCGGCCGATCCAGGCGACCACGGTGTACCTGTACCCGCACGACGGCATGCCCTGTGCGCTGTTCGAGCAGGATGACAAGGCGCCTTGGCAGCCCGAGGGCAATGTCAGCCGCTACCTGTCGGGCTTCTACCTGCTCGACCCGTTCTACGGTGCTTGCGTGGAACAGGTCGAATCCGGCTGCTACGGCCTGTTCGAAGTGGCACCCGATCACTTCGAGGTCAGCGAGTACTACCAATCGTTCTATCGCCACTCGCACCTGGAGGATGAACTCAACTACATCCTGCAGGTGGCGCCCGGGCAAAGCCTGGCGGTGTCGCTGGCCTTCACCGACAAGCTGGATGGGCAAAGCCGCACGCGGTTCGGGCTCATCACGCCTTGGGTGCTGGCGGTACTCGGCAAGCATTTTGCCGGGCTGGACAGCCGCGCAGGCCGCTTCGAGAACATCCTCGAGCAACGTATCCATGCCGCCCTGAACAACTTCGGCAGCTCGCTGTTGACCGAGCGTGAATGCCGTATCGCCCAGCTGATCCTGCGTGGCCACTCGACCAAGTCGCTGGCCGAGCGGCTGGGCGTGTCGGAGGACACCATCAAGTCGCACCGCAAGAACGTCTACGCCAAGCTCGACATCGGCACCCAGTCCGAACTGTTCTCCCTGTTCATCGATGCACTGGCCAATGCCCAGGGCGTGCTGGGCAAGGACCCGCTGGAAAGCTACATGGGCAAGCTGCGCTGAACGCCAGCCGCCCTGCAACCCCACCGCAAAGGAAAACCAACAATGAACGCGCCTTTCGCCCCGCAACGCCAGACCCGTGACTACCAGGCAGCCGATGCAGCCCACCACATTCATGCCTTCCTCGACCAGAAGGCGCTGAACGCCGAAGGGCCGCGGGTGATCGTCGGTGGCGAACGCCTGCACCTGTGGGACAGTGAGGGCAAGCGCTACCTGGATGGCATGTCCGGCCTGTGGTGCACCCAGCTCGGTTATGGCCGCCGTGACCTGACGGCCGCTGCGGCCACGCAGATGGATCAGTTGGCCTACTACAACATGTTCTTCCACACCACCCACCCGGCGGTGATCGAACTGTCCGAGTTGCTGTTCAGCCTGCTGCCGGGGCACTACAGCCACGCGATCTACACCAACTCTGGCTCCGAGGCCAACGAGGTACTGATCCGCACCGTACGCCGCTACTGGCAGGTGGTTGGCCAGCCAAGCAAGAAAATCATGATCGGCCGCTGGAACGGCTACCACGGCTCGACCCTGGCGGCCACGGCGCTGGGCGGCATGAAGTTCATGCACGACATGGGCGGGTTGATTCCGGATGTGGCACACATCGACGAACCCTACTGGTACGCCGAGGGCGGTGAACTGACCCCGGCCGAGTTCGGCCGCCGCTGCGCCCTGCAACTGGAGGAAAAGATCCTCGAGCTGGGTGCCGAAAACGTTGCCGGCTTCATTGCCGAACCCTTCCAGGGGGCGGGCGGCATGATCTTCCCGCCTGAAAGCTACTGGCCGGAAATCCAGCGTATCTGCCGCCAGTACGACGTGCTGCTGTGCGCCGATGAGGTGATCGGTGGCTTTGGTCGCACCGGCGAATGGTTCGCCCATGAATACTTCGGCTTCGAGCCCGACACCCTGTCGATTGCCAAGGGCCTGACCAGCGGCTATGTGCCCATGGGGGGCCTGGTGCTGAGCAAACGCATAGCCGAGGCATTGGTAGAGCGCGGCGGGGTCTTTGCCCACGGCCTGACCTATTCCGGCCACCCGGTGGCGGCGGCAGTGGCCATCGCCAACCTGAAGGCGTTGCGTGACGAAGGCATCGTGCGCCAGGTGAAGGACGACACGGGGCCGTACCTGCAGCGCATTCTGCGGGAAGTGTTTGTCGATCACCCATTGATCGGCCAGGTGCAAGGGGCCGGGCTGGTGGCGGCGCTGCAGTTCGCCGAGCACAAGCCGACGCGCAAGCGCTTTGCCAACGAGAACGACTTGGCCTGGCAGTGCCGCACCTTTGGTTTCGAGGAAGGGGTGATCATACGCTCGACCTTGGGCCGAATGATCATGGCCCCGGCCTTGATCGCCAACCACAGCGAGCTGGATGAGCTGGTAGAGAAAACCCGCATTGCCGTGGACCGCACCGCTCGCTTGGTCGGCAAGCTCTAAGCCGTTGCCAAGGGCAACCGGTTTCCCCTGTGGGAGCGGGCATGCCTGCGAACACCGGCGAAGCCGGTGCCATCCTCCGTGTCGCCTGATTCGCGGGCACGTCCGCTCCCACAGAGGAGGCGCGGCGCGCTTGCGGACTGTGCGGTACCTGTTACTTCCGCAAAAAATGATCGCCACCGCGGTCGCCTGGAGTACAAATGTTCACCCTCGAATTCTGGCAACAACGCGCCTCGGACCTGTACCTGCCATCCAAAGCGCTGATCAATGGCAAACCCGTCAATGCACAGGATGGCGCCACCTTCGCAGCCATCAACCCCGCCACCAACAACCTGATGGCACAGGTAGCCGCCTGCGGCCAGGCCGAGGTCGACCTGGCCGTCGCCAGCGCCCGTCGGGCCTTCGAACATGGCCCCTGGCCGCGCATGGCGCCGGGCCAGCGCAAGAAAGTACTGCTGCGCCTGGCCGAGCTGATCATGGCCCATCGTGAAGAACTGGCCTTGCTGGACTCGCTGAACATGGGCAAGCCGGTGATGGACGCCTACAACATCGACGTGCCGGGTTCTGCCCATGTGTTCGCCTGGTACGGCGAGGCGCTGGACAAGCTGTATGACCAGGTGGCGCCCACTGCTGCCAATGCGCTGGCCACCATCACCCGCGAAGCCCTCGGCGTGGTCGCTGCCGTGGTGCCATGGAACTTCCCGCTCGACATGGCCGCCTGGAAGCTGGCCCCGGCGCTGGCTGCCGGTAACAGCGTGGTACTCAAGCCCGCCGAGCAATCACCGTTCTCGGCCCTGCGCCTGGCCCAACTGGCGCTGGAAGCGGGGTTGCCGGAAGGCGTACTGAACGTGGTGCCAGGCCTGGGCGAGCAGGCCGGGCAGGCGCTGGGCCTGCACCCGGATGTGGACTGCCTGGTGTTCACAGGCTCCACCCAGGTGGGCAAGTACTTCATGCAGTACTCGGCGCAGTCCAACCTCAAGCAGGTTTGGCTCGAGTGCGGCGGCAAGAGCCCGAACCTGGTGTTCGACAACTGCCAGGACCTGGACCTGGCTGCGGAGAAAGCCGCTTTTGGCATTTTCTTCAACCAGGGCGAAGTGTGTTCGGCCAACTCGCGGCTGTACGTGCAGCGTGCCATTCACGATGAGTTCATCGAGCGCCTGCAGGTCAAGGCTCGCCAGTGGCTGCCCGGTAACCCGCTGGATCCGGCGAGCCGCGCCGGGGCCATTGTCGATGCCGAACAGACCGGCCGCATTGAGGCCGCCATCGTGCGTGCCGGGCAAGAGGGCGCGCAATTGGTGTGTGGCGGCCGACGCCTGAACATCGAAGGTTCGGACAACTACATCGAACCGACCATTTTTGCCGGTGTCGAGGGCCGCATGAGCCTGGCGCGGGAGGAGGTATTCGGCCCAGTGCTGGCGGTCAGCGCCTTCGACACGGAAGAAGAAGCGGTGCGCCTTGCCAACGACAGCATCTATGGCCTGGCAGCTTCGGTTTGGAGCGACGACTTCAACCAGGTGCATCGGTTAGCGCGGGCGTTGAAAGCCGGTACCGTATCGGTGAACACGGTCGATGCGCTGGATGTGACGGTGCCGTTCGGTGGGGGCAAGCAGTCGGGGTTTGGCCGCGATCTGTCACTGCATTCGTTCGACAAGTATTCGCAGCTCAAGACCACCTGGTACCAGTTGCGCGGCTGATGCCCTGATCATGGCCCACGTCGCCTATGTCGCGGTACAAAGCCTTGCACGCTCGTCTGTAAACGTGTTGCCGGCCCGGCAGAAAGCTCACGCGCACTCTACACTGCTGCAGAAATCAGCCAAGGCAATGTGCCGCACATGGAGTACCTGGGATGGGCTGCGTGTCGACGGGGCGTGTTGTTGGCAATACAGGACGTGGTATTTCACTGCAGTGGCTGGTGGCGCTGGCCATCGTGCTGGGCATGCTGCTGCTCGGCGCTGCCCTGGCCTGGCAGGGCTATCGCGGTATTCGCCAGACCCTCGTGGCTGCTGCTGGCGATGCCGCCCAGCAGGTTGCCAAGACCATCGATGAGCGCGCCAGGCGCCTGATCGAGCCGGCGCAAAGCAGCATCCGTCTGCTTGCCCACAACACGACGCTTCACACCCAGGCACAGCGTCTGGATCGGCTGCCACAGCTGGTGGAAATGCTGGACGCCAACCGCATGCTCAGCGCCGCCTATCTGGGTTACCCCAGCGGCGAGTTCCTGTTGGTGCGTCGCCTGCGTGACCCGCAACTGATGCAGCGTTTCGCGGCCCCACCGGGCACGGCATTTCTGGTGCAGAGCGTCAGCCATGGCGAGGGCGCCAAGGTGCAGGGCGAGTGGCGCTTTTATGATCGGGCGCTGAAGCTGTTGCAGGCCCAGGCCAAACCTGACTATCGCTACGATCCACGCCTGCGCCCCTGGTTCACTGAAGCCACGGTACAGCCCGCTACAGTGCTGACCCGCCCTTATGTGTTCTTCACCACCCGTGAGGTCGGCTTGACCATGGCCCAACGTAGCGTCGACGGTGGGGCCGTGATCGGCCTGGACGTTTCGGTCAACGACTTGGCCAGTGAGATTCAGGACCTGCGCATGACCCCGGGTACCGAGATCGTTGTGGTCGATGACCGGGGCGATGTTGTGGCTTATCCGGACCCGCAGCGGGCAATCGTGCATGAAGGGCAAGGCGTGCGCCTGTCGCGTATCGCCGAGCTGGGCGCTCCCAGCCTGGCGCGGCTATACGCTGACATGCCGACGGGCAACCAGCCCCAGCCTTATCAGGTGGACGGCCAGACCTGGTATGGCATTCGCGTGCAGCTGACCACTCTGGCCGGGCACGACTTGCAAGTGCTGATTGCCGTACCTGGCCACGAGCTGCTGGTAGGGGCACGCAAAGTCTTGTTCGAGCAGTTGCTCTGGACCGTGGCGCTGATGGCTGTGTTGCTGGTGCTCGGCGGTGTGCTTGGCCGGCGTATTGGCCGCCCGCTGCGGCTGTTGCGCGAGCAGGTTCAAGGCTTGGCAAGCTTTGATTTCAGCCGTGAGGTGGGCGTGCACTCGCGTGTTTCCGAGGTGCGTGAACTGAGCCGCGTGTTGAGCCGAATGGCCGGTACGATTCGCCACTATCAGGCGATTACCCTTACGCTCAGCCGTGAGCGAAACCTGGAGCGCATGCTCGATGGCGTGCTGAGCCATCTGGTGGAAGCTGCCGCGGGCGACGCCGGCGTGGTGTACCTGTACGACGCCGAACAGGCTTTGCTGCGCCTGGCCGCCTCGTGCCGCGGTGAGCAATACCCAAGCGAACTGGCAGTGGATGAAGGCGCACGGCAGCACTTGGCTACAGCAGTGACCCGGGCCCTCGGCCTGCATGAGCGCAGTCTGGCCGTCGTGCTGAATGACCGTAGCCAGGCACTGTTGGGCATCCTGGTCCTGCAAATGGACGAAGAGCAGGCGCCTGAGCGGATAGGCGAGGCATTCCGGCGCTTTGTCGAGGAGTTGTCCGGTGTGGCTGCAGTGGCTATCGAGACCCGGCAGTTGGTCGAAGCCCAGCAACGGCTGCTGGACGCCATGATCAAGCTGTTGGCAGACGCCATCGACGCCAAGAGCCCCTATACCGGTGGCCACTGCGAGCGGGTGCCTCAACTGGCGCAGATGCTGCTGGACCAGGCAGTGGCAGCCGACAACGGCCCGTTCGCCAGCTTCAGCATGACCGAGGCAGAGCGATACGAGTTCCGTGTGGCAGCCTGGCTGCACGATTGTGGCAAGGTCACCAGCCCCGAGTACGTGGTGGACAAGGCGACCAAGCTGGAGACCCTGTACAACCGCATCCACGAAGTACGCATGCGTTTCGAAGTGCTGTGGCGCGATGCGGAGCTGGCTTATTGGCAAGGCCTGGCCAGCGGCGTCGACCAGCAGGTACTGAAAGCCGCACTGAGCCGAAGCCAGGCCGAGCTGCAGGACGACTTCGCTTTCGTCGCCCAGGCCAACATCGGCGGCGAGTTCATGCAGGACACCGATATCCAGCGCTTGAAGGTGATCGGCAAGCGTCGCTGGTTGCGCCATTTCGATAACCGCCTGGGCATCTCCCGGGATGAAGCGGAACGCCTTGTCGGCGTGCCGCAGCCTGCACTACCGACAGAGGAGCCATTGCTGGCCGACCGCCCCGAACACTGCGTGCCCTGGGGCACCCGCACGCCGCCGGTGGTCAAGGACGACCCGCGGAATATCTGGGGGTTCGACATGCATCTGCCAGGCCACGCCAGCAACTACGGCGAGCTGTACAATCTGTCGATCCGCCGTGGCACGCTGACTGACGAAGAACGCTTCAAGATCAACGAACACATCGTGCAGACCATCATCATGCTCAGTGCGCTGCCGCTCCCGCGCCAGCTCAAGCGGGTACCCGACATCGCCGGCAACCACCACGAAAAGATGAACGGCAGCGGCTATCCGCGCCGCCTGGGCGGGCAGGACCTGGGCGTCGCCGAGCGGGTGATGGCGATTGCCGACATCTTCGAAGCCCTGACGGCAGCAGACCGGCCTTACAAACCCCCGAAGACCCTGTCCGAGTCGGTGAAGATCCTGGTGTCCATGGCCCGCGAGGGACACGTCGATGGCCAATTGCTACAGCTGTTCCTCAGCAGCGGGGTATATCGCCAATATGCCGAGCGCTTCCTGCGCACCGAGCAGATCGACGAGGTGGATGTGGCCTACTGGCTTGAGCAGATTCAGGAGCACAGCGCAGCGTGACCTGTGAGCGGAGGGACGACAACGCTGAAAGATCAGACCGCGTGGCGCTCGATTCAAGCGCCACGGCCTTTCCCTGCGTCCTCCTGAAGCGTGCCGACCACCCGTATATTGTGGATCAGCTCACTCATACCCCTGCACCCCGGCAATGTGCCGCCCGGCGACGTAGCCAAAAGTCAGCGCCGGCCCCAGGTTGATACCGCCCGACGGGTACCAGCCACCAAACACGCTGGCCATGTCGGTACCTGCTGCGTACAGACCTGCGATCGGTTGCCCGGCCTCATCCAGCACACGGGCATTGCCGTCGGTGCGCAACCCGGCAAAGGTGCCAAAGCAGCCGGGCTTTACTTTCACCGCATAAAACGGCCCGTGTTCGATGGGCGCTACGCACGGGTTAGGGCCCTTGTGCCGTGGGTCGCCCTGCTTGCGGTTGAACGGCGTGGAACCGCGGCCAAACGCCGGGTCCTGGCCGCTGCGGGCATGGGTATTGAAGTCAGTGACCGTGGCGCGCAGCCCGGACGGGTCAATGCCGCAGGCCTGGGCGAGCTGCTCGAGCGTGGCACCGCGTTTCAGGTAGCCGTTGCGCACATGCGGGCCTACCGGCAGCGGTGCCGGGCGGGCATGCCCCAGGCCATAGCGGCGCAAGAAGCGATGATCGCAAACCAGCCACGAGCACACCTCCTGACCTTGCGGCACTGCAGCGACCATGGCCGACACATAGTCGTAATAGCCATGCGCTTCGTTGACGAAACGCTTGCCGTTGGCCAGCACGCCGATAACGCCCGGTTTGCCGCGCTCGATAATGTGCGGGAAGTGGCCGACGCTGCCGTCGCGATACGGCACCTGTGAAACCGGTGCCCAGGCCACCGGCGACTTCAGGTCGGTGGCAACCACACCGCCGGCGGATTCGCCCAGGCGCAGGCCATCACCAGAACACCCCTTGGGCGGCAGCGCCAGGTTATCGTGGCCGCTGGCGTCGCGCGGGAACAGTTGCTGGCGCCGGGCGTTGTCATTGGGGAAACCACCTGCCGCCAGCACCACGGCCTTGGCGCGGATCAGCTGCTCGCCCTGTGGCGTAGCGACCCACGCCCCGCGTACCTGGCCATCCTCGATCAGCAGGCGTTTGACCGGCGCCGACGCTTGCAGGTGCACACCCAGGTCCTGTGCGGATTTAGCCAGGCGCGCCACCAGCGCCACACCGTTGACCAGGTGCATGGCCCGACCATGGCGGGCCAGGTGGTACAGGTGGCGGCCAAAGCGCTTGCACACGTGCAGCAGGGCTTTGGGCGAGCGGGTCATGTTAAGGAAGGCGGCAAGGTCGGTACCGGCCATGATCGGCATGCCCATGAACGAGGTTTCGCGCATGGTCTTGCGCAAGCGTGGCAGCAGGGCGCCAACCTCGCGGGCATCGTAGGGCGCGGCGATCACCTGGTGGCCGCCAAGAGCTGCCCCCGGCGTATCGCCATGCATGTCCGGGATGCCGTTGCCGTCGGCAAACTGCAACGCCGTGTACTTCTCGAAAAACGCCACCATGTGCGGGCACGCCTCAAGGAAGGCATCGACGCGCTCGGCATTGTAGTTTGCCCCCAGCTCATGGCGCAGATAAGTCCGCGGTTGCTCGATGTCTTCCTCGATGCCGGCCCTGCGCGCCAGCGGGTTGCGTGGCACCCAGGCCCAGCCGCCGGACCAGGCGGTGGCACCGCCAAACACCCGTTCTTTCTCCGCCACGATCACCTTCTGCCCATGCCAGGCAGCCGTGACGGCCGCCGCCAGCCCGGCGGCGCCAGAACCTATGACCAGTACATCGCATGCGGTTTCGAGAGGAGCGGAAGACATTGCGGGTTTCCTGTGTTTTTATTGGAACAATGTTCCACATTTTTATCGGCGGCGGGTGGTCCTGCAAGGTCAGGTCGGGCATGTCAGGCAAGAACTGGGCGATCATCGGACATTCGAGGTGGCCCGAGCTGCGCTGGCTGGCGACGATGTGGAATCATCTTCTAGAATCCGCAAAAAAATCAGGGACCTGTGACATGGCTGGTAGTCAGATCGAACGCGCCTTCAGTCTTGTAGAAAGCCTTACCGGTGAACCCCAAGGGCTGCCGTTACAAACCCTGGCCGAGCGCCTGGACATTCCCAAAAGCGCTGCCCACCGCATGCTCACTGAGCTGGTGCGGCTGGGCTACGTGCGCCAGAACCGGGAAAGCAGCCGCTATCAGCTGTCGGCCAAGCTGGTAGCGCTGGGCTTTCGTTACCTCGCCAGCAGCGGTGCCGACATCATCCAGCCGATTCTTGACCGCCTGGCCCAGGACAGCGGCGAACTCGTGCGCCTTGGGGTGATCGACGGTGCCCGGCAAACCTGGATCGCCAAGTCCCAGGGGGCCCGCTCCGGGCTGCGCTACGACCCGGATATGGGGCGCGACGCGCCGCTGTTCTATACCGCCTCCGGGCATGCCTGGCTGGCCAGCCTGGACGATGAGCAGGCGCTGCAGATGGTGTTGCGCCAAGGTATTGCCGACCCCGACCAGTTCGGCCCGAACGCGCCACGCTCCACCGATGAATTGCTCGCCTACCTGCACCGCGCCCGCGAGCGTGGCTATGCCTGGGTCGAGGAGACCTCCGCCATCGGCACCTCAGCCCTGGCCGCAGTGATACGCCGCCCGCAAAGTGACGAGGTGATCGGCGTGCTGAGCATCGCCGGGCCCAGCGCGCGGCTGGCACAGAGCCGCCTTACAGCGCTGGCACCGCTATTGCTGGCGGCGGCAGAAGAGCTGTCGGCGGCCAGCCCAGCCAGCGAGCTGTTTGCCTGAGGGGATATTCCGGTCGATTACCGCACAGTCTGTTGCGCCCGTTCTTCTGAAAAGCTGAACTTGGTTCTAAATTGTCGAGTGTGAATTTTGGAACCTGGTTTCAGAATTTCATAACAACAATGACAAGAGGACAGGCTGTTGAACGCACCCCTTCGTATTGCCTTGATTGGCGCCGGCATCATGGGCCGGCAGCACTACCAGCACTTGCGCAATGTGCCGCAAGCCCAACTGTGTGCGGTAGCCGACCCCGGCCCGCAGGCCGAGGCCTTCGCCGCCGACTGCGGCGTGCCTTGCTTTGCCGACCACCGGCAAATGTTGGAGCGAGTTCGCCCCGAGGCAGTGATTGTCGCCAACCCCAACAACCTGCATGTCGCCACCGCCCTGGATTGTGTCGAGGCTGGGGTGCCGGTGCTGGTGGAAAAACCGGTGGGGGTGCACCTGGATGAAGTGCGTGCACTGGTGGAAGCTTCAAACCGCCAGGGGGTGCCGGTGCTTGTCGGTCACCATCGCCGACACAATCCGCTGATCGCCAGGGCGCACCAGGTGATCAGCGAAGGCAAACTGGGCCGTCTGATCAACGTCACCGCGCTATGGCAGCTGCAAAAGCCCGACAGCTATTTCGAAACGCCCTGGCGTCGCGAGCCAGGGGCCGGCTTCTTGCTGACCAACCTGATCCACGACCTTGACCTGTTGCGTTACCTGTGCGGCGAGGTGGTGCAGGTGCAAGCCTTCACCCGCAACGATGTACGCGGTTTTGCCAACGAAGACAGCGCCGCAGTGCTGTTGCAGTTTGCCAACGGTGCCCTGGGCAGCCTGACCGGGTCTGACGCGGTGGCTGCTCCGTGGAGCTGGGAGCTGGACAGTGGCGAAAGCCCTGTGTACCCGCGCCAGGATGGCCAGCCGTGCTATCTGCTGGCCGGTACCCAAGGAGCACTGAGCATTCCCCAGCTCAAGCGCTGGCATTACGCCGAGGCAGGCTCGGGCTGGCATACGCCCCTGTTGCAAAGTTCGGAAAGCATCCCTGCCGGCGAGGCATTGACCCTGCAATTGCAGCATTTTGTGCGGGTTGCCCGGGGTGAACAGGTGCCGCTGATCGACGCTGCTGACGGGGGGCGCACACTGGCGCTGATCGAAGCGATAAGGCAGGCAGCCCAAAGCGGTCGGGCTTGCGCGCCCGAGCACATTGGCTGATACAACCTTACTATTGCTGGTGATGATAAATGACTGATCGAATTTTTTCCCTCGCGGCCCTGACGGTGCTCGAGCTGTCTCCACCGGACATGGTCGAGGCCGCCGCCCGAGCGGGTTACAGCCATGTCGGCCTACGGCTGGTACCCGCCACCGAACAGGAGCGGCATTTCCCGCTGGTAGCCGATGCCGAACTGCGCCGGCAAACCCAGGCGCGCCTGCGCGACACGGGTATCAAGGTGCTCGACCTGGAGATCCTGCGCCTTGAACCGGCAACCTGTGTGGCCGACTTCGAAGCGATCCTGGCGGTGGGCGCCGGGTTGGGTGGCACTGAATTGCTGGTAGCGGGCAACGACCCCGACGAAGCGCGCCTGACCGAACGCTTTGCCGCATTGTGCGAGCTGGCGGTGCAATACGGCATTCACCCTCACCTGGAGTTCATGCCCTGGACCGACGTACGTGACCTGCGCCAGGCCATGCGGGTCGTGGCCAACGCCGACCGTGCCAATGGCTGCGTACTGGTAGATGCCTTCCACTTCAACCGCTCCGGCTCTTCACTGGACGACCTGGCGCAGCTGAAGCCGCAGCGCATGCGCTATGCCCAACTGTGTGACGTTGCTGGTCCGGTACCGGCCGACATGGACGAGATCCTGCGCCAGGCGCGTAACGAGCGACGCTTCCCGGGTGATGGCGATGCCGATCTGGTTGGCCTGTTGCGCGCCTTGCCGCCTAGCGTGCCGCTGAGCCTGGAAATCCCCACGCGGCAATTGCTGGAGCAGGGCATCAGCGGCGAGCAGCGCGCGCGCATGGCGCTGGAGAAAGCCCAGGCGGTGTTGGCCGCGGTCTGATCGAGCGAACGTGGCGCATGGCACCGGCTACGCCACGTTCGCGAGTGAACCCACACCGAACGCTGCATTGTCGTTGTCCGCTTCTCAAGAAACTCCAAGCCAAAAAAAGGGCCCGCAAGGGCCCCGTAGAGGTAAGTGACTAGCGCTCTCAGGCGCTCTCGACCTTGCGCGGTGCCATGACATACATCCACACCAACGCCAGGAAGTACATGGCGGGGATCATGGTAAACAGCACGGCATAGTTGTTGTTGGTAGCGGTCAGCACGCTGCCGACAATCTGCGTCATGAACATCCCGCCAATTGCCGCACACATGCTGCCGAAGCCGAATACGGTGCTCACCAGGTGCTTGGGTGTGTAGTCCATCACCAGGCTCCAGATATTCGCCGTCCACGCCTGGTGCGCGCCTACCGCGATCGAGATGGCCGCCACCGCGACCCACAGCCCACTGGCGTTGGCGGCAAAGATGACGCTGAGCATGGTGCAGGCAAAGATCAGCATGGACACCAGCCGCGCTGTCGTGGCACGCACGCCACGGCCGATCAGCCACGACGACAGGATGCCACCCCCGATGCTGCCGAAGTCTGCCGTCAGCCAGATGATGATCAACGGGATGCCCATCTGGGTCACGTTGATGCCGAGGCTGTATTGCTGGTTCAGGAACGGCGGCAGCCAGTACAGGTAGAACCAGAACACTGGCGCGGTCATCGCATAGGCCACTGCAAAAGCCCAGGTGCCACGCAGGCGCAGGATACGGCTGAACGGCACGCGGGTCGGCTCGGGCTCATCATCCTGCTGGATGTACTGCACCTCGCTCTGACGCACGCGGGGGTGGTCTTCAGGGTTGTAGTACTTCAATACCCACAGCACGACCCACACCAGGCCCAGGCTGCCCATGGCGATGAACGCAGCCTGCCAGCCCCACACAGCCAGGATCAGCGGCAACAGCGCAGGGGTGACCATGGCGCCAACATTGGTACCGGCGTTGAACAGCCCCGTTGCAATGGCCCGCTCACCCGCCGGGAACCACAGGCGCACGGTCTTGACGCAGGCTGGGTAGTTGGCGGCCTCGGTCAGGCCGAGGATGAAGCGGCAAACCATGAAACCTGCCGCCGAGGTGGCCAGGCCGTGGGCACCCGTGGCCAGGCTCCACAGCAGTACAGCGAAGAAGAAGGCCCGTTTGACCCCGACCTTGTCGATCAGTCGGCCTTGCAGCAGAAAGCCGATGGCATAGCCGACCTGGAACCAGAAATTGATGTTGGCGTAGTCCATCGCCGTCCAGCTCATTTCCTTGGCCAGCACGGGCTGCATGATGCCGAGGGCGGCGCGGTCGATGTAGTTCAGGGTGGTGGCGAAGAACACCAGGGCGAGCATGCCCCAACGGGTCTTGCCGACGCCGAAGGCGCCGCGGAGCTTGTCGCCGATCGAGCCCTGGGACATCCGGGGCGCGGCGGGGGGGATCTTGGAGTGGTTCATAGACTGCTCGTTTCTTGAAATTGTATTCAGCTGCGGTGCTACGGGTGCGTGATCGTTTCCCAGGCAGGGGGGCACGCAAGGCCGGTGCATGGTGAGCAGTGAAGACGGCAGCGTCAATTCGAGAGACGGGCTACTGTTCGGTTATCGAACGGTTGCGTTGGCCGGCGGGCGCGGCAGGTATTCACGTCACTGAAGGGTAGAAGGCTTTGGCCTTGGTTGCCTGATGCGCGCAAAACCGACATCAATGATGTGCACAGCCCCCGCTCAACGCTCTACCGGCCAGATACCCGAAGGTCATCCCTGGCCCAAGGGTAATGCCGCCGCTCGGGTAGTACCCACCCATCACGCTGTGCATGTCGTTACCCACTGCAAACAACCCGGGTATCGGCTGCCCTTCGTGGTCCAGTACGCGGGCTGAGGCGTCTGTGTCCAGGCCGGCGAAGGTGCCAAGGCTGCCTGGCAGCAGTTTCACCGCATGGAACGGCCCCTTCAGCAACGGCCGAAGCGACGGGTTAGGTGCCTGCTGCGGGTCGCCTTGGGCCCGGTTGTAGGCCGATGCGCCACGTAGAAAGGTTGGGTCTTCACCTTGTGCCGCATGATGGTTGAAGCCCTCCACCGTGCGCTGCAACTGCTCGGCGTCGATCCCGCAGCGCTGCGCCAGTTGCGCCAGGGTAGCGCCGCTGTGCAAATAGCCACTGCGCTGATAGAAGCGGGTAGGGAAGGGAAAGGGCTTGGCCCAACCCATGCCATAGCGTCGTTGCGCAGCATGGTCGCAGATCAGCCAGGCCTCCGGCTGCTCAGCCTGCGGCGTGGCGGCGAAAAGCGCGTTCATGAAGTCGTGGTAGCAATCGGCTTCGTTGACGAAGCGCCGACCATCGCGGCGCACGGCGATGAAACCGGGCTTCGCGCGGTCGATCAGGTGTGGAAAATGGCCGAAATGGCCATTGCCGCGCGGTACCTGCGATACCGGCGCCCAGGCGCCCCCGTGGGCGCCTGCCGCAGACACCTGGCCACCCGCCTGTTCGCCCAGGCGCAAACCGTCACCGCTATTCTCCCTGGGCGCAGCGGAGTAATGCTGGTCACCGTCCGGCGCGTGCGGCATCAGTTGCGAGATACGCTGGCGATCATGTGGGAAACCACCGCACGCCAGCACCACACCACGCCGTGCGTAGATCGTTTGGCCGTCGGCAAACAGCGCGCCGTTGACCCGTTCTTCGCACAACAACAGTCGGCTGGCCGCTTTCTCGGTCAGCAATGTCACGCCACGATCAAGGGCGCTGCGCAGCAGGCGCGCTACCAGCGCGTTGCCATTGACCAGATGTAGGCCGCGACGGTGCAGCAGCAGGTCTCGGCCATGGCGCAACAGGCGCTTGCCAACATGCAGCGCTGCCTTTGGCGAGCGTGTGGTGTTGAAGAAGGCAGCCATGTCGGCACCTCCGGCAATGCCCATGCCGGCCAGGCTGACGATGTCCAGCGGCGGGCGCAACTTGTGCAGCCAAGGCCCTAGCCGTCGCCCGTCGTAAGGTAATGCACACAGCGAGCGACCGCCGCGTGCACTGCCATCGCCTTCACGCATGTCGGGCATACGGCTACCGCACTGGAACTGCACGGCAGTGTGTTGCTGGAAGAACGCCACCATTTCCGGACCATGGCGCAGGAAGGCGCGTTGACGCGGGTCCAACTCGCGGGTGTGGGTTTGCGCACGCAAATAGCGCTCCGGGGCATCGTCGGCTTCGACGATGCCTTCGGCGATGGCCAGAGGGTTGCGCGGTATCCACAACCAGCCCCCCGACCAGGCGCTGGTGCCGCCCAGCTGGCTGGCTTTTTCCGCGACGACCACTGTCAGGCCATGATGCGCGGCGGTTACGGCGGCAGCCAGGCCTGAGGCGCCGGAGCCGATGACGAGTACGTCACATTCAAGGGGGGGCATGGAAGGGGTCCGCTCGGCTGTTGGAAGAGGTGGTGTGTGGCTTACTGCAGCGGTGAGAAACCGGTCGGGCGCAGCAGCCGCGATTGCAGGCGCAGTACCGCGCCCAGCTCGCGGTTGCGTCGCGAGAATTCCGCCCAGCGCGAGTCTGCCGCCATGGCTGCGCGGCGCGCCATGCGGTCGTCGAGGCTGGCATAGCCCCAGATGTGCACCACTTGGTTGACGTCGCCGAACTCGCTGGTGAAAAAGCCCACCAGGTTGCCCAGGTGTTCGCTCTGCACCTCGAGTGCGTGGCTTTGGTACAGGGCCAGCCAGTCGGCCATTTTCAAGGGGTCGAGGGTGTAGGTTCTCAGTACGTAGTACATGCCGGGTTCTCCGTATGGGTAGCCGGCGCCTGCAGGCGCGCGGTGATGTGGTTGGCAGCAAGCCAGCCGAAGGTGAGGGCAGGGCCCAGGGTGATGCCGGGGCCGGGGTAGGTGCCCTTCATCAGTGAGTTCATGTCGTTGCCGACCGCATACAGCCCGGGAATGGGCAAACCGCTGCGGTTCAGCACGTTGGCATCGGCGTTGGTCACCAGACCACGGGCTGAACCGAGGTCGCCGGTGTGAATGCGGATGGCATAGAACGGCCCCTTGGTCAGGGGGGCCAAGCATGGGTTGGGCGCATGTTGCGGGTCGCCCATGTAGCGGTTGTAACTGTTGCCGCCTTTGCCAAATGCGCGGTCGATGCCATTGCCGGCATCGCTGTTGAACTGTGCAAGTGTTTGCGCAAACACCTGTGGATCGACGCCGATGGCCAGGGCCAGTGCCTGCGATGTGGTGGCCCGATACAGGTAGCCTGCGTCGATCAACGCCTGGTTGTTGACGGGCTTGGGCCGCGCCAGGCCAAGCCCGTACCGGTTCATTGCCTCGGCATCGCAGACCAGCCAGCAGCTGGCAATGCCGTTGGCGAACATGGTGTGCACGAAGTGGTGGTAGGAGTCGGACTCGTTGACGAAGCGCCGCCCGGCTTGGTCTACCGCAATTACGCCCGGCTTGGCGCGGTCGGTGACCAGGTGCGGGAAGCGCTCACGTTCACCATCGGCATGACGTAGTTCGGAAACCGGTGCCCAGAAGAAGTTGGCCGCCAGGCCCTCGCCCTCGGCTGCTGCCACGGCCTGGGCAAGGCGCAGGGCGGCTCCGTCGTTTGCCGGTGGTGACATGGTCAGGTGCGGCGCCTTTTGAGCAGGGCGGTAGCTGGCGGCCATTGCGCCTGCTGCGAATCCGCCCATGGCGCACACCACGCCACCACGGGCCATTACCCGCTCACGGCGGCCCTCGCGCTGTACGACCACGCCCGTGATCACGCCGTGCTCGGCGATCAGCTCCACGGCCTCGCTGCGTAACCACAACTGCGTGCCGTGGGCGAAGGCGCTGGTGGCCAGGCGGGCGATCAATGCGTTGCCAGTGGTAAGCCGGGTGCCGCGTGGGTGCTGCAGGCGGTCGCGCGCGTAACGCGCCATCAGCTTCAGGCAATGCCACAGCGACCTGGGTGAGCGGCGAATGCTGAGGAAATGCTGGATATCCACCCGGTTGACCATCATGCCGCCGAACAGCAGCATGCCGGGCGGTGGCATCTGCAGGTCCTTGAAGCGTGTGCCCAGGTGTTTGCCGTCGTATTCGACCATTTCCAGCGCCCGACCGAACTGAGTGGCGCCGGGTGCATCCGGGTAATAGTCGGGTGAGAGTGGGCGCAGGGCATAACGCAGTTCGGTGTTCTGCTCCAGCCAGCGCAGCGCTTGGTGACCATGCTCGATGAAGGCATCGCCCAAGGCGGGGTCGTAGCCGTCGCCGATGACCTGCTTGAGGTAGGTGCGCATTGCCTCGGGAGAATCCTTGGCGCCGGCGTCACGGGCTTGGTCGGTGCCATACAGCCACACCGCGCCGCCAGAAATCGCCGAGGTGCCGCCAAAGCGTTCGGCCTTTTCCACCACCAGCACCTTTAGCCCCCGGCGGGATGCTGTGGCGGCAGCGGCGAAACCACCGGCACCGCTGCCCAGCACAACCAGGTCGAAGCTGTTGCGTGTGTGCTCCAGAGTCGTCATAGCCTCAGATCTCCGACGGCGTGACGCCCATGAAGGCGCCAAGATGGCCCAGTTGGGCGAAGGCCATTTCAGGGCCAGTCTGGACCTTGCAACCTACTTGCCGCGCGCGGTTCAGCAGCGGGGTTATCTCGGGTGAGGTGACCACGTCGGCGACCAGGGTGTCTGGCAGCAGGGTGGCCAGCAGGGCGGCGGACAACGGTAGCTCTGCGCGGGTACCCATGCCGACCGGGGACGCGTTGGCCACCAGGTCGAAGTCTTCCAGCCCACTGAACTGTGTGCTGACCGTGAGCCCGGGGAAGCCGTTGCCGAGCAGTTCGCATACAGCACCCATGCGTGCTGTGGTGGGGTCGCTGAGGGTAATGCTGGCGATCCCTGCCTCAGCCAGTGCATAGGCAATGGCACTGCCAACACCGCCGCAACCGATCACCAGTGCCCGTTTGCCCGCCGGTTTGAAGCCATGCTTGTGCGCAGCGCCGAGGAAGCCGGCGCCGTCCACGTTGTCGCCCAGCAGGCGTCCGTCGCGCTCGCGGCGTATCACATTGACCGAACCCAGGGCAGCTGCGCGCTCGCTCAGGCCGTCCACGCGGTTGGCCAGCGCCTGCTTGTAAGGCACGGTGACCACGCAACCGCGTAGGTTCTGCCAGCCTCGCAGGGTATCCGCAAAGCTGTCCAGCGCCGCCTCGTGCAGGTCGATGGGCAGCATGGCGAGGTTGCAGTTGTTATGGTTGAACCAGGTGTTGAAATTTTCCGGGGACTTCACCTGGGCGATGGGCGAACCGACGATGGCGACCAGTTCAGTGGACCCTCGAATCATGCTGACCTCCTTATTGGCGTTGTTATGGAGGTAAGGGTGAGGCAGAGGGGCGCGGGCAACAATGCGTCAATCGGCCACTTAATGCGATAATCGCAGTCATGATCCGGTTATCGCAGTAATCGGCTGTTTTTGTTCCTCTGGTAGCGAGTCGAATGCATGAACACACCTGTCATCCATCCCCGTGACCTGATCGCGGGCTTGCAGAAAGGCCTGGCGCTGATGCAACTGTTCAGCGCCGAGCAGCCGCGCCTGAGTGTGCCGCAGGCGGCCAGGTTATCTGGCCTTACGCCCAGTGCGGTGCGGCGGTTTCTGCTGACCTTGGTGCATGAAGGCTTTGCCGAAACTGACAGCCGTGAGTACTGGCTGACCCCCAAGGCCTTGCGTATCGGCCAGGCTTATGTGGACTCGGCGCAACTGCCGCGCATGCTGCGGCCGATTGTTGAACAGGTGGCGCGCCAGACCCAGGAGCACGTATCGGTGGGTACCCGCGATGGCGATGAGATCATCCATCTGGTGCGTAGCCGGTATAGCCATGTGGCGTCTTTGTCGATCAGGCCGGGCTCCCGGGTACCCATGTATTGCACGGCCAGCGGGCGGGTCTGGCTGGCCTGGCTGGATGAGGGGGAGCGAGACGAATACTTTGCCCGTCACCCGCTGCGGGCGTTGACGCCTTACACATTGACAGACCGGGCGCAGCTGGACGCTGAGCTGTTGCGCGTGAAGGGGCAGGGGTTCTGTATCGTTGATCAGGAGTATGAAATCGGTATGCGGGTGCTGGGGGTGCCATTGCTGGGACGGGCCGGTCAGTTGAAAGCCACGCTGACCATCACGACTCATGCTTCGCGGTTGAGTATTGATGAGATACGGTTGCGGTATTTGCCGACCCTTTACGAGGCACAGGCGTTGCTTCGGCCAGTGCTGGATTGACGCAGATATGGCGCAGTTTGCGGGCATGGCGCCATGCGTGTGAGAACGGGGCACCCGCGAAGCAGCCGCTGGACGACCCCAACCGGATGACTGACAGGCTTCAGTATCCGGCTCAGTGACCGATAGTGGCTTTCAATCAATGAGCCAACCCTGGTCCCCCTCGATCAAAGTCCCTCCATGACTGGTAGTGTCACCCTCCCTTGCTGCGGGGTGGCCCTCGATGATTGTGCAGGCAGCGCCGGTTTCGATAACGGCGCCACAACTGATGCGATCGCCCACACGAGCGACGGCCTTGCCATCCACGAATGTTGCATTTGCGCCGGTTTCCACAGTGCCTTCGCCATGGAGCGGGCAGCTATGACGATGGCCTACCAGTACGATGGGTTTCATTTGCGCTTCTTTTTGCCGGGTTGAATGGGGGCTTCCTCAAATGCTTCGGGTGGCGGTGGCGCTGCTCGGACGTTGAACAGCCGGCAGATGCCATACCAGCAGAGGGCGACGGAGAGGTTGTAGGGAAACAGCACGGCCCAGAACGGCAATTGCCAGTTCTTTTTACCCTGCATTTCACCGGGCTCGCCGGTTCGCCAGGGGGCA